>Ga0335082_10001053_pt1 | contig 29400 bp, 23 predicted proteins | sample Lox_Sample_41_FD_206718 | JGI IMG/M metagenome (GOLD analysis project Ga0335082, IMG submission 206718) | Soil microbial communities from Loxahatchee National Wildlife Refuge, Florida, United States - Lox_Sample_4.1 | ecosystem: Environmental > Terrestrial > Soil > Wetlands | place: USA... | reverse complement strand
CCGCGCGGCGAGCGGTGACATAAAGCCGCTGCCGGATGCCGCCCTGCGGCAGAGCGATCCCGAAGCGTATTGGAAGCGCATTCGCGAGGAACAGTTCTTCCTGCCGGATTGGCGCAATTTCCTGAACAACGGGAGCCTCGGGGTGGCGCCGCGGCCGGTGGTGGCGGCCGTCGAGGAGTTCCTCGAGCGCGGCGCGGGACTGTTGAACGATGAGTATCCGCGGTGGGGCTATGAGACTCTCGATGCCGAGCGCGCGGAGATGGCGGAGTTTCTCGGGTGCAAGAAAGAGGAACTCGCGGTTACGCACAACGCGACGGAGGGACTGAGCACGATCGCGGCGGGCATCGATTTGAAAGCGGGCGACGAGATCGTTATGACCGATCACGAGCACGTGAGCGGCAAAGCCGGATGGGCGCTGCGCGCGGCGCGGCATGGGGTCGTGGTGCGGGAAGTGGAGATCCCTCACCCGCCTGAGAGTTCCGCGCAATTGGCTGACATCATGGTCTCCGCCATTGGGCCGAAGACGCGGGTTTTGTTCTTCAGCGGCATCCTCAGCCCGACGGGCGTCATCATGCCGGTGCGGCAGATTTGCGATGCCGCGCGGGCGAAGGGCGTCATCACGGTTGTTGACGGCGCGCATATGAACGGGCAGATCCCACTCCGGCTTTCCGAACTCGGTTGCGACTACTATGCCGGCAGTCCGCACAAGTGGATGTTCGCTCCCGCGGGGAGCGGCATCCTCTATATCCGCGAAGAGAACCTCGACCGGCTCTGGCCATCCATCGTCACCGGCGGATGGGACGAGAAGCAGGCTGGGGCGGCGCGCTTCATGAAGGTGGGAACTAACAATCGTGCGATTACGGTGGGCATGATGGCCGGGCTGCGATTCCTGAAGTCGCTGGGTCCCGAGAATGTCTATGCCCGCATCCACGAGCTGGCGAAGAGGAATTACCGGATGGCCGCGAGCCGGCCGTATCTGGAGATTCTGAGCGGGGCTGACGACCGGTTGTACGGTGCGCTGGTCACAATCAGCTTTCGCGGCGCGAAGCTCGACGACCTGTGGCGCACGGCACGTGAGCGCCGCATCTGGGTGTATGGGGCCGAACAACTGAGGCTGTCGACGCATATCCACACGCGTCCGCAGGACTTGGACGCGTTCTACACGCTGGTAGATGAGGTGATCGGGAAGAAGAGTTAGCGGAATTTCGCTTTCCGCTTTTCGAGGAACGCCTGGACGCCTTCGCGGAAGTCCGCGGACTCGATACATTGCTTTTGTCCGACGGCTTCGCGGTCGAGGGAATCGGCGAGAGTACCCGCGTCGCCGGCGTTCAGCGCGCGCTTGATATTCGCGTACGCCAGCGCCGGGCCTTCGGCGAGACGATGCGCCAGTTCGTCCACGGCGGCGTCGAGGCCGGACGGATCGACCACGCGATTGACGATGCCCATGTCGAAGCAGCGGCGCGCATCGTAGAGGTCCGCGGTCAGCATCCACTCGAAGGCGCGGGCGTAGCCGGTCATGCGGGGGAGAAAGTAGGTGCTGCCGCCATCCGGCATCAGTCCGATGCGCGCGAAGATCTGGCCGAACCGGGCGTCGGTGGAGGCGATACGAAGGTCGCAGGCGAGCGCGTAGTTGCAGCCCAGGCCGACAGCGACTCCGCGGACTTTGGCGATGACGGGTTTCGGCATAGAGCGCATGGCGAGGATGGTGGGGTTTGTCACTGTGCGCAGATACCCGGTGACGTCGCTAATCTGAGTGACGGATTTCAGGTCTGCGCCGGAGCAGAAGTCGGCGCCGGCCCCGGTAATGACGACGACTCGCGAATCGTCCGCCGCCGCGGCCTCAACGGCTGACTTCATCGCCAGCGTCATTTCGTAGTCGACCGCATTCTTGCGGTCCGGCTGGTTGAAGGTGATGGTGGTCACCGCGCCCGCGCGAGTTACGAGAAGCTTGGACATCGCTTCGGGCTAGTCTAGCAGGCGGTGAAACCGCTCGCTGACGCTCGCGGCTCCGCAAACGCTACTGATAATCGGGCCAGCAGCCTTCCTCGACGCTCGGGCGCGGGAAGCCTGTCGTGATCGGATTTGCCGGCGATGGCGGCGCGAATTTCGGGTCGAGGATTTTCGCGATCTGGTCGCGGACGTCCTCGAGATGCGCGCGCGTGTTGCGGTCGGCGGATTTCGCGATCGCGGCCGAGACGTCGCCGTTGAGTGAGCGGAGTTCGGCGCGCAAGAGGGCGCGGGTATCGTCGGTGACCGCGGCACGGCCGTTGAGTCTATCGGCGACGGTTTCGAGATATAGGCGCTGCGTGTTGCGGCGGAAGGTATCGACCTTCACCTGAGGGGCCGCCAGCTCGCTGAATATGCCTTTGCGGACATCGGCCAGGAATTGCGCGGGGGCATACGCCGTGCCGGGGTTCAGTGCTTCCTGCTCCACCAGTCGCCCGAAGCGCTGATTCGAGAGCATGTTGCTCAGCACGCGCTGCTGCGCCTGGCGAATGCGGTTCACTTCGCCTTCCGGTTCCATCCGCCGCAGCACATCAAGGTTGAGCATCCACTTCGGCGTCCAGAACGCGTTCTCGAGCAGGAATTTCACGGCGGTCTGCTGGCGGTCCATGCCGAGCGGTTTGAACCGGACGCCGTTCTGCCCACCGTGCAGCTCCTGAGTCTCCATGCCGCCGATGATGTTAGCGACGTGGCCCATTTCGAGCGACCACTGCGACAGCAGCCGCCCGTAGACTTCGGTCAGACGGTCCCAATCCTCGCCCGGCTTTTCGGTCGCCTTCAGCAGGTAGCCGGAAACGCGTTCCAGGTTCTTGAGGCCGAGGGCTGTCGCTTTAACGGCATCGGCGTCGCCGACGGCCTCGGTCTCGTCGCCAGGGTCCGACCCGTTCGCTCCAGCGGTAGAAAACCGCAGCCACGGCGTCTTCTCCTGCACGCACGCCCACTCATCCAACGTCTTCTTCTCTTCGTCGGGCGTTGTTGCGCCGGACACCGGCTTATAGCCCCACAGGATGGAGAAGTTGTCGTAGGGACCGATCTTCGGAATCAGGTCGGCGGGATCGATCTTGTCTTCCGGCTGCGCCACGTAGTTGAAGCGCGAGTAGTCCATCAGGGTCGGTGTGTGGCCCATCTTTTTTACCCACTCGCGGTCGCGCACTTTTTCGAGCGGATAGGTCGAGCTCGCCTTCATGTTGTGCTGCAGGCCGAGCGTGTGGCCCACTTCGTGCGCGACGACGTACTCGATGAGCTTTCCCATCAGGTCGTCGGGCAGGGGGAGCTTTTGCGCGCGAGGATCGAGCGGGCTCGACTGGACGAAGTACCAGTTCGTGGCCAGGTTCATGACGTTGTGGTAGAACTGAATGTCCGAATCGAGGATCTCGCCGGTGCGCGGATCGTGCACGTGCGGGCCGACGGCGTTTTCAATCGTCGACGGCAGCCAACGCACGACGGAGTAGCGCGCGTCCTCGGGCGCCCAGTTCGGATCCTCTTCCTTCGACGGCGCTTCCTTGGCAATGATTGCTTTCCTGAAGCCCGCCTGCTCAAAGGCCGGCTGCCAGGCTTCGATGCCGCTCTTCACAAACGGAACCCATTTCGCCGGGGTCGCCGGGTCGACGTAGTAGACGATCGGCTTGACGGGGTCCGAAATTGCGGCGCTGGGGTCCTTCTTTTCGAGGCGCCAGCGGGTGATGTAGGTCCGGCGATCGGCGCGATTTTCGGGACGGCCGTAGTCGGTCTGGCTGACCGAGAAGTAGCCGACACGCTCATCAGCCAGGCGCGGCATCATGGGCTTCTCGGGCAGCTTCACCATCGAGAAGTGGACCACCACCGTACCGCTGCCGGGCCGCATGCCGGCGCCGAACATCGGATTCGGACTCGGAACAGGAGTCGCGGTGCCCGTCGCCGGAGGATCGGTGGGCGTTGTATAGGTGTGGACGGCGTCGACCTCGATGTTGATGGGGAACGTCGCCACTTTGTCGACATAGGAGCGGGTTGTGTCCATGGCCCGGGCACGCAGCCGTGCCCGCGCGCTGATTTCCGGGACGTCGGTTGTGAACAGCCGGGTCACATCGATCACCGGCTCGCCGTCCTTGTTGAACGATTCCACGTTGAAGGCCATGATGATGGCGTCTTCGTTCGCGTCCTTGACCGCGCGAGAGACGGGCTCTTTCGGGTCAGCCACGATCTCGTAGTTCACACTCCGCAGAAACACCTTCCGGTCACGCTGCTCCCAGCGCACAACGCGGTTGCCGAGCATTTGTCCGCCGTAGCCGGCCCCGATGGTCGTGCGGCGAATCTGGCTCACCCACAGGAAGAGCTGGTTGAGTTCGCTCTTCGGAATCTCGTACAGCACTTTGTCGCGGCTTGTGTGAACCTTGAAGAGTCCGGCGTCTGTCTTAAAGTCTTTCGTGACGACTTTCTCGTAGGGCTTCGGTTCGGGGGTGGCTGGTTGCCGCCCACCGGCGGCGACCGGCGGGCCTCCGGCGGCCGGCGGCTCGGAAGGAGCAGGCTCTTGGGCGAAGAGCAGTCCGCCTACGGCAATTCCTAAGAAAACGCAATGGAAAGAACGCATATTGAACTCCAAACGCAAAACTGCGAAGACGTCTCCAAAGATAGGGATGTTACCATTTCGGACAAGTAGAGGCGGAATGAAACGAATTTTGTTATTGGCGCTCGCGGTGTCGCTGTGCCTGGCGCAGGCCCCGGTCCTGAATCCAACTGAGCAGACGATTGTGCGATCGATCTCGGCCGATACGCTCAAGGGTCATGTGTCGTTCCTGGCTTCCGATGCCCTGGAAGGGCGCGACACTCCCTCGAAGGGGCTGGAAGTCGCCGCCGAGTACATTGCTTCGCAATTCCGCCGCTATGGGATCGAGCCTGCCGGCAATGAAGGCTACTTTCAGACAGCCTCTTTTGGCCGTGTTACGCCGACGACAGAGGGCTTCGAGTGCACGATGACGTGGAACGGCGAGGCGATTTCGTTGCCGAAAGAGGCGGTTACGCTGGACGCTTTGAACGAGGCCGAGATCGACAAAGCGCCGGTGCGAAAAGTGCAGATCGGCGAAGACACGCCGGCGTTTCGTGCAGAGGATCTCGAGGGGAAGGTTATCGTCGCCGAAGACCGCCACAAGCCCTTCCAAAAGGTGATGCGCGATCGCAGGGCTCTGGCCAGCGCGCGCCCGGCTCTGATCATCTACACCAACGGCGTAGGGGGCGGAAGCCGGCTCCGTGACTTGAGCGAAAAAACGCCTCCGCAAGTGACGATCAAGGACGATGCGCTACGCAAGAAGTTCGCGGAGTTGCCGGACGGGACCATCGAGGCTACCGTCACGGCGAAGATTCCGAAACCTGCGATCCAGGCGGCAAAGCTCGAGAACGTCGTCGGTGTTTTGCGTGGAACTGACCCGGTGTTGAAGGATACATACGTCCTGGTTACGGCGCATTATGATCACATCGGGATCACGAATGCCGGCGACGATCACATCAACAACGGCGCGAACGACGACGCCAGCGGCACGGCGACGGTTCTTCAGCTCGCCGAAGATTTCTCGCGCCTTCGTGTGAAGCCGAAACGCAGCATTGTGTTCATCATGTTCTTCGGCGAGGAAAAGGGCATGCTCGGTTCGCGTTACTACGCCCAGCACCCGGTGTTCCCCCTGGCGAAGACGATTGCCGACCTGAACCTCGAACACATGGGCCGTACGGACGACAACGAGGGACCGCAACTCCACCGCCTGGCCGTCACCGGCATGGATTACTCCACCGTCGGCGACTTTCTCAAAGCCGCCGGGGAAAAGACCGGCGTGGAAGTGTGGCGACACGCGAAGAGCAGCGACATGTACTTTTCCGCCAGCGATAATCTCTCCCTGGCCGATGCTGGAGTGCCGTCGCACACTTTATCGGTCGCGTATATGTTCCCCGACTATCATCGCCCCGGCGACCATTGGGACAAGATTGATTACAAGAATATGGAGCAGGTGGCCGGCACCGCGGCAGTGGCCGCCTGGAGCTTGGCCAACAGCCCGAAGGCACCGGCGTGGATTGAGACGAACGAGAAGACGCAGCGGTACGTTTTGGCCTGGAAGACGCTTCACCCGAGGGTGAACGGCAACTGACCCGCCAGCCACCGGTCAACAAACTCACGGGTGTCTTTCCGCACGGGTGCATTGCAGGTGCCGCGCAAATCGTGCACACGCCAGCGCCTCGCCCTGAGTTCGATGCACAATGTCGCGCGTTCGGGCCATAGCACCCGGTAAAAGTAGCAGCGTGCGGCGAGAACATCGGGCACGTAGTCTCCGGCGCAATGGTGCATCTCGCTGCCTTCGGTTTTGAGGTCCTGGGCGGTGAGGATGGGGACGAGTCCTTGGACCGGTTGGAGTGGGGGCGGCCTGAATGGCCGTGTGCGCGGGCGCGGCGGACTTGGTGGACGCTGAGGCGGCAGGAGTAGCGGAGGTTGCGGCCAGAACGTTTCGCGCAGCCGCCGCAAGCCTTCCACGTTCACTTGATCGAGGGGCAATCGCGCCAACATGCGGACGGTCCGCTCCGCGGCCGGAAATCCAAATTCTCCGGCGATCTCGCGGCGCCTTCGCGACAACAGTTCGCGCGCGGCCGAAGGTGGAGCGAGCGCGAGATTGTGAGCGGCCAGCGAATGACGCCAAGCAACCATGAGTCCGAGCACGGGATGGCTAGCGAGTAACTCGCTCGCCGGACGTCCACACTGGTTCACAAGCTGCAACGGTTCCCAATGGGGAGGCGGCAGTGGCCGCACAACGGCCTTCGCCTCCTCGGGCCAGGACTCGACCAGGAAACGCGCCGCGCGATCGTTCACGGCCTTCCGTTCGAGGTCAGACACGTTCACTACCGGCACGAAGGGATTCCACCGCGACCCCGCGCGGCGGAACCACGCTCCCGCCGATGCGCCCCACGGCCGGATGCGTTCGGTGCGGTCGACCGAATAGCAGAGCATATCTAGCCCGGCGATCGTGTATCGCTGCCCGAACTCGGCCCTTTCCACCGGCATTGGAGCAGGGCGATTGTACTGCTGAAACCGCACCTCACAGAAAAACCACAGGGCAATGCAAAGCACAACCGGGCAATCCTGTTCTTGACACTTCGCGGCCGGTGTTACCCTGTTAAGTATTCCCATGCGGACACTCCGCTACACGACTCCCCACGGGATTGTCGTCACCCGAGCGGCCTCGCGCCTGCCTTACAAAGGCGGGCTGCGGCACCTGCTGCGGGAACTCGATCACCATCGCGGCGCCTACCTTTCCTCTGGCTATGAATATCCGGAACGGTATTCCCGCTGGGATTTCGCATCCACGCGGCCGCCGCTGGAGATCATCGCCCGCGGCCGCGAGGTTGAGTTCAATCCCTTGAACCTGCGCGGCGAGATGCTCGTGCAGATGCTTCACGCCGTTCTCCGCGATCATCCGCACTGGGACGATCTCGTTCCGCAGGGACCACGGCTGCGCGGGCGTCTGAAGCCCCTGCCCGCACTCTTCTCCGAAGAAGAGCGCAGCAAACAGCCCTCGGTCTTTTCCGTTTTGCGCGTGCTGGTCGAGGAGTTTCGAAACGAGAAGGATTCCCATCTCGCGCTGATCGGGGCCTTTGGCTACGACCTGCTCTTTCAATTCGATCCAATCCAATTGAAGCTGCCGCGCGGCGAACAGAAAGACCTGCACCTCTTCTTCTCCGACGACCTTTACCTGATGGACCGCAAACGCGAGGTCATCGAGCGTTTCCAGTACGACTTCGATTACGAATCGCTTTCGACGCTCGGCCTCGAGCGCACGGCCGAAGAAATCGAAACGCCCTCGGCAAACGCGCCCGGGCAGATTGTCTCAGACCATCAACCCCAAGAGTACATGGACAAGGTCGAGGCGGTCCGGCGCGGAATGAAACAGGGCGACTACTACGAGGTTGTGCTGCGCCAGACGTTCTCAACGGGCTACGACGGCAGCGCTTCGGAGCTTTTCGAGCGCGTGCAGAAGGCGAGTCCGAGCCCTTACGAGTTCCTGCTCCAGTTCGGCGACGAGCAACTGGTGGGAGCCTCACCCGAGATGTTCATCCGGACCGAGGGGCGGCGTATCGAGACCTGCCCGATCGCGGGTACGGGCCGTCGCACCGGCGATGCCTTGCGGGACGCGGACTCCATCCGCGAACTCCTCAACTCATCGAAGGAAGAGTCGGAGCTCACCATGTGCACCGACGTCGACCGCAACGACAAGTCGCGCGTGTGCGTTCCCGGCTCGGTTCGCGTCATCGGACGGAGGCTTATCGAGAACTACGCAGGCCTGTTCCACACGGTGGATCACGTTGAAGGTCAGCTCGCGGAGGGCTTCGATTCTCTCGACGCGTTTCTTTCGCACATGTGGGCCGTCACTATCATCGGCGCGCCGAAGAAGGCGGCGGCACAGGCGATCGAGGACCTCGAGAGAGACGCCCGCGGCTGGTACGGCGGCGCCATCGGTGCTCTTTCGCTGAACGGCGACATGAACACGGGCATCCTGATCCGGACCGTGCACCTGAAAGACGGCGTGGCCCGCTACTCGGCCGGCGCCACGCTTCTCTACGACTCCGTGCCCGCCGCCGAAGAGGAAGAGACGCGTCTCAAGGCAACGGGCTTTTTCCGCGCCATACAAGCACCAGTGGCCCGCCCGCCTGCTGTTAAAACCGCTTCGAAGTCCGGCGGCGCCGGGGTGCGCCTGCTCTTTGTCGACAACGACGATTGCTTCATTCAGACGCTGGCGAACTACGTTCGCCAGACCGGCGCCGATGTCTCCACCTATCGCGCCGGTTTCCCGATCTCGCTGATTGACGACATCCGGCCTGACCTGATTCTCATTTCGCCCGGCCCAGGCCGACCCCTCGATTTCGGTGTACCGCAACTGGTGAGGCATGCCGCGCAACGGGGCACTCCGTTGTTCGGCGTCTGCCTGGGACTGCAAGGCATTGTCGAGGCTTTCGGCGGGGTCTTGGGTGTGCTCGACTATCCGATGCACGGCAAGCCATCGTGGATTACGCACAAAGGCGTAGGAGTATTCGAGGGTTTACCTGAGAGATTGAAGGTAGGCCGGTACCACTCCCTTTACGCAGTCCCAAATCAGTTACCTGCCGTACTCGAAATTACGGCGGAATCTGAAGACGGCGTGATTATGGGCGTCCGTCACCGGGAGCTGCCGATTGAAGCCGTACAGTTCCATCCTGAGTCTCTCCTCTCTCAGGATGGAGACTACGGCTTGCGCATGATCGAGAATGCCGTAAGAATCTATGGCCACGCAAAAGTTCACCGGTAGTCTGCTGCTGGCAACTTCCCTGCTCGGTGCGCAAACGGATTTCAGACGACTCGATCAGCTAGGTGAAAGCGAACTTCAGCAATCGCGGATTCCCGGCCTGATGCTCGTGGTCGTCGAAAGCGACAAGGTCACATACGCCAAAGGATTCGGGGTCGCCAGTGTCGAGACAAAAGAACCGGTGACGCCCGATCACCTGTTCCGCGTTGGCTCGACCACGAAGATGATGGTTGCAACAGCTATTTTGCGCCTGGCCGAAAGCGGGAAGCTCAAGTTGACGGACGCCGCCGGCGATTACATTCGCGACGTCGACCCGATGGTCGGACGTGTCACGCTGCAACAACTCCTCACCCACACCGCGGGCCTAATGGATCTGACGCTGATGCAAGGCCCGCACGACGATGAGGCGCTCGCGGCCAATGTCCGTCAACTTCGCGCCGACGCGCTCTTCACCCAGCCGGGGCAGATCCAGTCGTACTCGAACCTGGGCTATGTCATTCTCGGCCGCGTCGTTGAAATCGTCGCGAATCGGCCCTTTGCTGACGCGATGAAAGAACTGGTTTTCGAGCCGCTGGGAATGAAGCGCACGACGTTTCGACCGACGATGGCGATGACCTGGCCGCTCGCCCAGGGCCACTCGATGCAAGGTGGCACGGCCGCCGTCGTCCGCCCGGCCGGCGATCACGCCGGCTACTGGCCGGCGGGTTCCATGTTCACAAGCGGCAATGACTTCGCCCGCATGGCGATTGCGATATTGAACGATGGTAACAACAGCATCAGCCCCGGCGTAGTCAAAGATCTGCTCACGCCGCGAGTCGATGTTCCCGGCGGACGATCGCGCTATGGCTTCGGATTGGGATTCCTCCAGATCGGCGGCGAAATGGTCGCCGAGCACGGCGGTGCACGCCTCGGCTACACGAGCCAGCTGATTGTCGCGCCCTCGCGGAAGACTGCGATCATCACGATGGGCAACGTCTCCGGCCCCAGTGCCGCCGGCCTGGCGTGGAAGGCGCTTGATGCGATCTCCGGCCTGAAGCCCGCGCCGGAATTGTCCGGCCCTGCCACGAACCTCGCGCCGGAAAAGCTCACCGGGATTTACAGCCAAGGTTCGCGCTTCGCCTCTGTCCAAGCGGAAAATGGAAAACTCTACGTTTCCGTCGAAGGCCTGAAGGGGGAACTCACCCCCACCGTCAACAATTGTTTTAAGACCGCGTCTTCGACGGCCTGTTTTGTGCTCGGCGCCGACGGGAGGGCCCGGTACCTCAGCGCCGGCGGACGCGTTCTGGAGCGCCGATGACACGATGGCGCTCTTCATTTCTCATCGCCCTCGTTTCGATCGTGATGACCAGTGTTTTTCTGATCGACGTTTGCAATCTTTCGTACCAATGCGGATGCACTCATCTGTGGGCAGGCGCGGACGCGCACTGCAATATCCACAACCCCGCGGGCAAGCACTGTCCGTGGTGCAGCATGGGAATGGCCGGCTACGGCCTCGTCTATGCAGGGATTGTCATTCCCCAAGGATTCCTGAGCTTCTTCCCAAGGAGGTGGAACTCGATCAAACGACTGCTAGCGGCTCTCGCGGTGTTCCCGATCGCCGGCGGGTTTCAGGCGCTGGTCCTGGGTCTCGCGTACGGATATTTCTCGTGACAAGTACTATGACCGGTCGCCCATTGTTTGATGCCGGTCAATCGCTCACACTGGATGGTACATGGACATGGCGGATGTGATCTACATCGTTTTCCTCGCGATCTGCTGCTGGCTTGCCATCCACTGGGATGAGGGTGGCGGCGGCGGCAAGCGTGCCCGCCAGCCCGTGGCGCGTTAACGGATGGCGCGTGTCCTCATTGCCGGCGGTGGACTCGCCGGACTCGCCGCCGCGGCGGCGCTTTCATCCGCGGATCACGACATCACCATTCTCGAAGCGCGGCCCTACCTCGGCGGACGTGCCACGTCCTATCCGGTGCCTTCCGGCGAAACCGAGGAGATCATCGACAACTGCCAGCACATCCTGCTGAAGTGCTGCGTCAATCTGATGGACTTCTACCGGCGCTTGGGGGTCGACAACGCCATCCACTTCCACCGTGAGTTCTTTTTCATTGAACCGGGCGGCCGAACGTCGACGATGAAAGCCGGACTTCTACCTGCGCCGCTGCATTTCACGGAATCGTTCGCCGGTCTTCGATTCCTTTCGCTCGGTGACAAGATTGCTATCGGCCGCGCACTGTTGGCCCTGCGGCGCGAGCGGACCCATCGCACGGATCTCGACCGCATCACGATGCTCGACTGGCTGCGCGAAAAAAAGCAGACACCGCACGCGATCGAACGCTTCTGGCAGCAGGTTCTGGTCAGCGCCATCAACGAAGACCTCGACCGTATGGCAGCGCTACATGGTTTCCAGGTCTTCTATCTCGGCTTTCTGGCCGCCAGCGACTCCTACGAGATGGGTATCCCGGCCGGCCGACTCGGTGATCTCTATTCCGCGGAGGCGTGGAAGCACCTGCCGAATGTCCAGATTCGTATGCGTACTCCGATCGCGCGAATCATGGTTACAGATGACCGCGTCGAAGGCCTTCAGACTGCCGACGGCTCACTACAGGCCGACCATTACATTAGCGCGCTGCCATTCGAGCGCCTGCCGGCCGTCCTGCCCGAATCCGATCTGCCGTTCGACGAGTTCGCGCATTCACCCATCACCGGCATCCATCTTTGGTTTGACCGGCCGGTGACGGATCTGCCCCACGGCACGCTGCTCGACCGCACCATCCAATGGTTCTTCAACAAGGATGCGGGACGTTACCTGCAGCTGGTGGTCAGCGCCTCGCGCTCGCTGGTGCCCATGGGCCGCGCGGAGATCATCGAGCTTGCGTTGCGAGAACTGAAAGAGTTCCTGCCCGGCGCCGGCGCGGCGCAACTCGTCAAGGCGCACGTCGTGAAAGAGGTGCGCGCCACATTCTCAGCGCGCCCGGGATTGGAAGCGACGCGCCCGGAACCGTCGACGCGGTGGCCCAACCTGTCGCTCGCCGGCGACTGGACCCGGTCCGGGTGGCCCGCCACCATGGAGGGCGCGGTGCGCAGCGGCTACCTCGCCGCCGAGAGCGCATGCCTGGCCCTGGGCCGGCCGCGGCAGTTCTTACTCCCTGATATCGCGTGAACCAGTAAAATGAGAGCATGCGCACCCGGTTGCTCGTGCTGCTGAGTATTCTCGTTCTGCCGTTGCTGGCCGACGACCCAGCTATGACCACTCTGCGGGTCGAGGTGAAGACGCTTTCCGAGAAGCCCGTCGACCGCGCCAGCGTACGCGTCAAGTTCATCGAGGGCCGCAGCGTCATCAAGCTCGGCAAGAAGATCATCACGAGCTGGGAAGTGCGGACCACGCAGGACGGCACGGCCAAGATTCCGCCCATTCCCCAAGGCAAAATTCTGGTCCAGGTGATGGCCAAGGGCTATCAGACCTACGGACAGACCTACGAGATCAACGAGGCGGAAAAGACGATTGAGGTCAAGCTCAATCCGCCCCAGCCGCAGTATTCGGCGCACTAGTGACCGCGGCGACACAGTCGATTTCCACTTTGACATCGCGCGGCAATCTTGCCGCCTGGACCGTCGCCCGCGCCGGCGGATTCGTCGAGAAGTACTTCGCATACACCTCGTTCATCGCGGCGAACTCGCCCATGTCCTGCAGGTAGACCGTCGTCTTCAGGACGAGATCAAGACTTGATCCCGCGGCTTCCAGTACAGCTTTCAGATTCTCAATGACGCGGGCCGTCTGTTCGGCAATCCCTCCGGTGATGAGGGCACCGGTCGCGGGATCCAGCGGTATCTGGCCGCTGCAGTAGACGAGGCCTCCATGTGCGACGGCTTGCGAGTACGGTCCAATGGCCTTCGGAGCCTTCTCCGTTGCAACAATTGATTTCATTTCTCCCCCATTTGCAGCGTGCCAACCAGGTCACGCACATTCGCCATTTTCTGATCCTTCAAGAACCGGTCCAGTTCCTCCGCGATTCGAACCACCGAGCCCGGATCCCAGAAGCTCGCGGTTCCGACCTGGACGGCCGACGCACCGGCCACCAGGAATTCGGCCGCATCCTCGCCGGTGGCAATGCCGCCCAGACCCACAACCGGAACTCGCACGGCCTGCGCCGCCTCATACACCATCCGCAGGGCGATCGGTTTGATGGCGGGCCCGGATAAGCCGCCAAAGCCATTGCCCAACCGCGGGCGGCGCTCGCGGGCATCAATCGCAAGCGCGAGGAACGTGTTTACCAGCGAGATAGCGTCGGCTCCGGCCGCTTCCGCCGCTTGCGCCAGCGGCTGAATCCGCGCGACGTTCGGCGACAATTTCACGAGCAGCGGGCGCTTCGCCACTGTTCGTACCGCCGCCACCACCTCGGCCAGCAGGGCCGGATCACTCGAAAAATACATCCCGCCGTGTTTGGTGTTGGGACAACTGACATTCAACTCGTAGGCCGCCAGGCCTTCGTGGTCTTCGAGCACCCGGACGACTTCGACATAGTCTTCCACGGCGTACCCAAAGACATTGGCAAACACCGCCGTCCTTACGTGGCGCAGTTCCGGTAGCTTCTCGCGGACGAACGCACGCACCCCGATGTTCTGGAGGCCGATGGAATTCAGCATGCCGCTCTCGGCTTCCCAAACCCGCGGTGGCTGGTTGCCGGCCATTGGCTCCCGCGAAAGACCTTTGACAACAAAACCGCCGACGCGGTTCAGGTCGATCAAGCCGGCAAACTCGACGCCGTACGCAAAGGTCCCCGAGGCGGCAATCACGGGATTCTTCAGCGCAATGCCACACAGCGTGGTTGCCAGGCGCGCCTCAGAGCTCATTCTGTTTGAGTGTACAAGCCTCTCGAATGATCTTCACAACCAGTTCCGGTTGATCGAGCATGACCCAGTGCCCACAGGCCTCGGCCACCACATGCACTCCCTGCCTCGACGCGCGAGCCAAGGCCTTGTGCGCCTCGAGTGTTTGGGGCGAACTATTCCCGGCCGAGATCACCCAAAGCGGCAGATCCCGCAGCGCGCTATCATCGGGCGCCTGCGCACTGTTCTGTTTCAGGTTGGCGAGGTAATCGGCCATGCCAAGAAAATTCTTCGGCACGCACCAGTGCGCCTTCACCATGGGCCAAACCTCGGGGGGCAGTTTGCGTACCTCGCTCACCAGCCGTTCGGTAAATGCCGCTCCGCGCCCGGTGCTGACGCCGCGCGCAATCAGCTTCGGCAACAGGCGAGACCCGGATACCAGCAGATCCAACGCCAGCCGCACCACGCCCCAGCGGCAAAGGCGCGCGCCCCAGTGCGACATCAGGACGCCTCGCGACAGCTTCCAATCGCTTTCCGGAGTCGCCGGCCACCACTCACCCGGATCCATGGAGTCCACCAGCACCAGCGCGGCAACCTTCTGTGGATATCGCGTTACATAGTGTCGCAACAGATATCCGCCAAACGAATGCCCGACGAACACCGCCGGCAGGGGCAGGCCGCTCTGTTCCACTACGCTGTCGAGTTCGTTCAGCAGATGATCGATGGTCCTCGGCGCGCGGGCCGCATCGCTCCATCCCAAACCGCCGCGATCGTAGCTCGCCGACGTCGTATGAGTCGCAAGCTCACGCTGAATGCGGCTCCAACTGAGGCAGGTGGCGGCGATACCAGCTTCCAGCCACACCACCGGCCCGCCTTCGCCTTGAACGTAAACGTGAAGCCGCGCGGTCGGTGTTTCCACCATCCAGCCAGGCGGCGGGTAAATCCGCCGGTCCCGGCGAAGTCCGCCAGCCTGATACGCGCGCCCCGCCATGGCGAGCAGGGCAAAACCCGCCAGAATGCCGAGCGCGATCCCCACCCGTTAACCTTCCGCTTTGCCGACCAGAATCACGGACAGCGGCAGCGAACCGACCTTCGTCGTCAACGTCACATCCTTCTCGCCCGCGTCGATGCTTGCCGGCGATCCGCCTTCCGCTTTCCAGATGCTCAACACGAGCGGATGCGGCGTGCCAGATGCCTTCCGGCTCATGTCCATGAGCGGATCGAAGGCAGGCGCCGATGCCGGGTCTTTATCTTCCGCAATAGGGGAAAGAATCAAAAAGTCCCGCTGCGGAGCGACACCCTGGTGATCGCCGTTGATCGGAAACAGGCTGTAGCGCATCGAGTACACGCCCGGCTTGATGGTCTGCCCCCTCCGGTCAGCATGCCGGTTCGGAAAGCGAATGACGCCCATGAGCGCGCCTTGAGGAATGGTTGTGAAACTGGCGGACTCTTCCGCTTTGCCGCCTGTTGGCTCCTGCGCGCGCCACCAGATCTCGCACAGGACGCTGCCATCGCCTTTCAGGATTTTGGTGCCGTCCTTGACGAGCGCCGGTGCCAGCACCGACGCTTCCGCCGGCGGCGCACCCGCCGCTTCGATCTTGTAGTCGGCGGCCCAAAGGCCGCACGCCGCCGTGAGTGTGAGTAGGAGTGTTCGCATGATAGCCACTACCACTTTTGATTGTAGAAATGTCTTAACGATTCAGGATGGGTAGCAGAACCCCGTCCAGCTCCGCGTCGGTCCAGGCGCTGAATTTTACGTTCTTGTGCAGGCTCCACCGTTCGATATGCTCGATGGTCCCGCCCGCAGGCACCTGTGTCATCGGCCCTAATGTCTCCATCTCGAGAAACTGGTTGTTCGTGTACGTTTCGTACGAACAATTGAAATCCGGATATGTGCGCGACGCGTCCGCGTCGGTCCGCTTGACGAACAACTCACCGCCCAAAGCGTACGCGCCCCACGTCGACTTATTGAACGTCCCGAGCTTCTGCGGGTCGCTCACCCTGGGATCCATACGTAGCATCACGTATTTCTTCGTGAACTTCCATCGCGGGTCGCTGAAGTCCGTGTAGGCCCACATCACCAGCGGATTGGTCGGCTCCAGGTATTCGTCGTGGGTCCCGCGCGGCGGAAAGCCCGTGATCCCCGTCCCGCCGGGGGCCATCATCGACAGCGCCCACGCCGCGATATTGAGCGAGAACAGATTCTTGTTGATCAGCCGGTGCACGACCTCGACACCCGTCCCTGTCGCGTCAAGCTTGATGATGAGCTGCTTCTGGATGTTGGTCTCTTTCTCCACAGGCTGCGTGGCCGTGACGACGGATCCGCTGACCTCAATCTTGATCGGCGAATTGTCGGGTGGATACGTGTAGAGCCGGTTCTCGGGGGCTACCCACACACGGTGCCCGCCGCGGAGCTGCCACTCGGCCTCTCCGCTCTTGCCCACTCCGGCCGGATCGTTCCAGAAGAAGTTCTGGCCGCCGACAAAGCCGTAGCGCATGATGCGCGGGCCAATGTCAGCGGTCACGATCAGCTCGACGGTCCCGTTCGTAATCCGGTAGCAGTGCGGCCAGCCTTGATAGGCGACCGGCTCAACTTGTACGGCAGCAGAGGCGTTCATCGCAGTAAAGAGGGCGAGTGCAAGAAATGTTCGCATCGCTCGTTCATTGAATCACAGTTTCAAGGCGAGCATCGCATCCAGATATGTGCCGGTCCGGCGCGCCTCCATGGAAGCGAAGCCAGCAGACTGCAGCAGGTGCCTATATTCGCCCTCGGTGCGCTCTCGCCCTTCCGTGCAGACCAGCATGTTCAGCGACTGCATTTGCGCCGCCACGGGCCCGGTTCTGTCGTCGTCCAACAGCTTCTCAGCGATCAGCAGCCCCCCGCCAGAGGGCAGCGCGGCAAAGATCTTCTCGAGCAGCCGGCCGATCTTCTCATCGCCCCAATCGTGCAAGATGCGCCCCACGGCATAGAGATCCGCCTCGGGCAAAGGGTCGCGGAAGAAGTCTCCGCTCTGAATGACGATGCGCTCTGTCGCCGTCGATTGCCGGACATACGGCTGCGCCTCGTCCACGACGGAAGGAAGGTCGAAAATCGTTCCCTTCATGTTTCCGTACCGCTCGCAGGCGGCAATCACCAGATGGCCGGTCGCGCCACCCAAATCGCACAGGCTGGTGAACCGGTTGAGATTGAATACCCGCACCACGGCAGGCGACGCCTGCAATCCCAAGCCGTGCATACCAGCTAGAAATTCCCGCTTAGCCTCTGGAGTCCGGTAGAACGCGTCGAAAATGCCGCCTTCTGTCCCAAACGCCTGCTTCCAACGTGGAGTCCCCTCGAAGATGGCATCCTCCAGGTGCGCCCATAGATACCAAAGCGCACTGTTGGAATACTCGATGTACCCGGTCAAACGATTCGGGCTGCCGTGCCGCAGATAAGCCTCCGCCACTGGCAGATTTGCGTAGACCCCGTCACGCTTTTCCAGCAGCCCCAGCCCGCAGCAACCGTCCAGCAGCCTCTCCAACGCCCCCTGGTCCGCCGCCAGGCTCTCGGCAAGATCGGCTGCGGTTCCCGGCAACCTATCGAAAATCCCCAGGGTCACCGCCGCGAACATGGTTTTCGAACGCCGGAACGCGTCCATTAGGTCCAGAACCGGAGTCGCCTCAGGGAGATGCATGAAGCTATCATCGCGCGTTGCGGCTTAGTACTCAGAACAAGCCTGCCCTGAGGCTAGGAACTTCCCCCTATGGCTCGTATCCAGGCTTCAGGCGAACATTCAATTGAAGCATTTTCTTGAGGTTATAGTGCGTTGAGGCGCTTGTTTCGGTTCCGCTCGATTGCTGCCAAGTTGTCCGTGTTCACGGCCTCCTTGGTCGTTTGGGTCATTGGGGTCGTGCTGGCCTATGACTTAAGAAACAATCAGTTCCGGCTCTGGAAGGCCTTCCTGTTGTTGGCAATTCTGGGTCTGGTCACCTCCGCCATCGCCCGCTTTGCCATTCGTATGTTCGTGCGTCCGTTGGTGGAATTGCAGCAGGGTCTGAGCGCCGTAGGTTCCGGGCAACTAACCGAGATTCCGGTATGCCATTCGTACGATGAGATCCAGTTCATAGGCGAAAACTTTAACCAGATGATCAGGGCACTCGCGGAATCTCAGGCGCAGGTAAACCAGTACCAGGTGCACTTGGAAGACAAGATACGCCGCCGCACCGAAGAGTTGGAAGAAGCGATGAAGCGCGCCTTGGCCGCGAGCCAGGCCAAGAGCGAGTTTCTTGCGAACATGTCCCATGAGCTGAGGACGCCCATGTCGGGCGTCATCGGTATGCTCGACCTGGTGCTCGAAAGCCCCATTGCCCCCGATCAGCGCGAGCAGATCAAAACCGCCTACTCCTGCGCTCTCTCGCTGCTCGCGTTGCTCAACGATATTCTCGACCTTTCGAAAATCGAGGCCGGTCGCATGGTCCTCGAAGAGATCCCCTACAATGTGCGGAACGTCGTCGAAGAATGCATAAAGAGCCAGTTGCCGCGTGCCCGCGAAAAGGGCATCAACCTCAGTTGGGATGTGCGCGACGACGTTCCGCGCCAGTTGCTCGGTGATCCGCTGCGGTTCCGACAGATCCTCGCCAACCTGATCAGCAACGCCGTGAAGTTCACCGCAAGGGGTTCGGTGGACGTGAAGGTCAACATCGAGCCCCACCCCGAGTCGCGTACCGAAAAGCCGTTGATGCTCGGGCTTACCGTCAGCGATACGGGAACGGGCATTCCTCGCGAAAAGTTGAAGGCGGTTTTTGAGAAGTTCACGCAAGCCGACGGCAGCATCAGCCGACAGTTCGGCGGCACAGGGCTAGGCCTCGCCATCACTCGGCGCCTAGTCGAAATGCACGGCGGCTCCATCCTCGTCGAAAGCGAGGTCGGCCACGGCAGCCGGTTCATCGTCCAGATCCCCACGGATTCGGCCGCGACGGAGATTGGTGAAACAAGCGCACCGCTATTTCCTCCGCACGAACTGACGCCGACGACGGGTACGACGCTGCGGCGAATCCTCCTGGTGGAAGACAACCCCATCAACCAGAAGGTGGTAAATGCTCTGCTCCGGAAGCGCGGCTATGGAGTAGACATTGCCGGCCACGGGCAGCGCGCATTGGAAATGCTCGAGTTGCGCGCGTATTCGCTTATTCTGATGGACGTCCAGATGCCCGTGCTGGACGGTCTGGAAACCACGCGCCGCATCCGCGCCGACCGGCGCTTCTGTCATTTGCCTATCGTGGCCATGACCGCGCACGCCATGAACGGCGACCGCGAACGATGCCTGCAGGCGGGAATGAACGATTACCTCGCCAAACCGGTCGATCACCGGCATCTGCTGGCCATTGTCGATCAGTTCATGTCCTGCGAAGCCGAAGCTCCGCGGCAGCAGCCGCAGGGTCACATCGTGGACACGGAACTCGTCTCCCGGCTGATGGACAGCGATCCAATGCTGCTCAACCAGATGGTGCAACTCTTCCTTCAACTCGCGCCGGAGCGGCTGGAGCGGCTCAAGAACTCGGCCGCGCAAGGCGACTTCGAACTGTTGCGGTCCGACGCACGAAAGATGCGCGCCGCGGCACAAAGCATCGCCGCTTCGGGCCTGGCCTCGAGCGCGTCAGAACTGGAGCGCGCGGCGGAGTCTCCGAATCCAGTTTCCATTGCCGATTCTCTCCGCCGGCTGGAGTATGAGCTGAACCGGCTGCAATCGCTCTCTGGGTCAAATGCTGTGAGCCGCGATCGAACTCAAACGCTCCCAAGCGCCGAACACGTCCTCGCGCGTAGTGGCAATATTGCCGATCGCCAGCCGTAGGACATAACGACCGTCCAGCACGCTCCCGGCAAGGAAGCCGTATCCGGTGGCGTTGAACCGCTCCACCAGTTCGCGGTTTTCCTGATCGGATCCCTTCATGCGGAACACCACCAGCGATAGCGGAATCGGCGCGGCCACCTCAAATTGCGGGTGACGCCGGATGGTTTCTCCGAGTTCCTTCGCCCAGCGGATGTGCTCGCGCAGAATCTGTTGGACCTTCTCGCGCCCGAACCAGCGCATCACGAACCATAGCTTTAAGGCGCGAAACCGCCGCCCCAAGGGAATGCCGTAGTCCATCAGGTTCACTGCGCGCGGATCGTCGGCAGTCTGCAGATAAGGCGGAACCAGCGAGAACGCCTGTTTCAGAATTTCGGGCTTACGGCAATAGAAGGCGCTGAGATCGATGGGCGTGAACAGCCACTTGTGCGGGTTCATCACCAGGGAGTCGGCCTCGTCGGCGCCATCCAACATCCACTTGTATTCGTCGAGAATCGCGGCCGTCCCGCCGTAGGCTGCGTCGACGTGGTGCCAGAGTCCCTCGCGCGACGCAATCTTCTGCACGGCGGCGACGGGATCGACGCTGGTCACCGAAGTTGTGCCGGTTGTCGAAACGACGCAGCAGGGGCGCAAGCCCGCGCGGCGGTCCGCGGCAATCGCGGCCTCGAGCAGGTCGGGACGCATCCGGTACTCGGAGTCCACGCCGATCTTGCGAACATTCTCCTGACCCACGCCGAGCGAGAGCGCGCCCTTTTCCACGGAGGAATGGGCGTGAATGCTGGTGTACACCACCAGGTCACGCGGAGCCCCTTGGGCTCGCGTCTCGGGAGCCGTCTGCGCCCGCGCCGCGGCGATCGCGTGCAGTGTCGCCGTCGAAGCCGTGTCGTGAATCATCCCGAAGAACGATTCCGGCAGACCGATCCACTGGCGCAGCCAGCTCATCACGGTCATTTCGAGTTCCGTATTTGCAGGCGACGACTTCCACAACATGCCGTTCGTATTGAGAGTGGCCGTCAACAACTCGCCGAGAATCCCCGGCCCCGATGCCGACACGGAGAAGTAGGCGTGAAAGCGCGGATGGTTCCAGTGATTCACAGCCGGGACGACGAATTTCTCAAAATCCGCGAGAATGCATTCCATCGGCTCGCCCTTTTCCGGCGCGGCCTTCGGCAGCGCATCGATCAGCGTGCCGGGCTTTGTATCCGGTTCGACGGGGAACTTTCGCGTCTCGGCCAGGTAATCGGCAACCCAGTCGATTAATTGGTGTCCGTAGCGTCGAAACTCGTCGGGGGGAAGATCAAATTCGCGCATGTATCAGCTCGATTCCAACTTCAAGGTATACAATGACAAGCGGCAGAGGTGCCGAACCAAATGAATCATACGCCGAAACACTCATCACGGAGAACGTTTTTGACCGGCGGCGCCGTGACGGGCGCGTCGACTTTCATGATCATCAAGCCCGAACTCGTCAGCGGTTGGGCTCCCGCGAAGCTCAAGGCCGGCCTTGTCGGATGTGGCGGGCGCGGAACCCAGGCGGTGATGGACATGATGAAGGGCGACTCCGCGGTCGAACTGGTCGCCATGGCCGACGCTTTTGAGGATCGTCTTGAGGGCAGCTTGCGCGAGCTAAAGAGGAGCCCGGAGATGGCTGCGCATCAGGACCGTCTCCAGGTCGGTCCCGACAGACGCTTCGTCGGCTTCGACGCGTACAAGAAGATCATCAATTCCGACGTGGATGTCGTAATGCTGGCGACGCCGCCCGGCTGGCGCCCCCTCCACTTCGAGGCGGCCATTGAGGCCGGCAAGCACGTGTTCTGCGAGAAGCCCTTCGGCACCGATTGCACGGGCGTTCAGCGTTTCATGAAGGCCGCGCAAGCAAGCGAGCAGAAGAAGCTGACCGTTGTCAGCGGCGCCCAGCGGCGGAGCGATCCGGCCTACCTCGAGGATGTGAAGAAGCTCCAGGACGGCGCCATGGGCCAGATCCAGGCACTGTACGCTTATTGGGTCGGGACGCCGGTGATTCACCCACAGCCCGCCAATCTCCAGGCGAACGATTTTGATTACATCCACCGCCGCTGGTACAGCTACGTGTGGCTCTGCGGCGACCAGATTGTCGAGCAACACCTGCACGACATCGATGTCTGCAACTGGATCATGGGCACGCACCCGGTGAAAGTAATCGCGATGGGCGGAGCCAATTTCCGTCCCACCAAGGACCAGCAGAGCAACATCTACGACCACCTTGCCGCCGATTTCGAGTTTGCCAACGGCGTCCGCATGTCGAGCTACTGCCGCCAGTATCCGCAAGGGTGTGCGCAGCGCGTGAGCGAACTCATTGTGACGAACAACGGGCGATATGCCCTGGCGCAGACCCGTGGTGGCCCGGGCTACGTGAACGAGCATACGAAACTGATGAAGTCGATCCGCGGCGATGGTCCGTACATTAACGAAGCGATGGCAGTCGCCGAGTCGACGATGACCTGCATCATGGGCCGCGAGGCGGCCTACTCCGGGCTCGAGATCACCTGGGACATGGTGATGAACTCGAAGCAGGACCTGATGCCCAAGCCCGACCAGTGGAACTACAAGGCGCACCTGGAATCGACGCCAATCCCGATCCCTGGCACCTACAAGTTCGTCTAGATTTCCAGCCAACCCAGGCTCACACTCAACGTGCGCGACCACAACGTGCGACAACATGTGGGACAGTCACCACTGTTCCGAAACTCAGGCCGAAGTCCTTTGTTTTCAGTACATCCGATTGAGTTGCGGAACACTGGTGACTGTCCCGCTGGGGTACTATGGGTACTTGCGGATCGGGATTCACACTTCCAGCGCCGACGCGCTCTCGAAGGCCGCTGAACGGGCGCGCGACCTAGGCGCGAACTGCTTCCAGATTTTCTCGTCCAGCCCCCGCATGTGGCGTCCTTCAGTTCACTCGAAAGACGCCGTCGCGAGCCTGCGCCAGCTCCGCGAATCCCACGACCTCACGCCGCTCGCCATCCATGACTGTTACCTGATCAACCTCGCTTCGGCTGATCCCGTTATCCGCCAAAGGTCGATCGATGCCTTTCGCGGCGAACTTGAACGGACCATCGCCATCGGTGCCGAGTACCTGATCATGCACCCGGGAAGTGCAAAGGGCCAGACCCTGGAATCGGCCATCGAGACACTCATCCGATCGCTCGCGGCTGCCTCAAAGGGCCTTCGAAATCCGCCGCTCACACTCCTCTTCGAAAACACCGCTGGCGGCGGCATGGCCATCGGACGCACTCTCGAAGAACTCAAGCTCATTCGCGACCTCGCCCAGCCCTCCGTGCCTTACCCCATCGGCTATTGTCTCGACACCTGCCACCTGTACGCGTCCGGCTTCGACGTCAGCACCCGAACTGGACTCAACCAAACCGTGGCGCGCGCGGATTCGGTTCTCGGCCTCGATAACATCCCCGTCATTCACAGCAACGATTCGAAGGGAGCCCTCGGCTCCAGCATCGACCGCCACGCCCACATCGGCAAAGGGCGCATCGGGATCGAAGGCTTCCGCCGCATTCTCAACCATCCCAAACTGAGAACCAAGGCCTTTATACTCGAGACGCCCGTGGACAAGGAAGGCGACGATCTGCGCAACATCCGCACCCTAAGATCGCTCTGCAAGAGGAGAACTCGATGAAACCGCGAACAATCGTCATGTTGCTGCTCGCCGCGTCCGTTGTGCAGGCCGGGGGCCTCCGCGGCATGGTCGCGGTCCGCCTCGCGAATGGTGGCATCGGGGCCACAATCAGTGGGACGGAGCTCCGATTCACGCGAGAGAATGGCAGCGTCTCGGTAACGGCGACCACCGATTCGACCGGCCGCTATCAGGTGACACTGAATCCCGCACGCTACTACGTCTTCGCCTCTCACCCGGACTACCAGGACTATTCGAGCGCTCCAGGGTTTGCCGTCGTCGATAGCACCGTCGGAACGATGAACGTCTTTCTCCGCGAACCGGCGGCAACAACCGTCCTACTCGTGCGCCATGCCGAAAAGCAGAACCCTAACTCCAACGATCCCGCCGAACCTCTAAGCGCCGCGGGGCAAGCGCGCGCGCAAACGCTGAAACAAACTGTCATGCGTGCCGGCGTCACAGCCGTCTATTCCACCGACACCGTCCGCACACGCAGCACGGTGAGCCCGTATGCCGATCTGATGCACCTGCCAATTACCACATACAGCGCCGAGGCGGCATTAGCGAGCCGCATCCAGAAGGAACACCACGGCGACGTCGTTCTGGTCGCCGCACACTCCGACACTGTCGGCGCTATCGCCAATGCCCTGGGCGCCTCGGTTTCGACAGATACGATCGGCGATTTCGACAACCTATACGTCATCACCAAGACCAAGACCGCCACCGACGTGGTGAACCTCCAGTACGGCGCCGGCAGCCTTCCCGATATCACGAACGGCTCGGTAGGCCGGACGACGTTTCTCCTGGTCCGCAACTCATCGGGCGCCCAAACGCTTCTGCACTCGCTGCGCAAGGCGGGTGTCGAGGCGATTCGATATCGCGGCGGAACGAGCCTGGTGCAGCCCCTGGCAACGGCAATCAGCGTCAAGCCGTCCTCCTTCACGTCATCCACGCTAACCAACATGGTGAACAGCCTGCTGGCGAAGTCTGCCGGCAAAGTCGTCCTCATCGCGGGCACCCATGACGATTTGCGCGATATCCTTCGTCAGATCAGGGGCGACGTAGCGCCGATCCTCTACACATCCGATGCCTCGAACCTCGTCGTCGCAACCGTCATCAGCCCGGATCGCGCGCGCGTCGTGCCCCTGCAGTTTCTGCCCTGAACATTCGGCCCGTGAGAATATAGAACTTCGGGCGAAGCCATTCCCCTTCCCTCATCACACTGAAATCGCCATGCCGGAAAAGCCGTACAATCACCAGGAAATCGAGCTGAAATGGAGCGACCGCTGGGCCGCGCAGCCTGACCTCTACAAAGCGAAGAACGACGGATCGAAGCCGCGTTACTACGTCCTCGAGATGCTCCCCTATCCGAGCGGCGTCCTCCACATGGGGCACGTGCGTAACTACTCGCTCGGCGATACCCTGGCCCGCTACATGTGGATGAAAGGTTACGACGTCCTCCACCCCATGGGTTGGGACGCGTTCGGACTGCCGGCCGAAAACGCCGCTATCCAGCGCAAACGCCACCCCCAGGACTGGACGCTCGAAAACATCGCCCACATGAAGAAGCAGCTTCTGCGCATGGGCTTCAGTTACGACTGGGACCGCGAACTCGCCACCTGCCTGCCCGATTACTATCGCTGGAACCAGTGGTTCTTCCTGAAGATGTACGAACGGAACCTGGCCTACCGCAAGAAATCGCTGGTCAACTGGTGTCCGCGCTGCGCCACCGTCCTGGCGAATGAGCAGGTTCTCAAAAACGGCTGCTGCTGGCGCCACGAAGACACGCCAGTCGAGCAGCGAGAAATCGAGCAATGGTTTTTCCGCACCACGGCCTACGAGCAGGAGCTGCTCGACGACATGAACCAGATCGAAGCCGGCTGGCCCGAAAAAGTGCTCACGATGCAGCGCAACTGGATCGGACGCAGCGAGGGCGCGGAGATCGACTTCACTCACGTTGCCAGCGGTGAAAAGATCCGCGTTTTCACAACGCGCGTCGACACGATCTTCGGCGCAACCTGCGTCATCCTTGCCCCCGAGCATCCGATGTCGAAGCAGCTCTGCACGGGCGACCTCGCCGCGCGCCTGAAGGCGATGGTCGACGATCAGGGCCGCAAGGACCCCGAGAATCTCGAGAAGGAAGGATTTTCCACCGGACACACGGCTCGAAATCCCTACAGCGGCGAGGAAGTGCCCATCTGGATCGGCAACTTCGTTCTCATGGGCTACGGCACGGGCGCGATCATGGCGGTCCCCGCGCACGACGAGCGCGACTTCGAATTCTGCAAGAAATACGGCATCAACATTCGTCCCGTCATCCGGCCCGTCGACGGTCCGTTAGCGATCAACCCGGCCGAGGCCTTCACCGAGTACGGCATCGTCGAAAACACCGGACAGTGGTCGGGCCTGACGAGCGATGAAGCGCGCAAGCAGATGGCGGCCTACGCCGGACAGTACGGCTTCGGCAAAGCCGCCATCACCTACAGGCTGAAGGACTGGGGCGTCTCGCGCCAACGGTACTGGGGCACGCCGATTCCGATGCTCCACTGCCCGTCGTGCGGCCTCATCCCGGTTCCCGAAACGGATCTCCCCGTCGTCCTGCCCTACGAAGTCACCATCACCGGCACGGGGCGCAGCCCGCTTGCAAACAACGAGCAATTCCTGAAAGTTCCCTGCCCGAAATGCGGCGGCACTGCCGAGCGCGAAACCGACACCATGGACACCTTCGTCGACTCGTCCTGGTACTTCTTCCGCTACGTCGATCCGCGCAACGACAAGGCCGCTTTCTCGTCAGAGACGGTCGCACCCTGGTTCCCTGTTGATCAATACATCGGCGGCGTCACCCACGCCATCCTGCACCTGCTGTACTCGCGCTTCTGGTGCAAGATGATGCGCGACATCGGCCTTGTCAAAATCGACGAGCCCTTCAAAAGTCTCTTCACCCAGGGCATGGTTCAACTCAACGGCGAGACCATGTCGAAGTCGAGAGGGAACATTGTCGACCCCGACGAGATGGTCGAGAAGTACGGCGCCGACACCTGCCGCCTCTTCGTTCTGTTCGCCGCGCCGCCCGAACGCGACATGGATTGGGACGAATCCAGCGTCGAAGGCCAGGCCCGCTTCCTCGCCCGTTTCTTCCGCTTCGTCACGCGCAACATGGACGCGCAGAACGGCTCCGGTGAATCTGACCGCCAGGCTCTGCGCAAGCTCCACCAGACCATTCGCAAAGTCACCGCTGACTTCGACAGTCGCTGGCACTTCAACACGTCCATCGCGGCGCTGATGGAGCTGACCAACGAGGTCTACCGCCTCGAAGCAGGACTCTCCGCGGCTGCGCGCAAAGAAATCGCCGAAAGCATGGCGCTCCTACTGGCCCCCTTCGCCCCCTACGCCGCCGAAGAACTCTGGGAACTGATGGGAAAATCCGGTCCTGTCTTCCAACAGCCTTGGCCGTCATTTGACCCTGACCTCGCCAAAGAGGCCGAGCTCGAAATCCCGGTCCAGGTGAACGGCAAATTACGAGGCCGCATTTCGGTTCCTCACGGCACACCGAAAGAGGAGCAGGAGCAACGCGCTCTCGCCGACGAGAAGGTGAAAGCTCACATCGTTGGCAAGCAGATCGTCAAGATCATCACCGTCCCCGACAAGCTCATCAATATCGTGGTGAAGGGTTGATTCCTTAGCGGTACGTCAACCCAAACCCAAACTTAAACAGCGGATCGTCCAGATCGTGCGGCACATCCGCCGCTTGCGCCATTACCGACGGCATGTCGCTCGGCAGGTTTACCGGCAATTTCCCGCTGGGCGAGTATCTGCCGAAGACCACGTCCAGCGCCGCGGCATCCGTAGTCCCGAAGCTCGCGAGCACGGCGGCCACGCTGTCGATGAACTCGGTCAGGATGCCGGGGCGATCCATTTCCACGATCACTACCGTCGGCACTCCTGTCGCCGCCAGCTTCTTGATGGCATCCAGCTCCTTCGAGTTTGCCGCGTCCGCATAAGCCAACGTTCCCACCCGTGTCGCGGCAAAGAAGCTTCCGCCGTAGGGGTAATTCGCATAGGCTGCGTTCACCCGGATGAGCGCCAGCTCCGCCTCTGCGGGGTTTTCGACCACCGTCCCGTACTTCCCCGCCTCTTCCTTGCTCATGTTCTCGACGTAGATCTTCTTCTTTGCTGCCGGAAGCGTGCCGTTCGCGTTCTTCAACAGGACGAGCGATTTCACCTGTGCCCGGTGCCCCGCCTCCATGAATTCCCGGCTCGCCACGAGGTTCTTCGCGCCCTCGGCATCCACGAATGGATCCTCGAAAAGACCCAGTTCGAACATCGGCTTCAGTACACGCTTCGCGCTTACGTCCAGCCGCGCCTCGCTGATACTTCTGTCTCTGACGCTCTCAATGATGTACTTCGGATCGTTGTCGCCGCCGATCTGATCGATCCCGGCCAATACCATCTGCTTCTGCCGGTCCTTCTCCGACAGCTTCTCCGCGCCCCACGGCATGTTGCGCAGCCAGTCCGTGACCACCAGGCCGTTGAATCCCATCTTGTCGCGCAGCAAGTCGGTCGTCATTGCACGGGAGTAGGCGATCGCCACCGTATCCTTGCCTACGGGAATGAAGTATCCCGTCATGATGGCGCCCGTCACGGCTTCGAACGCCGATTTGAACGGGATCAGATGGTAGTCGAAGTTGTGCCCCGGATAGATGGTCCACTTGCCGTAGTTATTGTGCGGATCGTAGCCATCCTTCACCGGACCGTCGCCTGGAAAATGCTTCGTCACGCAAAGGACGCTCTCCGGTCCAAGCTTCTTCCCCTGGAAGCCTTCGATATAGGCCTTCGTCAACTTCGCGACCAACTCCGCATCCTCGCCAAACGTCCCGCTGATTCGTCCCCAGCGCGGCTCCGTGGCAACGTCTGCCATGGGGCTCAGGGTTACCGCAATGCCGATCGCCCGCAGTTCCTTCGCCGCAATCCGCCCGAACTCCCGCACCGCTTCCGCATCGCCGATGGCGCCGAGACCGAGTTGTTCAGGCCACTGGGAGATGTTCGGCGGCGCCGGCGGACCGGTGCGCCGCACGGCATGCCGCGGATCGGAGCTGAACGCGATCGGAATGCCCAACCGCGACCCTTCGGCCATCTCCTGCAACCCGTTGTGGAACTTCGCCGTGACTTCGGCCGGTTCCCTCGGGTTCGGGCGCACCAGCACCCACCGGATGTTCCGCTTCAGGATCGTCTCCGCCGGATTGGGCCGGTCCATCGGCGTGACGTTGTTCATGTTGGGCCGTCCATTGAGGGCACGATTCGGCGGACCGCTTGTCGTCGCCCGCGGCGGCCCAAACCCCGCTCCCGGCGCCGCGGCGTCCAGGACTTCACCGTTGGGCCCCGTGAAGCCCATCAGCGAGGTGTGAATCATCAACCCCGCCTTTTCCTCCACCGTCATCTGCGAGACCAGGTCGGCGACGCGCTGGTCAACCGGCAGACGCCAGTCTTCGTACTTGTCCAGACGCCCGTTCTTGTTCAAATCGCGGAACGTCTGCCCGCCGACTTTGAGAACCGGCGTCCTCCGCGACTCGATCTTTGGCTGGGCAAACGTTAATGCGAAACAGAGCGATAGGAGAACGGGGGCCTTCAACATGGTGCGAAACCTCCCCCGTATCCTATCGCCGTTACGTCATCTTTGCGGCAATCGACGACTTGTGCGAGCCTGCCTCGACACGGAGTGAAAAGGACAAGTGGAGTAAAACGGCGCTTCCCGCCAGGTCGCTTTGATTCCATCGACTCTTGGATGCATCCG
>Ga0335082_10001052_pt1 | contig 29404 bp, 23 predicted proteins | sample Lox_Sample_41_FD_206718 | JGI IMG/M metagenome (GOLD analysis project Ga0335082, IMG submission 206718) | Soil microbial communities from Loxahatchee National Wildlife Refuge, Florida, United States - Lox_Sample_4.1 | ecosystem: Environmental > Terrestrial > Soil > Wetlands | place: USA... | reverse complement strand
CCGTACCGAAAGTCACTTGAAGATTACTGCCGCGAACGCTCCCTCGATCCCTATTTGGTTGCAGCGTTGATCCGTCAGGAGTCGGAGTTCAACGCGAAGGCCGTATCTCATTCCAATGCACGTGGGCTGACGCAGGTGATGCCGGCAACGGGCCGCGAGTTGAGCCGCAAGCTCGGGATCCGCGGATTCCGGACGAGCATGCTGTTCACACCAGATACGAATCTGAAGATTGGGACCTATTACTTGAAGGTGCTGCTCGACCAATTGCAGGGCAAGTGGGAAGAAACGTTGGCCTCCTATAACGCAGGTAAGTCGCGCGTGAACTCGTGGGTTGCGTCCACGAAATTCAACGAGCCGGCGGAGTTTGTCGAGAGCATACCGTTCACAGAGACCCGTCAATACGTACAAAGCGTTTTACGTAACGCGGAGATGTACCGCCGCCTGTACGGTAAACAAGCTCACTGAGCTTCAATTTGCCGGATACGTCGGCGTGGGTGTTGGACAAACCTCTGGTTTGTCCAGCGCAAGTCAGAGGCATGCGCAGCGGGCTCTGGTCCGCAAGCGCGGATGCTCCAGAACACCGGCGCAAGCAGTCCTTGCATGCTAGCATGGTTGGTTGTCAGGCTCCGGGCTTCGTGCAACGGGCGGCTGTGAACCCCGCCAGATCCGGAAGGAAGCAACGGTAGCGGTTTAGCTCGTGTGCCGCGGATCACCCGGGGTCTGGCATAGTTCCTGCCTTCATGTATCAAGTCATCGCTAGAAAATACCGGCCTCAGTCGTTTGCCGAACTGATCGGCCAGGAGCATGTCCGCACTACGCTCGAGAACGCGATTTCGCAGAAGCGGATCGCGCATGGGTACATCTTCTCGGGCCAACGTGGCACGGGAAAGACTACCGTCGCGCGAATACTTGCGCGATGTCTCAACTGCATCCAAGGGCCGACCATCACGCCGTGCGGCGTGTGCGCTAGTTGTCTCGAAGTCACGGCCGGCAATGCCGTGGATGTCATCGAAATCGACGCGGCGTCGAATCGCGGCATCAACGAAATGCGCGAGCTGCGCGAGAACGTGCGCTATCGCCCCGCGCGCGACCGCTACAAAGTCTTCATCATCGACGAAGCGCACCAGATCACGAATGAAGCTTTCAACGCTCTGCTGAAGACTCTGGAAGAGCCGCCGGAATGGGTTGTATTTGTGCTCTGCACCACGGAAGTCCACAAGATTCCTACGACTATTGCGTCGCGCTGCCAGCAGTTCAGCTTCCGCTCCGTGGATTTCGCGGAAGTAATGTCGCGCATGGAGTGGATCTGCAAACAGGAGGGGATCGAGGCAGGTCCGGAAGTGCTCAGCGTACTGGCGCAAGTGGGCGAGGGCAGCGTGCGAGATTCGCTCTCGGCACTCGATCAGGCCATAGCCTGCTGTGGAGTTAAGCTCGACGCCGCAGAAGTGCGCGGACTGCTGGGGATGTTCTCGCTCGATTCGCTCCACGAGGTCACCACGGCGCTCGAGAATCAGGATTCGAAGCGCATGCTCGATGTTGTGCTGGAATTGGAGCGGAACGGCCGGAATCTGCAGCATTTCTGCCGTGAACTTGCGCGCTATTTCCGAAATCTGCTGGTCGCCAAGGTCGCCGGCGCCAACACCCGGCTGATTGCGGCGACTTCCGCTGAACAGGAGCGCCTGGTCCAGATCGCCGGAGGATTCTCAGAAGAGGATCTTACGCGGTATCTGCAACTGACGCTTGAGTTGTTTAAAGACCTCCAGTTCTCGCTGCAGCCACGTTTTCACGTAGAGATCGGCCTGCTGCGATTAGTACAGGCGGGCAAACTGCAACCGATCGAAGAAGCGTTAGCGGCTTTGGGTGGCGGTGGCGGATCGGTTCCGATTGCGAAGCCCGCTCCGGTGAAAAAGCCTGTGACACACGCGCCGCCTGCGAGTCACGCGACGGCTGCGTCGACTCTTCCGACTGTCGCGAGTGCCGCTCCTCCTGCACAGGGCTCCTGGGGTGAACGGCTACACACCGCCCTGCTAGAGGCCGAGAAGCTATTCACCGCCGACGCAATCGAGCATTCCGAAATAACCGAATCAAACGGCGAACTACATTTCGTTACCCCGGACGAGTTCCAGCTGGCGATGAACGAAAAGCGTGTGCTTGAGGACGCCGTGAAAAAAATAGCTGGACGCCCGCTTCGAATCAAGATAACATTCGGTACGCCGAATGCTACTACCGCATCCCAAACGGAGCGCAAACAGCCGGTCGACGACGCCTCTCAACGCGCCCTCGCTCACCCTGAAGTACAGCGATTTCAGGAGATGTTCCCCGACGCGCAAGTCCGCACAGTGCGAAATCTAAAAGAGTAAGGAAGGAATTATGAAGCTTCCCGGAAACATGCAGGCCATGATGAAGCAGGCCGAACAGATGCAGAAGAAGCTGCAGGAAGAGATCGCGCTGATTCGCGTGGAAGCCACCGCCGGCGGCGGAATGGTGACGGTTGGGATGGACGGCAAAAAGATGGTCACTTCCGTCAAGATCGACGCCGAAGTAGCGGGCGACGTCGAGATGCTGCAAGACATGATGATGGCAGCGTTCAACGAAGCATCCAAGAAGGTCGATGAAGCTACGCAGGAGAAGATGGGCGGCCTGCTGGGTGGCATGGGCCTGCCTCCGGGGCTGCTTTAGCTGCAAGTGCGAATGAATACAGGCTATCCATCAAATCTTGAGGCGTCCCTGTGGCGCATGGCTCCGGCTTGCGCAGGCGCGCCGCGTAGCGCGCCAGGTTATTTAGGGTTCCATGCCGGATTTCGCTGAACCGTTAGCGAGGCTGATCCAGGAGTTCAAGCGCCTGCCGGGCATCGGCCAGAAATCGGCGCAACGGCTGGCGTTTCACGTGCTTCGTTCTTCGCGCGAGGACGCGGAGCGGCTTTCGCAGGCGCTGGTGGATGTCAAGGACAAGCTGGGAATTTGCACCGCTTGCAATAACATCAGCGATGGCGAAATCTGCAATTTCTGCCGCGACCCGCATCGCGATCGTTCGGTGATCTGCGTCGTAGAAGAGCCACACAACATTCTTCCGATCGAGACCACGCGCCAGTTCGAAGGTCTTTACCACGTGCTGCACGGCGCTTTGTCGCCTTTACGCGGCATCGGGCCTGAACAGCTTCGGATTGCGAATCTGCTGCAGCGGGTTCAATCGGGCGAAGTCCGGGAGCTGATCGTGGCTACAAACCCGACTGTCGAAGGCGAAGCGACGGCGGTTTACCTTTCGCGTTTGATGAAACCGCTGGGCGTGACGGTGACGCGCATTGCGATGGGCATCCCAGTTGGCAGCGACCTGGAATTCGCCGATGAAGTGACCATGGGCAAGTCGCTGGAGAACCGCAGGGAGATGTAGATGAAGCGCCTAGTCATTCTCTTGATAGCGCATCTGTCGGTTTTCGCGGCGGTGATCCCCGAAGCTCGTAATAAACTCTCGGCTGGAGACCTGACCAGCGCCGAAGCCATTGTCGACGAATACTATCGTGCGAGCGGCGCCAATTCGGAGTATGCCGCGGCTGTTTCCTGGCTTGCTCGTGGCGCATTCATGCTCAATAATACCGAGGCAGCGTCGCGGTACCTGAACGAAACGAAGCATCTGATCACTGACCTGCTGAAAACCAGCAGCGTTGAAAAAGATTCGTTTCTCACTACCGCAGTCGGCGCCAGCATCGAGGTTGAGGCCCGGATGCTGGCTGCTCACGGCCAACGGGATAAGGCCGTCGCGATGCTCGAATCGGAGTTCGTTCGATGGAAGACCTGGCCACTTCAGGCGAGGATTCAAAAGAACATCAATCTGCTGACACTCGTCGGAAAGTCTGCTCCGGAATTGGACGCCAAAGATGCCGGCAAACCGATTCTTCTATTCTTGTGGGCGCACTGGTGCGGTGATTGCAAGGCCTACGCTTCGGAAATGACACGCGTCCGGCAGAAGTACGAATCCAAGGGATTGCTCATCAAAGCTCCCACGCGGCGCTATGGAACCGGCAGGAGCGAAGATGAACGCCTCACGCCTGAGCAAGAAGATCGGCTGATCGACGATGTATGGAACGAGTCGTATGCCGGTCTTCGCGGCATCTCTCATCCGGTGAACGAAGGGCTGATGCTCCGTTATGGCGTCAGCTCCACGCCGACGATGGTCCTCATCGACCGCAAAGGAATCGTGCAGATGTACCGCCCCTTCCGGCTCAGCGACGCCGAGTTGTCACGCCAGATCGATCGGATTTTGCAGGATTGATAGTGGACTGTGCTCTCGCAAGCCGCTGGTGGTGACAGAACCGATTCTCACATTGATGAGTTGGTTGGCTGGCCGGGGCGAACTCAACTCGACCTTCAAGAAATTATCCGAAAGCGCGCTTTCGGACAACGTCACTACGGAGAGCGTTCTCCCGACCATGCAGCGACGGAATTCCAAGTTCTTGCGCGCCGCAAGCTCCCGAAGAATTCGATTTCGCTCTTTCCGCATTTCCATTGGTACCTGGTCAGGGCTATCGGCCGCTGGCGTTCCTGGACGCTCCGAATAAGTGAACACGTGCAGATATGTGAACGGGAGACTCTCGATGAACGCTCGACTCTCCTCGAACTGCTCCTCGGTCTCTCCCGGAAAGCCAGTCATGACGTCGGCGCCGATTGCTGCGTCCGGCATCCAAGCGCGTGCCTTCCGAATCCGATCCTCATAGTGCCGCGGCCGGTACTTGCGATGCATGCGCCGGAGCACGCGGTCCGAACCCGATTGTAGCGGCGCGTGGACGTGTTTGGCGATCCGGCCCGATGATGCCACAAGTTCAAGCAGGTCGTCGCTCCAGTCCATCGGTTCAACTGAGCTGAGCCTCAAGCGCTCAATGCCGGTCTCATTAAGGAGACGGCGAATCAGATCTGCCAGCCGCATCGTGCTGCCCACTTCACGACCCCAGCGGCCGAGATTGATTCCGCTCAACACGACTTCCCGATATCGCGAGGCTAGATTTCGCACCTGCTCGACAACTTGATCTGCCGGCGCGCTCCTGCTCCGTCCGCGCACGTAGGGAATAATGCAGAACGAACAGCGGTTATTGCAGCCGTCCTGGATCTTCAGATTGGGTCTTGTACGATCTCCTGACGCGTCCTCCACCGGCGCAGACAGGAATTCCTGCTGATCAAAGATGTTGCCTACGTGAATCTCGCCGTGGTAAGGAGCTTTCGTTTCTTTCACGATATCCGGAATTTGAATCTTATGTGAATTCCCTACCACCCACGTAACGCCAGGTAATACTACTAACTCCTCGGGTGCACGTTGGGCATAGCACCCGGTCACCAGAATACGGGCGGAAGGATTCTCGCGGTGGGCCCGGTGAACCGCTTTGCGCACATCTTCGTCGGCGAAAGCGGTCACAGTGCAAGTATTTAGGACGACGAGTTCCGCTTCGGCAACGGTCGGCACAGAGTTCAGTCCTTTGGCCAGGAGCGCGGATTCCAACGCTGCTCCGTCGGCCTGCGACGCGCGGCACCCGAAATTATGAACGTGGAATCGCTGCACAACTCCGATTCTAGCAGCCGTCTTCGAAGCTTTTGATAAAGAAAACGGATTTACGGACGATGGATGTTTAGATGCCGGACCGTGTACTCAGCCAAGAGGAGATCGACGATGTTTTTCGCAATCTCCGGGACTTACCGGAAGACGACGATCCCGCCAAGCGCGCACAGCCTTACGATTTCCGCCGGCCGGATCGGATCGCCAAGGATCAGCTCCGAGCCATCCATATCCTGCATGAGAATTTTGCACGCAGCCTGGCGTCCAGTCTCTCGGCTTATCTCCGCGCTTACGCGTCGGTAAATTTGGTCTCGGTGGAACAGCTCTCGTTCATGGAGTTTTCGCAGGGGCTGCCTTCGCCAAGCTGTCTGGTCGCGCTGGGGATGAAGCCGTACGAAGGGAATGCCGTTCTGGAAATCAACCCTTCGCTTGTCTTTCCTATAATCGAGATGCTGCTCGGCGGCAGCACACGGTCCTTGCTCAAAATCAATCGCGAGATCACTGAGATTGAGCAGAGCGTACTGGACGGCCTGTTCCGTATCACTCTGCAGGATTTGAAAACCGCCTGGCACGCGGTAACGCCCCTCGAGTTCACTATCGAACAGCACGAAACCGAGCCTCAGTTACTACGAATTCTCGCGCCCAACGAAGCCGTCGTCGCGGTGACCATGGAAGTGCGCATCGGCGACAACGCCGGAATGCTCAATATCGGCATCCCGTCGATTGTCGTCAAGATGCTGCGCCACAAGTTCGATCAGCAATGGTCAGTGCGCAAGAGCGAGTCGACCGAAGACGAGCAGTCGAGGGTTCTACGCATGATTCGGCCAGCGCGCATGCTGCTCGATGGGCGATTGGAAGGGCCCACGTTGCGGGTCGAAGACCTGATGGATCTCAAAGAAGAAGATGTCCTGAGTTTCGACTATCCGGTGGGCCGCGTAGTAGATCTTTGCATCAACGGCAAGCTCAAGTTCCGCGGACGGATCGTTTCCACCGGCCGGAAGCGGGCGTTCGAGGTCGAAGAGACGTTCAAGCTGAGCTAACGCCCGATAGTCAATATTGTCAAGCCCAAGTTCGGATACCGATTACGCCCCAGTAGGCGAGATAAGCCGTCGCGATCAGAAGGGCTGTTGTAACAATGGTTGAAAAACGCCGGACACCTCGACGGACTGTCGCGGCGGGAGCTCGCCATAAAGCGATTGCGCTTGCGACGGATGCGACACCAAACAGAATTGTCATCAAGAAAAAGCCAACCGACCAGATCGATGGATGGCCGAAATTGGTGATGAGGTCGCCGTCGTCAAGGCTGAGCAGGAATCCGCATACGATCAGACTGAGCACCGCGATGAGCGGCCAGATTCGAATAGCACGCTCGGACGGCCGGCGACGCTTCTTGCTGAAACCGCCCAAGAGCCAGAACGGTCCATAGATCAGAATCGCCAACATTGCGAGGACGGCGAACGCGGTGAGGAGAATCTCCAAGATTGCGAGCCCGGCCGGGATCTGTTTCATCATCCCGGTACCGGCTTCTAAGAATCGCCCATCGTTGTTAGTAAGCAGCGCGAGCGTGGCGATAGGCTCGGGCGCTTCCTTCGGGTCCTTTGAAACATCTCGAAATTGACTGCCGCTTACCGGAACAGATGGATCGTTCCACCCGCCCAAGGAGATCGACAGGAGTTTGCCATCGCTGAAATGAACGAATGCGATTCCGGCCAAACGTTCCAGAAAGCGAGTCATCTCGTTACGCGGCGAATCTGGTTCGTACCATCCGGCGTACTCGGAGGAGTTTGGTGGGAGCGAGGCTGCTGGAGGGAGCGGAGGCTTCTCGAGCTTGCGCGTGATGTAGGCCCGTATGGCCTTGCCGATTTGCCGGAATGCATCTACATTTGCAGAGTTGATGCTGTAGAAATAACCGGTGTCGTAAGCCGGCATGTACTGCATCTCGGTGAGACCACCGTTCACGCCTCCGTTGTGGCCGTGATACACGAAGCCGTCGCTTACCGTCCAGTAATTGCTGAGACCGTAGCCGGCTTTTAAGCCCTCCTTAGCCGCCCAACCGCTGGCAGGGATTTCCATCCGATCGATGTCCGAGGCAGGGATCACCTGGGTTCCGTTGGCCATACCACGGTTGAGATAGAAACGAACATAGGCAGCCATATCCTTGGCCGAAGCGTTGATGGAACCCGCGGGACGAAAGATGATGTTCCAGTACGGGTAGGGAGTTGTGCCGTCCTCGTGATAGAGGATCGTTGTGGATGCTGGAGGTGGCTGAAAATACGTCGCAGTCGTCATGCCGATGGGTCCGAACAGGTTCTGTTGTACGTAATCTTCGAAACGCTGTCCAGTGAGTTTCTCGACTATGTAGGCGGCGACGGGCGGGCCGGCGTTGCAATAAGACACTCGCGAGCCTGGACGCCAGCGGGAGATACGCGAGTGGTGGTCGTAATCGAAGGCGTCGCGGAGGCTCAGGCTGGCGCCGTCCTTGGCGTACTCGCGCAGATGAATATCGTCCCAGCCGGTGGTGTGCTCCAGCAGATGTACGACGCGAATCGGATCGGTGGCTTCCCAGCGATTTTCAAACCAGACTTCAGGCGCGAGCTTGTGCACGGTATCGTCCAGAGAGAGCTTATGCTGGTCGACGAGCTTCAGAATCGAGAGTGAGGCGAAGGCCTTGGAAACCGATCCGATGCGGAACAAAGTATCTGCCGTTGCCACGCGGCCGCCGGCGACGTCTGCTTTGCCGAGAGCGGCGACCCACTCGTTTTCGTCGCGATGTACGATGGCTACAGATACGCCCGGCGTGTGGGTGTCCTTGAGAATCGACTCGAGTTGTGTGCGCAGTTCGTCGATGGATTGAGACGGCTTCGGCTTTGCCTTCTTGCCTTCGCCGCAGCCAATCAGCGCGAGTAACGATAGAAGGACGACGGCAGCGAGACTCTTCATGGTTTGGTTAGGGCTTCACCGATGCGGGGATGTCGATGGGCTTGCCCGACATCAGCGCTCCCGCGTTGCTCTTTCGCAACATGTCATTGATCTCCGGGATCTGGCGATCGATAAAGGTATTGACGTCGCCGATATCTTGAACAAACTCGGCCTTGAGTTCGTTATAGTGCTCGACTTGATAGGGCGTCGGAGCCGAGAGTACCCTGTCGATTCCGTTGAGAAGTTGGCCTAAGCGATCGACCAGGCGGGGCCCCACGCTGTAGCCGGGGATGTTGTCCGGGCGGGCCATTTTGAGCTCCATTGAAGTAAGCTGCTGGCTTCGCTCCGAAATGAGTCCTGTGAGCACCTTGGGCGCTTGGGGATCGAGTGTTCTTACGCTCTTCTGTGCCTGGTCGAGTTCCGCTTTCCAGATATCGATGGAACGAAGAGCATCGTTGACGGAGGACTGCATGTCGCGCAGCTTCAGGTTGATGTCGAGCTGCGTGCGGAGTTCGGCATCGTTAACGTTGATGGTCGGATCGGTGCGGACTTCGAGGTCACGCGTGAGGGTTTGGCCGCCGCCGGTAAGGCGAATGGTGTACTTGCCTGGAAGCACCTGCGGGCCGATTGGCCGGAAGCGGAAGCCGCCCCCGTCATCTTGATCCGAGTCGGGACGGCGGAGATGCGGACCCTGATAGCGGAGATCCCAAGTGACGCGATTCAGGCCGGACTCTTGCGGAATGGAGCCGAGGTCACGAATTACTTTGCCCGATCCGTCGAGGATCTCGATCTTCGCCGGGCCTTTATCTTTCAGGTAATAAGTGATCGGTGCACCATACGGAGGATTGGGCCCGTTGAACGGCTTGTTGCCGCCGCTACCGAGACCCCCGGCGAAGCCGCCCCGCGCGTCGAATCGCAGTGCGGGACGCATACGAAAGAGATGTGCGCTCTCGCCTAGCACCTGCTCATTCATCTCCTGGAGCGGCGAGATATCGTCGAAGATCCAGATGCTACGGCCGTGCGTGCCAAGGATCAGGTCGTTTTCGCGCGGATGGATGATCAGATCGCGCACGGCGACGGGCGGGAGATTTTTCAGATGCATGCGCACCCACTGATTTCCACCGCTGAACGATACGTGCAGTCCGAGCTCGCTGCCGACGTAGAGAAGCTGCGGGTTTTTGGGATCCTCTTTGACCACCCAGATGTAATCGTTCTGCGGAAGATTGCCGCTGATGCTGGTGAATGTCTTACCGAAATCGGTGGTCTTGAAGAGGTACGGATGGAAATCGTCGAACCAATGATGCTCGAAGGCCACATAGGCAGTGCCGGCGGCCGTGCGTGACGGTTCAATCCAGGCGATCTCGGCGAACTTTGGGACACCGGGGGCGTTGCCGGTCAGGTTGGTCCAATTCTTTCCGCCATCGGTTGTGAGCTGCAGGTTGCCATCATCGGTTCCCGCCCAGATAACGCCGGCCTTCACAGGCGATTCGGCGATGCGGATGACGGTGCAATGGTATTCGGCTGTCGTGTTTTCGGTCCAAACCGTGCCGACACTCTTTTGTTTTTCAGGGTCGTTGGTGGTGATGTCGGGGCTGATGGCGTTCCAGGTTTTGCCGAAGTCGGTGGTCTTGAAGACGACGTTGCTGCCGAAGTAGGCGATATTCTTGTCGTGAGGCGAAGCGACAATGGGAGCATTCCAATTGAAGCGATACTTCAACTCGCCTACGGGTCCGCCATCGTTGCGCTTGGGCTGCGGGCTGACATCCTGTTGCTCGCGAGTTGTCCAGTCGGTTCGCACGATGCCGCCTCCCTGATTTTCGGAGAGGAACAACTCGGGATGATCGGGGTGGCTAATGGCGTGGAATCCGTCGCCGCCGCTGACGTTGCGCCATTCGTCGCTGAGGATTCCGCTGGTACGCGTGCGGCTGGGGCCGCTCCAGGTGCCGTTGTCCTGCAACCCCCCGACGATGTAGTAAAACGGCCAACGATTGTCGGCGAAGATTTGATAAAACTGGCCGAAGGGAACGTTGAGGATCGCCTCCCAGTTTTCGCCGCGATCGTAGGAGACCGCGAGCCCGCCGTCTTCGCCGATCCAGATACGGCTGGGATTTTTCGGATCCACCCAAACCGTGTGATAGTCGCCGTGAATCCCGTTGGCGATGCCGCGCCAGTTGCGGCCGCCGTCAATCGACGTCGAAAGCCGCATGCCGATGGAGTAGAGGCGATTCTCGTCGGTCGGGTCGATGGTTAGATGGCTGTAATAGAGGCCGCGTCCCACGACGACAGGGTTTTTCGTCATCATCCGGAAATGCTCGCCGCGATCGTCGGAGCGGAACAGTGTGCCATCGTTCGATTCGCCGATGACATAGACGACATTCGAATTGCTGGGCGCGACACGAACGCCGATCCGGCCGAAATCCTTCGGTAGGCCCGCGGTGAGCTGCTTCCATGTACGGCCGGCATCGGTGGAGCGGAAGACGCCGGTCTTGTCGCTGCCCGAGATAAAGCGCCAGGGCTTGCGGTCGAAGCGCCACATGGTCGCGTACAAGATGTTCGGGTTATTAGCGTCAATGTCCAGGTCAGCGCAGCCATGCTCCGCGTCGATGTATAGAACTTTCTTCCAGGTCTCACCGCCGTCGGTGGTCATAAAGACGCCCCGCTCTTCGTTCGGACCGGTGTTGTGACCGAGGGCGCCGACGTAGGCGATATTGGTGTTGAGCGGATTGATCGCCACGCGCGAGATGTGATGTGTGTCACGTAGACCGAGATTGCGCCAGGTCTTGCCGCCGTCGAGCGTCTTATAGACGCCATCGCCAAAGCTCACGCTATTGCGGGCGTTGGCCTCGCCCGCGCCAAGCCAGACAACATCGGAATTGTTCGGGTCGACGGCGATGTCGCCAATGGAAATGGTGGACTGATGGTCGAAGATTGGGGTCCATGTAGTGCCGCCATTCGCAGTCTTGAAGAGTCCTCCGGACGCGGTTGCCACGTAAACCAGAGCCGGATTGCCGGGAATGCCCTCCACGTCGGTGATGCGGCCACCCATTGCTGCGGGGCCGATGCTGCGGAACTCCAGACGTTCGAAAAGCGATGAGTCGAGCGTGTTTCGGTTGCCGTCGGCTGGTGGCGGGGCGGACCAAAGCGCTAAGGAACCAAGTAGAGCGATGATGATGATACGCGGCATTTTGAACTCCTTTCCGATTGTCCGAGAGGATATCACATAGCGAATTCATAAGCCTAGGCCGTTGTGCAGGAAGGTTGGTCGGGATGGACTTGCATCAGTTGCGGGTTTTTCAGGCAGCAGTCAAAGGTGGGGGATTCACGAGGGCCGGTGAAGTGCTGCACCTGTCGCAGTCCACGGTAAGCCAGCACATCAAGCAACTCGAGGACGCGTTAGGCTGTCCGCTGTTTTTGCGCGTGGGAAAACGCGTTGTAGTGAATGAAGCGGGCAGTGTCTTGCTGCAGTATGCCGAGCGGATTTTTCGAGACTTGAAGAACGCTGAGATGGCGGTGCGGGAACTGAGCGCATCGAAGCGGGGGACCGTGCGGTTTGGCGTCGGTCCGACAACGCTGACCTACCGCTTACCGCACGTGCTGGCTGAGTATAAACAGCGGTTCTCCGACATAGAGCTGATTGTGCTGGCTGGTACCACTGAGTTTCTGCTGCAGGCGATGAAGGCACAGACGCTCGATCTGGCGGTCGTGATGCAGTCCGCGACCATGCCTCAGGGAATGTCGATTACGCCGCTGGGCCGTGAGGAGATGGTAGTGGTTCTGAACAGCGGTCACGCGCTGGCGCGGAAGACAAAGCTCGACCCGGAGGATCTTGCTGCACTGGAATTCATTCTGTACGAAAAGAACAGCACGATGCAGAATCTGATCGACCGTTATTTCGAGCGGCTCGGAATCACTCCACGAATCATCATGGAGGTGGAGAACAATGAGGCGATCAAGAGCCTGGTCGGGGCAGGTTTGGGTGCCTCCATTCTGCCGTTGTGTGCGGTCGCGCAGCCTGCGCCGGCGGCTGGACTGAGGATAATGCATGTTAAGGGGATGCCCCTGACGCGCCAATTGGCGCTAGTCGCCGTCGACACCGAAGTGCTCCCGAATGCCATTCAGGCGCTTGCTGAAAGCCTGGTCACTGCGTTAGCTGAGCCCAGCCGGGAGCGCCAAATCCATGGATCAGAGCGGTCATGAGCAGTTGCGGGTCCTATGCAGGACCCGCTCTTCGCCGGCAATTTCCAGCTAACAGAAGCTTGCCTTGTCAGTCCCGCGCGCCGGCCAGACCGCCACTTCGGCAAGACTTGCAAACACCGAACCCGCTGCCGTTTGCGTTGATGAAGCCGCAGAACGAAGTGAGGTGCGCCAGTTCGGCTGCGCTCAGGCTGCCATTCAGGAATTCCGACTCCGTGAGTCCATATTTGGCCGGTATGCCAGGCAAGGCGTGGAGTGTTGTTCCCCAGGCGCGCAAGCCCGAGGCTAAGCTGCCTGCGGTGATGGTTCCAGGGTTGCAAGTGGCCAGAGCCGATCGACCCGCGTCTGTGGCGACGAGCTTGATTACTACCGACGTCGGGGTCAACGGGCTGAGAGTGTTGCTGATGAGATCGCCCTGAACCGACAGCGACACCAGGGCGTTCGGTGTTACGAGGCAGGAGCAGCAGGAGACGATCTCCTCAGCGGCGTCAAAGGTGAACACGTTCACGCAAATGTTGTCTGCCTGTCCTAATGTTGGATCGGTACTTCCCGAGTTTGTGATGTTGATGATCGAATCACCGCTTGCAAGATTGGTGGCATAGTGAACCTGAAACTCGTCATCGAAGGCAGTCAAACGCACGTTGTCGAATTGACCCTGGTCGTTGCCGTTGCCGGCCGCCGAGCTTAGTTGGATAGTGATGCTCGCTCCTATATCGGCCGGAACACTAAGATACGCCGCGGTGAAGGTAGAAAACTTTCCTGCAGTGGGGGCTGTACCAGTAGCAGTTATGACAGTGGATCCGATCTTCAGCTGAGCTGTTCCAATGAAGTTTATAGAGTCCTTTCGAAATCCGAGGTCAACTTTAAGCGTGTAGATCGTGCCGGCGCTGGTCACGGTCCCAACGTTTTGAGAGAGCATTCCAGTCGATGTGTAACCGACTTTAACACCGTCCGGGATGGAGTTGAAATATGTTGTGTTGGCGGGATTTCCGGGATTGAACTGGCCCCCGGCCCCCGACAGCGTCCAGCCTGGAGGCGCCGTAATACTGAAAGAGCAGTTCGTGCCCGGGCAAGGGTTAGGTAAGGCGCCAGCGGGGTCCTCAAAAGAGGGGTTCGTTACGCTGACTTGTGCCAAGGCAAGAGAAGCACATAGAATTCCCGATACGACTAATACTTTCATATTAACTCCTGTGGCGAAAGTACCATTACTTTTGTCGCAGAGCTATTCTCCAGATGGCATAGTCCATATGACTGGTCTTAATTGCTTAACCCAAATTGAAGTAGCCGAGAGGATTACACTGGCTGGTTAGTCGAAAGGATTAGAAAGGAGCGGGAAAGAAATTAAGTGCAATCGGTGGGCTTGACCGATTGAGTATGAGAGGTCGTGGCCAACCTCCTGCGAGAGGTCGGTTTGATTACTTGTTGACTTATTGCTTCCCGCCGGCGAGTCCGTTGGCTCGGCACGATTTGCAGATACCGAAGCCGCTGCCGTTGGAATAAATGAAGCCGCAGAACTGCGTAAGATGGCTCAGTTCAGGACCGCTCAATCGACTCTGCTGGAAATCGACCTCCGTGAGTCCATATGCGCCCGAAGTGCCCGGAAGGGCATGCAAAGTTGTGCTCCAACCACGCAGGCCCGATGCGAGCTGAGAGGAAGTGACGCTGCCCGGGCTGCAGATCGATAGGTTGTCATGACCGGCATCGGTCGCTATAAACTTAATCACAACCGAAGTTGGGGTCGCTGGGCTGAGGGTATTACTGATCAAGTCTCCCTGCACCGAGAGAGAAACGAGGGCATTTGGAGTTATGAGACAGGCGCAGCAAGACACCATTTCTTCGGCGGGATCAAACGTATATACGTTTACGCAGATGTTATTTGCGGAAACGGTATCATCCTGGCTGCCGGTGTTGCTGATATTGATGACGGAATCACCCTTGTTCAAATTAGCCGCGTAAGTAACTTGGAAGGCGTCGGAGGGTATGATTACATAGGCGTTAGCCAGCAACGGTAAGAACCATGCCAACAAAATACATGAAACGATGCTCGTCGAACGCGAGAGAACAGCCGGAGGAATTCTTGGGACCATACAATTCTCCTTTAAAACTTCTGCGAACGCTGGCATCAGCGGAGCAAGCGTCATGCGGCGAAAGCGTCCTGCGCGGTACTCCCACAAGGATGGTACGTCTTATTCATGTCCATTTCAATTCTCTTTGTGAATTAGCTAGAACGGTTTAGATCTTTGGTCACTGGACAATACAGCGCTTCTGGTCTTGCGCGAGTGGCCATAAGCACAAAAGGCCCTCGCCAGCGGGCCGAGGACCTTTGTGTCTAACGAATTAGCTAAACAGAGGTCCTGAACTCCGGGCAGCGGCCTGCCTAGCTTCATTTGCTCGCGAGCAACCTACACAAGACTCCACAAGGATGGTACTTCCTAGTACTAACTCTTTCAAGTCTCCTTTCGGACTAAGTAAGAGGGTTTAGATCTAAATTGTCCGAAAGAAAATCTACAACCGCTCGGATTGCCTTGGAAGTTACTGTAGGCGTTGCTTGGAGTGTTCGGAAAGAGGCTTGTCAGTACGGAAGTATTTCTTATACGCCGCAATCCAATCGGTGGCGATTTCCTCCTGCGCCTCTCGCAAGTCCAGACTGCCATCGCAGACCATCTCGCGCAGGCGATCCTCAAGCGCGTCTTTCACTCGAGCGTTCCACATTGCGGCTGAGTAAGAGTGGGGCCAGAGGTTGTGGATGTCGTCCGTTCCTCCGAGCGCTGGTGTGACCAGATAATCCACTTCATACGCTCGCGGATCGGCGCCGGCGATACCGTATTCTTCGAAGACCTTCCGCTGAAGCGATACCGGAACAGATTTATTGTTGTTGTTTGTCTCTGAACAAACCGCCAGGCGGTTCGCCAGCAGAGTCGCGCCCGGGGTCAATCTGGAATCGGGAACCGAAACGATCGCAGCTCGCGCGCGCAGGCCGCTTGGGTGGTTCGTTGAACGAACAAAGAAGAAAGCAAAGATTAGCAGTCCACATGCGACTGCTGCGAGCGCCCAAACAAATACTGGAGACATGTGCGATGACGCGCTAGCGAGTTGCCCGATCTGGGCCTTTAGCAATGCTCGCGGACCGGCGGCAGGAGGGAGCATTTGATGGAACTCACCATCGCGACTACGAACGAAGTCCGCTATTGTCGCTTCGAGTTCCTGGCGGCGTGCACGGCACTTCCAGCATGAGTCCAGATGAGCGCGAACCTGCTTCGCAGTGTGAGCATCGAGTTCACCGTCGAGGAATAGAAGCAATTGTTCCTTAGCAGGATGAGAGTCTTGAGAATGCATCTTCGTCACCGCTCCACGGCCCTCGCCATTCGTTCCAGAGATCGCGCCAACGAAACCGATACTGCACCAAGCGACATGCTGAGGACACCCGCGATTTCACGATAGCGAAGGCCTTCGGCGCGCAGCGAGAGACATCGGCGGTCCTGTTCCGGCAGGGCGCGAAATACGGCTCGCAGGCGCTGCTGCACCTGGTTAATGAGGACTTCATCCTCGGGACTGGGGCCGGGATCGACAGCCGGGGTCTCGACGGAATCAGGGTGCATCCACGTTTCCAGTCGGCGGTAATCACGGCTTCGCCGCTTTAACGCCAGGTTATGAGCGACTCGAAAGAGCCATCCGCGCAGGTTCTCACGAGATTTGCCGGACTTCAGATGCTGGAAAAGTGAAAGGAAGACTTCTTGGATGATCTCTTCGCCATCCGGTATTGTCAGACCGAAGCTTAAGAGATAGCGCAGCAGGCGATCTCTGAACTCGTCAAAGAGGGCGACCACCTCTTCTTCTAATTGGGATGGCTTCTGCCGAACATCGGTCGTAGCGCCCCGAATGGGCAAAGCGACCGACCCGGTTGCGCGTATAGCCATAAGTCTCAGTCTAGCGTTTGCTGCTTAACCAAGTATTCCGCCTGCCACGACTTTGTTCACGGTTTTTTTGTTGCCAGCTGAAAAGAAACCGTGAACAGGAGCCGCCTTGCCGGGATTCTCAAGTGATGGGTCGCTTTGGTCGAAGTGTGCTTCTGCTTTGGTTACTGTTCGAGACCACGGCGGCTTTGGAGGCGCAGTACAATAATGGCGAAATCCGCCTGGAAGTGAAGGATCCTTCCGGCGCGGGGATGCAGGTGTCCGGCAAGATCGAGAATCTTGCCAATGGGACGTCCCGGAGCTTTCGGACCAATGCGCAAGGCATGTCCTCACTAGAGAATGTCGCCTATGGCCGATACCGCTTGGAGCTATTCCGCAGCGGATTCGCCACCCGGTCCGTTTTGATAACCGTACGATCGGACGCTCCGATCCAAAGAACGATCACCATGACGCTTGCGGCTGCTTCGGACAAGGTGGACGTCGTTGCGACCACGCCCCTGGCCGGAGTAGACCTGTCGCCCACTGAGATTCCAGCTCCGGTTCAGACCGCCACCGCGCATGACATCGACGAGAGCGGCTCGCTTGATTTTTCCGACTTCCTCAACCGGCGATTGGCCGGCGTGCATGTCAATGAAATTCAGGGTAACCCTTTCCAGCCCGATGTGAATTATCGCGGGTACGTTGCCTCGCCCCTCCTTGGAACGCCGCAGGGTCTTTCCATTTACATGGACGGCGTAAGGCTCAACCAGCCGTTCGGCGACGTGGTGAGTTGGGATTTGATACCGCGCAACGCTATCTCCGAAGTATCTCTGATGCCCGGATCGAACCCCGTATTTGGGCTCAACACATTGGGCGGGGCCCTGGCCATCGAGACGAAGGACGGGACACGCGATCCGGGCACGTTGCTTACGTTGAGTGGAGGAAGCTATGCCAGGAAGCAGGCCGAACTGGAGCATGGGGGCTCAAACAAAAAAGGACTGAGCTGGTTTGTTGCCGCCAACCTATTCTTTGAAGATGGCTGGCGCCAGGCGTCTCCATCCGATGTGCGCCAGTTCTTCGGAAAGCTGGGATGGCAACATGGAAACACGTCGCTGGGGCTTACGGTAGGCTATGCCAACAACTCGCTGACCGGCAACGGGCTCCAGGAGCAGCGATTTCTCGCGCGGGACTATGCCAGCGTCTATACGATTCCCGACATTACCGCGAACCGGGCTCCGTTTCTAACTCTAGCCGCGCGGCACAGCTTTGGCGCGAGCGTTTCAGTTTCGGGAAACGCGTACTACCGATACATCCGCACGTCCACGTTGAACGGCGACCTCAACGAAGATTCGCTGGACCAATCCGTTTATCAACCAAGCGCCGCCGATATTGCCGCCCTGAAAGCCGCAGGGTATACGGGGTATCCCACCAGCGGCGCGAACGCATCCAACACGCCATTCCCATTCTGGCGTTGCATCGCGCAAGCCCTGGAAAGGGACGAACCGGGCGAGAAATGTGACGGACTGCTAAACCGGACCCACGCCGCGCAGCAGAACTACGGAGTGTCAGGGCAAGTTACCTGGTTAGGATCACCGCACCGATATCACAATCAATTCACATTGGGAGGTGCTTACGACGGCAGCATCGTTAATTTCGTCCAGTCCTCCCAGCTTGGTTATCTGAATCCAGACCGCACGATTACTGGGGTCAACGCGTTCGGTGATGGCGTGACCGGAGGCGCCATCGACGGAGCACCGTTCGATACGCGCGTCGACCTGCACGGGCTTATCAATACCGGAAGTGTCTATGCGACGGACACCCTTTCGGCTGGCAAATGGAATCTCACCGTGTCCGGGCGCTACAATCGCACGACGATCGACAATCATGATCGCGTTCAGCCTTTGGCCGGCATCGGTTCACTCACGGCGACGAATTCGTTCGGCAGATTCAATCCCGCCGCTGGCTTGACTTTCGATGCTGCGCGGAACCTCAACCTGTATTTCGGCTATAGCGAGGGAAGCCGCGCGCCGACGTCGGTTGAACTGGGCTGTGCCGATCCCACTCAACCCTGCAAGTTGCCCAATGCCTTGGCGGGCGATCCGCCGCTCAAGCAGGTGGTTGTACGTACTCTTGAGGCGGGGCTTCGTGGAGGTAGGGAAGGCTTTCGCTGGAACATCGATTGGTTTCGGGCGCAAAACCACAACGACATTCTGTTTGTCGCATCCACTCAAACCGGGTTCGGCTACTTCAAGAATTTCGGCGAGACGCGCCGTCAGGGAGTGGAGGTGAATGTGAACGGACACTTTTGGCGTCTGAGCTTGGGTGGAGGCTACACATTTCTGGACGCTAAGTATCGAAGCGTCGAATTCGTCGATGGATCGAGCAACAGCACGAATGATGCGGCGCAAACCGGCGAGCCGGGAATGAATGGTGCGATCCAGATTCAGCCCGGCGATCGGATTCCGTTGATTCCTCGACACACCCTGAAGGCCTTCGCCGATCTGCAGGCAACCAAGAAGCTATCCGTGGACTTGGACTTCGTGGCCGCGTCGTCTTCGTTTGCGCGTGGAAATGAGAATAACTTGAGCCAGCCCGACGGCAAGTACTACCTGGGGCCTGGAACATCCCCTGGCTACGGAGTCGTGAATTTCGGCGCGCGCTTTCAGGTTCATCCCCGCCTCGAACTGTTCGCTCACATAAACAATTTGCTCGATCATCGTTACTACACCGGTGCGCAACTCGGGCCCACCGGATTCACCGATGCCGGAACCTTCATTGCTCGCCCTCTTCCAGCGGTGAACGGCGAGTTCCCTATTGTGCACGCCACGTTTTATGCACCGGGCGCGCCGATCGGTGCATGGGGCGGTATCCGGATTAAGTTCTAAGTCACGACACCCCCGCGGGAACGTCCCGAAATCGATTTGTAACTTCGCAGTCAGCAAGCAGCAACACGGCTGTTATATAGTCTGAAGCCCAAGGAGAATTATGGCTGCTGCTGCGCCCGCATTAGTCAAAGACAAACTGGCGAAAAGCCCAAGCAAGATCGGCATGATCGTGTTCGGAATCGCCCTGCTGGTCGGTATAATCTTCACAGTCTTTAGCCTGATGAAGGACTTGGCCGGTGTTCGTACAACCTCGGTCTTTCCATTTCTGCTTCTCGGCGTGGCTCTTATGATCGCGCTAGGTTTTGAGTTCGTGAACGGCTTTCACGACACGGCGAACGCTGTGGCCACGGTAATCTACACACATTCGATGGAGCCACACATGGCCGTCGCTTGGTCAGGCATGTGGAACTTCATTGGCGTTCTGGTCTCCTCCGGCGCGGTCGCCTTCGGGATCCTCTCCCTCTTGCCGGTGGAACTCATTCTGCAAGTGGGTAGCGGCGCAGGCTTCGCGATGGTCTTCGCGCTGTTGATCGCCGCAATCATCTGGAATCTCGGGACCTGGTATCTGGGCTTGCCGGCGTCGAGTTCTCACACCATGGTCGGTTCCATCATCGGGGTGGGCGTGGCCAATCAGCTCATGTCGACGAAGACAGGTACCAGCGGCGTGGACTGGATGCAAGCAATGAACGTGGGCCGATCGCTCCTACTTTCCCCGCTGATCGGCTTCATGCTCGCGGGTCTTCTTCTGTTGATCGCCAAAGCGGTGATAAAGGACAGAAGGCTGTATGAAGCACCCCAAGGCACGGAACCTCCGCCGTTCTGGATTCGAGGTCTCCTGATGCTGACATGCACGGGCGTAAGTTTCTTTCACGGATCGAATGACGGGCAGAAGGGCATGGGACTCATCATGCTCATTTTGATCGGTACCGTACCAACCGCCTATGCATTGAACCACGCTGTTACGGAATCTCAAACTCAGGACTTTTTGGCGGTCTCGCAGCAGACTGTTCAAGTTCTGAACAAATACGTTGTGCAATCAACCATCATCAGTGACCCGCGCGACGACGTTGAGAATTACATCCGGAGCAAGCAGTTCACTCCGATTACGATGCTTGCGATGCGCACCCTGGTCAACGACATTGCAAATGAAGCAAGCATCTACAAGACCCTGTCCAAAGTGCCGAGTGACAGAATGCGCAACTTTCGCAACGACATGTACGTGGTAAGCGAAGCGATTAAGATCACCCAGAAGTCGGGTAAGCCGGAATTCACCGCTGACGACAAGAAGGTTCTGGCAAATTACAAGAAGCACGTTGATCTGGCGACCAAGTTCATTCCGCTATGGGTGAAGGTGGCGGTTGCGCTTGCCCTCGGACTCGGAACGATGATCGGCTGGAAGCGCATTGTCGTTACGGTGGGAGAAAAAATCGGTAAAGACCATCTCACATACGGACAGGGCGCGGCGGCGGAAATCACTGCAATGGCGACGATCGGCGCGGCGGACTACTTCGGCTTGCCTGTCAGCACCACACACGTCCTCTCCTCAGGGATCGGCGGAACCATGGCTGCGAATCACTCGGGCTTGCAATGGGCCACAATCCGCAATCTTCTGCTCGCGTGGGTGCTAACGCTGCCGGCGTCTATCATTTTGTCCGGGTTCTTGTTCTGGTCGTTTCGGAACATGTTCTAGCGTGAATGCCCCCTGCCGCTGCGACGTATGCCGATTCTCTCTAGGGCTGGTCCAGCCGAAGGTTGCATCCCGGCGCAATTCGAGTCCATAATGCCGATGCAGTGAACACGAAAGACTATCAGGCACGTATTGACGCCGAACACCGCTCTTTTGACGGCTGTACCAACCTAGAAGAACTTCTACCCCAAATCTTCCACTATTGGTCGACCCGCCACATCAGCCCGATGCTCACGCCGTTCGGATTCGACAGTCCCTACGGCATGTTCAGGAAGTATCTCGAAAAGCAATGTCAATCCGGAGACGCTACACGATGTGTCAGCATCGGAGCGGGCAATTGCAGCCTGGAGGTTGGGCTGGCCCGGCACCTCCGTGGTCAAGCTGATGTGATCATCGATTGTCTCGACATCAGCAGCGCTACGTTGGAACGCGGACAAGCAGCCGCCCGGCAGTCGCAAGTCGAAGATCGCCTCAACTTCGTTCAAGCGGATTTCAACACGTGGCAACCCGCGTACGAATATGATGTCGTCATAGCGAACCAGGCTCTGCATCACGTACTGGACCTCGAACACCTGTTCGCGCAGGTGAAGGGCTGTTTGAAGCCGGGAGGTCGCGTCATCATCTCCGACATGATTGGCCGGAACGGGCATCAGTTATGGCCGGAAGCCTTCGAGGTGATCCAGGAGTTCTGGCCGAGGCTTCCACCGTCATACCGCTACAATCATCAACTTCAACGTTACGAAGAGCGCTTCGTCAATTGGGATTATTCCCAAGACGGCTTCGAAGGGTTTCGGTCGCAAGACGTATTACCGCTGTTAACGGAGTATTTTCATTTTGAATTCTTCGCTGCCTATGGAAATCTCATCAATCCCTTCGTGGAGCGTTCCTTCGGACCGAACTTCGATGCAGCCGCACCATGGGATCGCGCTTTCATAGATGAGGTACACGCGCGCGATCAGCGCGAGATCACCTCGGGCCGATTCAAGCCGACTCAAATGCTCGCTGTGGTGGGAAACGATCCGCGGGTGCCGATGCTTTGCATCGAACCTTTGCGCCCTGACTTCTGCATTCGTTTGCCCGATGCTAGTTTCCCGGATACCTCGAACGATCACCCGATCGAGTCGACCTATCAGTGGGACGCCTGGCCGCACGATCCGCGAGCCGAGCTGGAGATCGCGTGCAGGCGATTGACTGAGGCAGAAGTCAGACTCCATGAGGTTCGCAGTGAACTGGATAAGTGTGCCGCCTTGGCGTCGCATTTCGACGCAGAGCGCAAGGAGCGCACCGCGTGGGCGTTACGATTAGACGCCGAGCTTCGAGAAACCACGGCTCCAGTTCAGAGCCTTCAGAGAGAGATCGAAGACCGAACCGCGTGGGCCGTCCAGCTTGACAAAGAACTCGATGAGCGCACCGCTTGGGCATTAGACCTCAAGCGGGAACTAGACGAGACCAGACCCCTGAATGAGGAGCTCACAAAAGAAGTGGAGGCGCGAACGGCGTGGGCCTTCGGATTAGACCGAGAACTCCAAGAGCGGACCGAATGGGCCTTGCGGCTGAAGGCCGAGCTTGATGAACTAAAGTCTCGTAAACCCGTCAGCTTCCGGCAAAGAGCTGCGAATTGGCTCCGCAACCGCCTGAACAATCGTCAACGCCGGCGCCCGTAGCGTAAGCCTCCCGGCTTGCGGCCTGACTACCCTGAACTATCCACCAGGACAAGCCAGAGGCTCGTCCAACGAGCGCTCCCCAGCCGTTCATAAACGCTCAGGATCGGTGCGTCCTGTTGCGCATGCCTCCCGGCTTGCGTTTGCGCGGAGCGAAGCGCGCATACCAAATATCCGCCTCGTTCGGGGTAGCATAGACAAAGGCTCATGGACCCTTCGCCGTCACTTATTGATCTGCCGTTTTCAAAATTGCTCGGCATCGAGATCACCGGCGCTTCCAAAGACGCAGTGTCGGCGCGTCTGCTGGTCCGCGACGAGCTATGCACTCGGCCAGCCGTTCTCCACGGCGGAGCGATCATGGCGCTGGCCGACACTCTCGGCGCGATTGCCACCGTGCTGAATCTGAACGCAGGTGCGGGGACGACAACAATAGAGAGCAAGACCAACTTCCTCGCGCCGGCGCCGGCCGGTTCGACGGTACAAGCAGAATGCACGCCAATCCATCGCGGCAAACGCACGATGGTATGGCAAACGCGCATATCCACCAGCGAGGGCCGACTGGTCGCCGTAGTTACCCAAACACAACTTGTCTTATGAAACTCGCCATTGCTTTTCTCTCAACTATCGCCGCGCTTTGGGCGCAGCCGCTGCCGCAACTCCGCATCGAACCAGTGGACGCCGGCTCGGTCATCTATATCCGCAACGTCTCCGCGGTGCCGCTGACGGCGTTTCTACTGGAATTGGTCGACTACCCGGGAAGCTCATTTACTTTCTGGCGAGATGAGGTGACGACTGGCGGGATAGCGCCGGGAGTCGAACAGCAATACAGGGTGACGAACATGACCATCGGCGCGTCACCGGATTACGTCAAGGTGCAGGCGGCCGTTTATCAGGATGGCAGCTCCAGCGGCATTCCCGTCAAGGTTTCGTTAATTCTCGCGCGCCGGTCCACGACGCTCGAAACGACACGCGAATTGATTCGCCGTCTGGAAAAGTCCAGCGCCTCAAAAGCAGCATTGACGACTGATCTGAAGCAATGGGCCGACACCCTGAAACCGGTTCGTGGTGTTAACCGGAATTCACCGGAAGCAATCCGCCAGGATGCCGCGTTGGATACAATATCGTCGGCGATCGGAGCACTTAACGAACACTCGCTTGAAGACACACTGCGAAACTTGGGCGCGACCGAGAAAGCCATCGCCGCCAGTCGACCAGCGATCCCAAGCAAGTGATCCTAACGTAATCCCAGTTCCGTCTTAATCAGCCTCACGTTCTTGGAGGCCTGATCCTGAAGTGGCCCCGACATCTCGGCGCACTGCTGGAAGAACTGCAGACCCTCCGTCATCTGTTTCTTGTCGCCGAGTGGTTTACCCAACTGATAATTCGCCAAACCGAGGTAGAATAACGCGGTCGGAGCGAGTTGAGCGTCTCCTCTGATTGCGGGCAAGGCGGCTCGCAACGCCTTATTTGACGGACCGAACCTCTGTTGACCTCCGTAGCCGACGCCGACGATCCAATTCGCGACCGCGGATTTCCTAGCGTCAGGTTTCCCACTCAGAGCTTCTTGGGCCTTCGTTCCGAAACTGACTGCTTTATCAAAGCGGCTGGCCTGAAGATTGCATTGGCCGGCGAAGATCAGCGCGTCGACGTCCTTTCCATTCGCCGTCCCGAGACGCTCAGCGGCCCCGCATGCTTTGCTCCCTTGCCCGGCCTTCCCGAGATCCACCAGATAAAGTCCCGACACCGTCGCCATGTACTGGCTCTTCGGATTCTGTTGCTCGAGCTGGCCAACCAATTCCACGACCTTTTTTGGATCCTGCGACTTCAGCGCGGCGGCAGAAAGCGCGTACTCGCTGTACGTGTCCGACTCCTTGGCGAATTCCGCGCGCTGCTTCGCCTCATCGTCCGCCGGCGCTTTGTCGGCGAGGATCTTGCGCGCGCTTTCGGATGTTTTCGCCGACCACTTCTTAATCAGATCCGCATCTTCCTTGCCTTCCGCTGCCTTCAAGTTATGAAAAGCAAGATCGAGATCAGCCGGATCGACTGCCAACCCCTTGTCTCCGGCATCCAGCGCTTTGTCCCATTCTTTCTGCTTCAGAAATATCGATTGCATCAACCCGCACACCCAAGGCGCGCCTTCGTGTTTCGGGTATTTGCTCATGAAATCCTGCATCAAGGTAAGCTTCGCCGAATCGTCCATGTCCTGTCCGATCGACTGCAGCATCTGCCCTTCGGGAGTCCCGACATTAATTACAAAATGTTGCTTCGACTCCTGCGCCAGGGCAGGAAGCACGCATAGTACAAAGGCAAGGAAGCAGCTCTTCATTAAAAACCTCCTAGAGGGGGTAATTTATCATAATCAGAGCCGATCGTGACAAACGGATGAAATCCGCTACAGTCGGAGTATGCCGCTCCTGCTCTTTCTGCTCGCCACAGCGCCTCACTGGGTGCCGGCGCGTTGGAACTCGAGCGATCCGAAATCTCTCCAACTCCTGGCAGGAACTCCGGTCAATTGCGTCCTGCTGGAGAACGCAAACTGGAATGCGGAATTCATCAAGAAAGCTGCGAGCCGCGATATCGCGACGCTCGGCGTCATTCATCCAGCCCCGGATTCTGTAGATCTCGCCCGCCGAGCCGCACAGCTTAAAATGAGCGGCGTCGTACTCGAAGGCGACTATGAGCCCGAGACAGCAGAGCCCGTACGATCGGCTCTCAGCGGGACCGGCCTGCAGTTCATCGAACTGCCGATTCGCCGCCGCATTCGGCTTGACAGCCGTGATCCGATTCTTGGGACATCGCAGGGACTTTGGCCGGGCATCGAGATCGAACACGGCGGCTCGGTGCGTACCGGCCCGACCAGCAATCCGTGGATCGACACCAATACCGGATTCCTGCGCTTTCTGCGCGCCGCCACCGACGCGACGCTTTGGATCGGAGTGCGGCCCAAGCCGGGGAACGCTTTCTCCATTGAACGCTACCAAGTGGCGATCGCTGACTCCGCGATGTCCGGAGCACGCTGGATCCTTGCTCTGGATGATGATCTCGATCGCCGCCTGCTCGCCGGAGATGCCCAAGCGCTGTCTGCGTGGAAGCGAATCATGACTTGTCTCAGCTTCTTCGAAAACTCCGACTGGAGCACCTATCGGCCCTATAGCCGGTTCGCCATCGTTCAGGATGCGGAGAGCGGGGGCCTGCTGTCCGCGAGCCTTCTCGATCTTCTGAGCGTCCAGCATACGGCCGTGCGTCCCATCCTGACGCGACGGCTCAGCGAGGAAAGCCTGCATGGCGCCAGAGTGGTCCTGAACGTCGACGCCGAGACGATCAATGAGCAGCAGAAACAGGCGCTGCAGGAATTCGCCGCTTCCGGTGGCGTTGTCGTGAATCCACCGGCGGGTTGGCATTTTCCGAAGACTTCCGAAAAGCAGCTTGTTCCGGACCGGCGGCAATCGAACCAGATTCAAGGCATCTGGGAAGTCACTTACAACACCACCGCGCGCAAGAACTTCGGCGCCCGGACATTCAATACTTCGAGCGTTCTATACAACCTGCTCGCGACGCCCGATGCCACGAGCCTGCTGATTCACTTGTTGAACTACGCCGATTTCGCTGCAGAGACGGTAACCGTGCAGGTGCTGGGCGAATGGAAGCGCGCGCGCCTCTATCAGCCAGGCGAGCCGCCGCGGGAACTGCCGATCTACTCAATCAAAGACGGAACAGGGATCGATATCGAGAAAATCCCCGTGGCCGCCACCTTGAGAGTGGATCAGTAATCAGCCGCGCTTATCGGTAGCCGAAAACGGGAACAGTGCTTCCTTGATCGAAAGCCCGCGCACTTCGATATTCTTGAGATCCGTGGTTCCCACACCGCGCGCTTCGGCGAGACGGAGCGAATTGTCGCAATCCTCGAACGGCGCAGTTCCTCGCGCAGCGCGCGGATCATAGCCCATTACCGCCGTCGCAACGGTGTCGGTGGTGGTTGCGTTCGTTCCAGCAATAATCACGCCCGGCTTCACCGGCTGCAGGCCCTTAATCCACGGGCCTTCGCCACCGGTGATGGTTTCGATGCCATCGATCAGTGCGATGTCGATGGGACGGGTCGCTGACAGATCGGCCACGATCCGCGGCATGCGATAACCGGGGTGGCGATCGGTTGATGGATCGTTCTCTTGCGGCGCGCTCTTGGAAGGCCCGCGCTTTCCAGAGTGACAAACGTCGCCGCGGCCTTTGGTGGGACTCTCGTTCGGCTCATCGATCCCCGAATCGTCACCATAAATCGAAGCCGGAGTAATGCCGAAGCAGTTCTTCATCGACAAAGTCACGCCGCAGGTCGCATGATTCTTCAGCTTGGCCATGGACATGAAGACGTCGGTGTCTTCATATGCGGGATGCAGGTCGAACGCCGGATAAATGAATCCCCCGCCCGGAATCTTGAAGCGAGAGTACTTCTTGGCCTCGCCCAAACCATTGGTGTTCACGAACTCGACGTTCTTGGCGGCGCCGAACAACATGCGGACGTTCCAACCCGAATCGAGCAAATATTCTTCCATCGGTCCGGCGGTACCCCAGCAGCTCTCCACGAACCGCACCCGGCGCGCGCCGGCGCGTTCCAGAAGGTACGCCGTCGCCCCCGCCATCTTCGGATGTGTGTAGTGAGTAAGCCCGAGCGGCTTGCCTTGAAAACGAAGACCAGGGCTGCCGGTGAGATTCACCTTGATGGTGACAGTTTTGTTCTTGACGATCTTTCCCAACCCGCCCATCTGGTCGAACGAGGTCGACAGAATGTCGGTCAGATCGGTGTCGTATGACCGGCAGCGCGCGATCGAAACCGGCGCCGTGGGCGCCTCCTTTGCGCGCATCAAGGGCGCGGCAGCAAGTAAGGCGATCAGTTCGCGGCGGGTCATGATTCAAGAATAGCCTGTAGGGCGAGCCTCTGGCTTGCCGTGGACACCAGAGGTTGTCCTACTTGCTAACCTGAACGTTTGGTGAATCGAGCCTTCTTCTGCATCATTCCGCTGGCCTGCGGCGTTTATGCTCAGGACTTCACCGAACTTAAGGTGGATCGAGTCATCGCCGGCGTAATGTTCGCCGAAGGACCCGCCTGGTCGCGCGACGGATATCTGGTCTTCTCCGACATTCCCAACAACAAGTTGCTGCGATTGAAACCCGGCGAGCCAGCCGGCCTGTATCGCGAAAATTCCAACGGCGCCAATGGCAACACGTTCGACGCGCAGGGCCGCCTGTATACCTGCGAGAGCCACTCGCGCCGCGTGACGCGCACCGACAAGAAAGGCAAGATCGAGGTCCTCGCCGAACGCTTCCAGGGCAAGCGCCTGAACGCGCCCAACGACATCGTCGTCCGCAAAGACGGCGAAATCTATTTCACCGACCCGGCGTTCGGGAACCAGCAGGAATCGCGCGATCTCGATTTCTACGGCGTCTACCGGATCCCGCGAAAGGGTGAAATAGAGGTCGTCGCCAAACCCAAGGGGCGTCCGAACGGCATCGCCATTTCCCCGAGCGGCCGCGTGCTCTATGTAACGAACTCAGACGAGCGCAACGTCCGCGCATACGATCTGGACCACAACGGCGCCGCATCGAACGAACGCGTGGTCGTCTCCCATATCGAGGGCATCCCCGACGGCATCCGTGTCGATGAAAAAGGCAACCTTTACGTTGCTGCGGCAAAACTCGAGGTGTATACGCCGGATGGGAAACCGCTCGGCGCAATTCCGATGCAGGAAACCCCGTCGAATTGCGCCTTCGGCGATCCGGATCTCGGATCGCTGTACATTACCGCGCGAACCTCGGTCTACAAAGTGCGTCTGAACGTGAAAGGGAGTGTTCAGTATTAGCGAAGAGAGCCGGCGCTATCCGTCGCGGCCGTTTCTCGGCATCGGGGCGTTGATCTTCAACGACGCCAAGTTGCTGCTGGTGGAGCGCGGCAACGAGCCGCTCAAAGGTTATTGGTCCCTCCCCGGCGGGATCGTCGAAGCTGGTGAGAAACTGGAAGAAGGGGTCCGCCGCGAAGTGCTCGAAGAGACTGGGCTCGAAGTGGAGCCGATCTCAATATTCGAAGTGTTCGAGAGAATCACTCCGGATGCGAACGGCAAGACCGAGTATCACTTCGTTCTGATCGACTACCTGTGCCGCGTTGTGGGTGGACGTTTAGAGGCGGCCAGTGACGTGAGCAAGGTAGCCTGGGTCTCCGAAAAGAACCTGCGGGATTACCGGCTGACCGAAGGAACGTTGGAAGTAATCGAGAGAGCCTTTGCCAAAGTTCAGCGCTGATCTGTTAGAGTTCGAAGCCTTGCGTCAATTGGCAGGGCGATTCGTCCAGAGCCCCCTGGGCGAGGCCGAACTTGCAAACGTAGCGCCTCACTCGGACCGCGCGGTATTGGAGAGCGCACTGGCCGAAGTCGGCGAAGCCATCGCCTATGTACGTGCTTCGCAGCAGCCTCAGGCGGTCTCCCGCGGCGCGGCCTTCCGGGTTTCCTTCGGCTCCATTCCTGACGTCGCGGCCACGCTTCCCATGCTGCGCATCGAAGGCGCCTCGTTGGAGGCCCCGCAGATCCTCAAGCTGACACGCTTCCTGGAGCAGGCAGGCGAAGTCCGATCGGCACTCA
>Ga0335082_10001051_pt1 | contig 29404 bp, 13 predicted proteins | sample Lox_Sample_41_FD_206718 | JGI IMG/M metagenome (GOLD analysis project Ga0335082, IMG submission 206718) | Soil microbial communities from Loxahatchee National Wildlife Refuge, Florida, United States - Lox_Sample_4.1 | ecosystem: Environmental > Terrestrial > Soil > Wetlands | place: USA... | reverse complement strand
TTCTTCATCCGGTATTCGACAGATAATTTTGCCACATCATCAATACTCCCAGTCACGTTCGCTGCAGATTCCATGACGGCAAAGGCAATTATCCCCGGCCAATCGGGCGGAACGACTGTGACGTACTACGCATTCTCCAGCAAGCTTGGAAGCCCTTCATCGGATTTTGATCTCATCACGCTCCAGTATAACAACAACGGTAATGCCAACTATTCGTACACGATCCCCGCACCAACGTACACAATCACCGCCACGAACGGGCCTCACGGCACCATTGCCCCTTCTGGTCTCGTGAGTGTGACCCCGAATGGTAACCAATCATTTACGTTTACACCTGATGCGGGGTACTTCGTCGATACGATTCTTGTAGACAACACTTATGCAGGCGATTCTTCATCGTACACATTCACAAATGTAACGTCGAATCATTCGATTAATGTGACGTTCGCGCATAACGTCAATGTCACGTTCCAGGTGAATATGTCGTTGATGATCCGGCAGGGGAAGTTTGTAATCGGGACTGATACCTTGAGCGTAAACGGGACCTTCAATAATTATTCACCAAAAGTTGATACACTGTCGGATCCGAATCACGATAGCATTTATACTCTCACTAAGCCGTTTCGCGCCAACACGCACATCGAGTACAAGTTCTGGAAGAGCCGCGGTCCGTTGAACTGGGAAGACGACATCAGCAATCGGGTCTACGATGTGCCGGACACATCCATTGTGCTGCCGGTCGTATTTTTTGACAATCAGCTGCCGACGATCAATGTGACCTTCCGGGTCGATATGAGCATTCAGAAAGTGCAGGGAAGCTTCCTGCCGGCATCCGGTGATGCCGTGGTGTTGCGCGGATCATTCGACGGATGGGCCTCATCGGTCGATACGATGCATGCGACAGATGCGGGTGACAGCGTCTACAGCGTCACCGTGCCGATTTCGGGAGAATCCAGTAACCAATATAAGTTCTGGAAGACCCTACGGAACGGGACCGATTACGAAATTGTCGGCGGCAACCCCGTGGCCAATCGCAATCTCACGGTCGGCATAGCGGATACCGCCCTTCCCGTCGTCTTTTTCAGCGACGACAACTCTCAGCCGACTTCCACCATCTCGCTTGCGAAAGGGTGGAATATGGTTTCAGTGCCGAGAATTGTGTTCGACTATTCGAAGGCGGCGTTATTCCCTGCGGCAGTATCGAATGCCTTCGGTTACAACGGCACATCCTACATTATTACATCAACTCTCAAGAACGGTCCGGCATATTGGGTAAAGATGGGATCCGACACGACAACGTCATTTACCGGGGCGCCGCGAACCAGTGCAGTCGACACATTGCTTGTGGGCTGGAATATGATTGGAACGTTATCCGCTTCGGTTCTGACTTCTACCATTACATCGAATCCCGGCGGGGCAGTGATTTCCAAATACTTCGGCTACTCCGGCGGCTACAAGATTGCCGACACGCTGAAACCCGGGCAGGGATATTGGGTGAAGGTCGATACTGCCTCCACGCTCAGTCTTAACGCGAGCGGTCCAGTTGCGAAACGCGTAGCAGAACCGGAGCTGCTGGCCGGCTGTGATAAACTGACATTGACCGATGCGGCGCGGAAGAGTCAGGTACTTTACCTGAGCCATGATCAATCTTCGTTCAGTGCCGCACGATATGAGCTACCCCCCGCTCCGTTCGCCGAAGCATTCGATGTTCGGTTTGCTTCCGGGCGATTTGCCGAGGTCACCACGCCTGGTCGATCAGAACAGTATGCAATTTCCGTTTCCGGTGCAGTCTATCCGGTGACGGTGGCGTGGGATGTACGGGCAACTGCTCCGCACATGGATCTCAACAACGGGAAGCAGGTAGTTTCTCTGAGGGGGCAAGGCACTGTTCGTCTGACAGAGAACCGGAATCTCGCAATAACGATTCTCCCTTCCGCCTCGGTTCCGAAGGTCTATGCGCTCATGCAGAATTACCCGAATCCGTTCAACCCCACGACGAGCATTTTGTATGATTTGCCGGAACAGTCGTTCGTGCAGGTGGTAGTCTACAATATCCTCGGAGAGAGGGTGGTGGAAATGGCGAACGGAGTTCAGGATGCAGGCGAGCACGCGATTACGTGGAATGCATCCGATGCTTCAGGGAAACCCGTGGCGACCGGCGTTTACTTCTATTCCATCAAGGCCGCAAGCACAAGTCATCCCGAGAAATCGTTCCAGTCGGTGAAGAAGATGATGTTGATGCGGTAATCAAAAATCGATTCCGAATCAGTTCGGCACCCCGATCATTGAGTTGATTGGGGTGCCGGGTTTATGGGAAAGAGTTCCCTGACTCGGCGCTTCTTCTTCCTTCTCCCGAATTTCCCTGTGCATGTTTTGATTTCCATAACAAAGTTTTTACATTATCTCCCTGTTTATAACGAACAATCATCTCCACGTCTGAAGGGTCCGTCTTGAAGCGCAGTACACCGAAGGATGCAGCGAAAATCATTGAACGTCTCACCAGGCTTGCGTACAATCTTTGGTGGACATGGAACCCGTCCGCTCAGGAAATTTTTGAAGAACTTTCTCCGCTTGTCTGGGAAAGCTCAAACCACAATCCTGTTGCCGTACTTGCCCAGTGCTCCCCCATGGAGCTCCGTGCGTATCTCGGGGACGAGGAATTTTTCGCCCGCGTGCTCTCGGTGCTGAATGACTTTGAATCGTATCGGGACAATATTCCGCTGACGTTTCGTGATGAAAGCAGGCGTGGCAGTGTCCGACCCGTGGCGTATTTCTGCGCCGAGTTTGGAATTCACGAATGTCTGCCGTTTTATTCCGGCGGTCTCGGCGTTCTTGCGGGCGACCATGTAAAATCCGCCAGCGACCTCGGATTACCGTTTGTGGGGATCGGTTTGTTTTACCGGCAGGGGTATTTTCAGCAAAAGATCGACTATTCCCTCGGTCAGCAGGAGAACTATCCCACCACCGACCCTTCCACAGTTCCTGTTGAACTGGTGAAGGATGCCGCGGGCAAGCCACTGCTTTGCACGGTGACGATTGGGACGAGCATAGTCCATTTCCAGGGCTGGAGAATCAATGTCGGCCGATGCGCCGTCTACCTTCTCGATACCGATGTCCCCGAAAACCCCGAGCATTTTCGCGGCCTGACCGCCCTTGCGTATGGCGGCGACATGAATACACGAATACGGCAGGAAATTGTCCTCGGAATCGGAGGGGTGAGGTTTCTGAGAGCGCTCGGCATCTCTCCATCCGTATATCACATGAATGAAGGGCACGCGGCGTTTCTCACGCTGGAGCTCCTTCGGGAATACCTGGACGAGAAGATTCCGAGGAAGAAGGCGGAAGAGAGTGTACGGCGCCAATGTGTGTTCACAACGCATACGCCGGTACCGGCCGGGCATGACCGGTTTCCTTCCGATCTCATTGAGTTCACGCTTCGGCCGTTTGCCGAATGGATGAAACTCTCCATGGATGATCTCATGTCGTACGGCCTCCTCCCGAACGATACGGAAAAGAAGGAATTCACGATGACCATTCTCGGCCTGAAACTGTCCCGGGCCGCAAACGGTGTGAGCAAGAAGCACGGAGAAGTATCCCGACTCATGTGGATGGGCCTGTATCCGGGGAAATCGGCAGCGAAAATTCCGATCGGGTACATTACGAACGGCGTTCACGTGCCAAGCTGGACGATGCCCACGACCTGGAAATTTTGGGAGCGACATGATTCGCATAAGTGGAAAGAACATCTTGACGATCCGAAATACTGGAAGCATGTCGTGGATCCGGATGTGGTCACGGATGAGGAGCTTTGGGCACTCCGGTACGAGCTGCGACGGTCGCTGATTGAGTTTATCCGGCGAAGGGCGCGCCATCAGGAGGCGTTTGGCGGTGCTACGGGTGAGGATGCTCTGGTCCATCTTCTCTCGTTCGATGCTCTCACGATCGGCTACGCCCGCAGATTTGCCCCCTATAAGCGGGCTCCCCTCATCTTTGCGGATCTTGCCCGGTCCCAGACGCTCTTTGATGACCCCGAACGTCCGATACAGCTGATCTATGCGGGGAAGTCACACCCCCGGGATGCTGAAGGAAAGGAGTTCATCCGGCAAGTCCTGAATGTCTCACGCCAGCATCCGTTCTTCGGCCGTGTAATTTTTCTTGAAAATTATGATGTCAACGTTGCACGTACGCTCATTTCAGGATGTGACGTCTGGCTCAATACTCCACGCCGACCTCTCGAAGCAAGCGGGACCAGCGGGCAGAAAATCACCATCAACGGTGGCCTTCATTGCAGTATTCTCGACGGATGGTGGAACGAGGCCTATGATGGATCGAACGGCTGGGCGATCGGAGGTCGTATCGAGGAAGACCTGCCACCCGAAGAGGTGGACCGCCGAGATGCCGAAGCCCTCTACAACGTTCTTTCGAAAGAGGTGATCCCTCTCTTTTACCATAGGGATAAGAACGGAATTCCCCGTAAATGGATCGCCAAGATCCGCCAGGCGATCCGCACTATCCTTCCATACTACAATACTCACCGCATGGTAAGGGAGTATGCCACGAAATACTACTTCCCCTCACGGTAGGAAAGGAACGGATTGATCGGACGTGGTGTGAGCGACGCCCCGAACGAGAATCTGGATATTCACGTATCTTTTCCCGCTGAGGAAATGCGTTTTCTTCAGCAACTTCCATGGCATAAGCCGCTGCAGCGATGGACCAAACGCGACGCCCGATTCCTCTCGGTAAAGAGCGGGCTCGCAAGGCATGTTGTCCGGTTTCTTCTGGTAAAGAACAGGCCGTATGCCGTCAAGGAAACGTCTCCCGAGTCAGCCCTGAGGGAATTTCATTCGTACCTCGAGCTTCGCCGGCGAGGAGTGCCAACACTCACACCCGTAGGAACCGTGATTCGAAACGAGGGCATTCACCTCGTTGACACAAAATCCGGAAGCCAGATTGAGGGGGTAGGTACGGGATACCTCGTGACAAGCCTGCTGGAGTATGCCCTGCCCGATTATCATCTATTCAAGCGGGCATTCAGGAAGGAAAATCGCCGCAGGATATGGGACGTGATCATCCGGCTTTTCGTCCACATGCATCGTAACGGTGTTTACTGGGGAGACGCATCGCTTTCCAACATGATGATCGTATTTGCGAAGCAGCTGTTCCCCGAGATCGGACTCCGGACGGTGCTGAAAGCCGTCCTCGCGGATGCAGAAACCGTGGAAATCTATCCTTCCCTTTCGAATCAACTTCGCCTTGCAGATGTCCATTACTTTCTCGAATCCATGGCCTGGACGGAAGGTGATCTGCAGGCAAGCGGAATACTCCGCGGTCCTCTCATGAGGAAGGAAGATGAGGAGTACATTCTCAACCGGTACGTCGACCTCTTTGAAACGGAGAGGGAAGAACAATCATTCGAGCTGATCACGAAGATCGATGTGGACAAACTCCTGGGACCATTCGAACATCCGGACCAATCGAAAAAACTCCTCCAGCACATTTATGAGCACAAATGGTATCTCAGCGAACGGGAGGGAAGGGATGTGCCGATTGAAGAAGCCGCCCGCGATTGGTACGCGAATGTTTTCAAGCCGGTGCTGAAACTCTTCACGAAGTTTAAGCTTGTGGACGAGTTTCCCGACCGCACGGCGGCATCGCTGTACCTCGACATCATGCTTCACAAATACTACCTGAGCGAGCAGGTCGGTCAGGATGTGGGACTGCTGAAGGCATTCGAGGGATATTCCGCAGTGCTGCGCGGAAATCAGAGCGCGATGAAGAAGGTGAACGGTGTGGCAACTTCTATCGAAAAACTTCTGCGAGGATAATCATCTGAGCTCCCGGCTCAGATCGCCTTTCCGGTTGCAGCGTCGAAGAAGTGTACCTTTGAGATATCCAGGAACATCTCGAACGGTTTTCCCCGTTCAGGTTGTATGTCGGAGGAAATCCGTGAGACGTAGTGCTGCGTTGATCGCTCGACACTGAAATAGACGAAGATCTCGTTTCCCACCGGTTCCGTGACTTCGATCTGCGCCCGGAACGGAACACACGAAGCATTCTGATTGCGCGCAAAAATGTGTTCGGGCCGGATACCCAGGATCACTTCCTTCTGACCATCAGAGGCGAGCCGTTTGTTTTCCGGCGCTGTGAGAGGGAGATGGAGGGAGGCATCGGTGGCTTCGAAAATGAGCTGGCCCGACTGGGAAATCCTCCCCTTGAAGAAATTCATTGTCGGACTCCCAATGAAGCTTGCGACAAACTGATTTGCCGGCTTATTATAGATTGCCAGGGGGACATCGACCTGCTGTACCATTCCATCCTTCATCACCACAATGCGGTCTCCCATCGACATCGCTTCGATCTGGTCATGCGTTACGTAAATCATTGTCGTCTGAAGCTGTTTATGAAGCCGGGATATCTCTGTCCGCATCTGCACGCGCAGATTGGCGTCGAGATTACTGAGCGGCTCGTCGAACAGAAAGACCTTTGGCCGGCGCACGATGGCGCGCCCGAGGGCGACGCGCTGGCGTTGGCCGCCCGAGAGCGCTTTCGGTTTACGGTCGAGCATCTCCTTGATTCCCAGGATTTCCGCGGCCTGATTCACGCGCTGCCGGATGTCTTCCTTTGGGTACTTTCTCATTTTCAGGCCGAACGCGAGATTATCAAACACGCTCATGTGCGGATAGAGCGCATAGTTCTGGAATACCATTGCGATGTCGCGGTCCTTTGGAGGAACCTCATTCACGACCTTGTCGTCAATGAGAATCTTCCCCTCGGAGATCTCTTCGAGTCCTGCAATCATGCGCAGGGTCGTCGATTTGCCGCATCCCGAGGGCCCGACAAGGACGACAAATTCCTTGTCCCGAATCGTGATGTTCACATCATTGACTACGACTGCTTTTGTATCGAATTTTTTTGAGACGTGCTCGAGGACGACGCTTCCCATAGTTTGTTTGCCGGTAGTCAGGAAGAGGTGATTTTTCTTAATATACGCACTGCTTTCTGAATTCTCAAGTGGGTGACACACGGCGTTGCCTGAAGCGGAACTCTCCGGAATGTCAATCTTTGAATGAGGTTTTGTCTGTAACTTTATGGAACCTAAGCTTGACATTTCTCGGGAAAATGTCTATTTTGTCAAAAATTGAACCTATCGCTAATCCGGACATTCGTGTAACTTCGATACGACCTGGTATCTCTTGAAGGCGGTTCTTCCATTCGCCTGCTGTCGACCCCAAGACGAAGCGGCGATTTCGACACTGAGAATGTTCGCGTCTCCGTTCCTCTTTTCTTTCTCCAATCTTCATTTTCAAATCTTTCGCACAGGAGCCATCACCTCATGATTTCACGTGTAACCATATTGTGCGTCATCTTGTTCATCGCCATTCAGCCTTCTCTCTATGCGGGGAATACGGGGAAGATCGCGGGGAAGGTCATCGATGCGAAGACCAAGGAGCCGCTGGTCGGTGCAAACGTTATCGTCCTGGGGACTTCTCTTGGAGCAGCAACCGATTTGCAGGGCCAGTTCTCCATCATCAATATTCCGCCCAACACGTACACGATCAAGGCGTCGATCCTCGGATACGACCCGGTCGAAGTGAGAGGATTACAGGTTAACATTGATCTCACGACCCGAAACGATTTCGAGCTCAATGAGACGGTGATGGAGCAGAAAGAAGTCGTCATTACGGCGGAGCGACCGGCTATTCAAAAAGATCTCACCGCGACGACGGCGGTTGTGGGGGGAGACCAAATTGCGGCACTCCCTGTGACCGAGGTGACACAGGTGCTGAACCTCCAGGCGGGATATGTTGCGGGAAGTCTCCGCGGCGGGCGAAGCGGTGAGGTAGCGTACTGGATCGACGGCGTACCGGTGACTGATCCGTACGATGGTTCACAGGTTGTTGAAGTGAACAAGAGCTCCGTCCAGGAACTCCAGCTCGTGTCCGGTGCGTTTAACGCAGAGTATGGTCAGGCGATGTCCGGAGTAGTCAACATCGCGACAAAAGAAGGCGGTCAAAAGTACACAGGGACGATTGGCGTCTACGGAGGCGAATACTATACCAACGATCCCAACGTATTTCCCGGCCTGACGAGATTCACTCCCACAACCATTCGGGATGTCGAGGGTGATATCAGCGGACCCATTGCCGGGGACAACCTCTCATTTTTTGCCAACCTGCGATCCATCAACTTCGGCGGGGACCTGTACGGATATAACCGGTTCAATCCCTGGAATGTCGGCTATACTGATCCCATTACCAGCAAGTACCATATCTCCCGAGATTCCAGCTCCGGGTTCGGCGACAATTCGCTCTATCCGATGAATAACAGCTATCGGGCGTATGGTTCGGGAAAGATCACCTGGAAAATAGCTCCTTCTCTCAAGCTCAATGCGAATTACATCTATGATTACAACAAATCTAAACCGTACAACAGGATGTATCTCTATGATCCGGCTGGAGTCGGAACGAACTATTCCTACAGCAGCACCCTCATCACTCAATTGACTCATACGCTCTCGGCGAATACGTTTTACACACTGGGATTTTCGTTCTTCGATAAGCTCTATCGATATTACCTTTATGACCTGCAATACGAACCTGCCCCCGACGGCTCAGGAGACATGTGGGAGGTAGTGCAACCGGGAGCGGACCGGTATGTTCACCCGACGCTCCTGACGACACCAGACCTCTACAGTTTCTTTACCGGGGGTACCGACAATGATAATTTCCGCCGGCGGACAATTACCAAAGTGGGGAAGTTCGATATTACCAGCCAGATCGATCAAACGAATCTCATAAAGTTCGGTTTCGAGTACAGGAAACACAACCTCCTGTTCGACAACGTTCAGCTCCAGCCGATCGCTTCGGAGAGTGATTTCAATGTCCAGACGAGCGATCCGTTCATCCGTACCCGTATCGAGCCGACATCTTCCATCTATCATGATTATTACGACCATTCGCCGACAGAGATTTCGTCGTATATCCAGGATAAGATGGAATTCAAAGATCTTATCGTCAATATCGGATTGCGGTTCGATTATTTTGATCCGGATGGAGTCGTTCTGAACGATGAGAGCGATCCGGATATCTACGCGCCCGTGAAACCCGAAAATGTCAACCAGACACTTCAGCAGCGATTGAACCACTGGTACCATCAGGCATCGAAGAAGACGCAGGTGAGCCCGCGGTTCGGGGCTTCGTTCCCGATCACTTCTACCGGTGTGGTGCATTTCTCCTATGGTCATTTCTTCCAAATCCCGGCATTCGAGCTTCTCTATCAGAATCCTGGGTTCAAGCTAAGTCAGGGAACAGGAAACGTAGGCATCGTCGGGAACTCCGATCTTGCTCCGGAACAAACGGTGAGCGGTGAAATTGGAATTCAACAGCAGATTTCGCAGGACGTCAATGTTGATCTTACTGCATATATGCGCGACATCCGGAATCTGGCGGGTACACGTGCCGACCAAATCATCATCTTCGGCGGATCGGCATCATATAACAAATTTGTCAACAGCGATTTCGGAACGGTGAAGGGAATTGTTCTCACGGTCACGAAGCGGTTTGCCGGAGGACTATCTTCGACACTGGACTATACGTATCAGGTGGCCCGAGGGAGCGCATCCGACCCGTCACAGGCACAAAATGCCATTGCGGCAGGAAATCTTCCCGAGGTCGAATTGACGCCCCTGAACTGGGACCAGCGGCACACGCTCAATGTCACTGCTGCCTATGATTCGAAGATATGGGGAGTGAGTTTTATCGGGCAATACGGAAGCGGCACGCCGTATACGCCCCGACTCTCAACCGATATCACGACGCTCCTGGTGAACAGCGAAACGAAACCGTCTTTTTTCAACCTGGACATGCGGGCTTTCTACAATATTCCGGTTGACGTGCTTCATCTCGTGTTGTATGCGCGGGTCTTCAACATTCTCGACATCCGCAACGAACTCAATGTTTTTAACGATACGGGAAGATCTGGTTTCACCACCGACGAGGCGACCGCCCTCAAGCTCAACCCGAAACAATATGTGAACTCGGTCGATCAATATTATACGCAACCGACGAACTACTCAGAACCACGTCGGATTGAGATTGGTATGAATCTGGAGTTTTAAATGAAAACTATTCGAATTATCGGCACCGGTCTCTGTTTGCTCCTTCTTGTGCTCAATTGTCTGGATGCAAAGCAGTATACCCAAAGCGGTCGTCAGTTTCGGCGCTTTGCCATTATGAACGGCAATAACGTCCGTACCGTATTCGGCAATTGGGGAGTCATTGCGCAGCCCTCCGGAACGTACCCCCGCGGTTCATGGAAAGACGATAACAACGGTTATCTTGGCGATGTGAGCCCGTTGATCGGTGCGGAAGTGAAATGGCACGATACGACGAACAATCTCGATACCACATTCCATTCTGTTGCTTCATGTCCCGTCAGTCGCCCGACCGCCAATAATGGCATTGATGAATCCCCCACAGGCCTCCCCTGGACATTTGAACCGGAGGACGGGTTTTTTGCCCCGAGCCCGAATCAGAGCGTTGCACTGAGTAACGATCCTACCACATGGCCTCCGTATTGGCCAGACAAACTGAGCGATGTCCTGGATCCGGGATGGAAGGGTTCATGGAACGGATATTTCGGGAAGAAGAGAAGCGCGGATCTGGAAACCTACTTTGTGATGGATGATAATGACGATCAGCGGTACAATTTTGCGAACAATAATTCGCGTCGCATCGCATTCAAACCTGATTCATTGAATCCTTCACGCAATGGCATGGGGCTCGTCCTCACGGTTCGCGGACTCCAATGGGCGCAGTTCCTTGCCGCCGATAATATCTTCTGGCTCTACGAAATCAATAACACGAGCACAACAACATACAACCGTATGGTGTTCGGGATGCTGGTCGGGACGTATGTCGGTGTCACGGGAAATAATGATAGTCCTCAGGAATACCGGGATGACTGGTCTTTCTACAATGTCTTCCAGAATATTACGTATACCGGAGACTTCGATCGGAATACTCAGGATAATCCGCGGTGGAATCAGGCGTATCCGGTCGGTATGATCGGATATGCATTTCTCGAAAGCCCCGGAAATCCATATGACGGGATCGATAATGACGGGGATGCTGATTCATCCACCGTCGGATTAACCGCCCCGCAATTTGGGCAGACAAGCTTTGATTCGACCGTCATTGCCGCCAATTCCAATATCGTTTTGATTCATGACGATTTTTCACGCACGCTCTTTCACATCGGGAATCAGCCGGTCAAGGTGATTACACGTGGGATGAAAGATTCCGTTCTGATAATTCCCGGTGTTACCAAAGTTGCCGAAGGCAATGTCTATTCCGATGCTGCAGGAAATCAGTTGCTCAATCCGAACGCGTATGACGGTATCGATAATGACTTTGACGGGCTTATCGACGAGAACTATTTTCTTCATTATCACGAAATCAAGAACCAGAGGGATCCAACGAAGCCGCCCCTCATTAATATTTTTCGACCCGTCAGGTATATTGATTATAAGACCGGCGTCGGCAGCAACCCTCTCAGCATGATCGACGAGCGGAGGGACGATTGCATCGACAATAATGGTGATTGGAATCAAGATTTTGATGACGTTGGACGGGACGGGATTGGTCCAACGGCTGTCAATTATCCCGGTCCCGATGTCGGAGAATCTGATGGGAAATGGACATCCGGATATGACTGCACCCAAAATCCTCCACTTGATACAGGTGAACCCGGTGAACCGCATATCGACAAGACGGATGTTCGGGAATCAGATCAGATCGGTTTGACGAGTTTCTTTTACTTCACGAATGCTGACAATCCGGTCAACCTGGCAAACGATGAGATTCAATGGCGTGACCTGGCACCAGGGTATTTTGATGTTCCGACGTCAATTGTGGGTGGAATACCCACACAGGGTGAAGACGGCGACTTCATCTACGGTTCGGGGTACTTCCCTGTTGTTGCCAAGACCACCGAGCGATTCACGCTCGCTCTCGTCTTTGGCGGCGGGAAGAAGGGGAACAGCGTTCAGGATGATATCAACGATCTAGTGTTGCATAACAAGGTGACCGTGCAGAAGATTTACGACGCAAACTACCAATTTCCAACGCCTCCGGACCCGCCAACGGTCACTGCTGTGGCGGGAGATCATCAGGTAACGCTCTACTGGGACCGTGCTTCCGAAGCGACTGTTGATCCGGTATTGAGGATAAGAAATTTTGAGGGATATAAGATCTACAAATCCACAGATCCGAACTTCAGCGACATTTTCACTGTCACTGATGCAAACGGAAATCCCCGGGGTTACCAGCCGATCGCCCAGTTCGACAAAAAGGACAGCATCAGCGGGTATTTCCAAGCGCAGGGAGATCTCTACCAGGAAGCGGCGGGATTTTCCTACTTTCTCGGCAGCGAAACAGGATTACAGCATAGTTATGTCGATAAGGAAGTCGACAACGGCAGAAAGTATTATTATGCAGTCGTTGCTTATAACTATGGAAGCTCGGCCCTCGGAATTTTCCCGGGCGAAAACACACATTCGATACGCATTTCAAGTACGGGTGAAATCAGTCAAAAAGATATTAACGTTGTCGAGGTCACTCCCAATGCAAAGGTCGCGGGTTATGTGCCGCCGCCGAATGGAGTTCCTCTGATACACACTCAGGGCACGGCGACATCCGGAATTACCTACTCGACGGTGGATCCCACAAAGATTACGGGAGATCGCTATCGCGTACAATTCCTTGACACGCAAGTGGACAGCGTCGACAATAATGGGAATAAGCTTATCGATGCAGCGGATTCTACCGAGTGGGATCGGCAAACGAGCTTCTATTCGGTGCGGGATTTGCAGGACCAGTCCGAATCATTTGTTGCCGCAGACACGAGCCGCGTGAGTCTCAAACACAAGAACATCATTGCCACGACTGTGGTCGTGCGCAATGCAGGAGGATCGACGATTTCTCCCGCGACCTACGTGCTGGATACATCTCGTGGAGTGATCTTTGGAGCGTCCTCAGGTTCGTTGCCGGCGGGGAAGTACACGATCACGTATCAGTACTATCCTGTCTTCAACAGCCCGCATATCCAGGGATCGCCGTTCCTCGTCGAGAATACGGAAGCAGATGTGTTTGATGGGATTCAGATGGATTTCGACAATGACTGGACGGTGAATACAAATACAGCTCAGTCACACTGGACGAATCAAAACGCGTATTTCTTCGGGATTACGGCATCCAATCATGGCCTGTTGCGTCCACCCATTCGTGGATACGCCAAGCCCTGCGATTACGAGATTCAGTTTGCAAGCTCAATCGTGGATACTTCTTCGGTGTGGCCACCTTCGGCGCCGACGTTTCCGTTCACGACGCGCATTCCCGTGAACTTCAGGATTTTCAATGTCACGGAAAGTACGTACATCAAATTCCTTCTCTTCAAGCATGGCGGAAGCTCGCAGCCCAATTCGATCACGCCGCTCGATGAATTGATCTTCCTGGATAATAACCCGCGCGGATCGTACTCACCCTCGTGGGATATCCTCTTCTCGAACCGCCAGGGGGACACGACGATCTACACACTCACGACAGGTGACAATCTCGTTCTTAAAACAAACAAACCCTACAACGCTCTCGACGAGTTTGAATTCACGACGACAAAGTCCCATGTCGATGCCCAGCTGGCATCCTCGAACTTGGACCGGATCAGGGCTGTCCCGAACCCGTACGTGACAGCGTCGTCGTTCGAACCGCCTCTGCCTCCGGGGATTACCAGTGGTCGCGGCGACCGCAAGATCGAATTCATCCATTTACCGGCTCAATCCAAGATCACGATCTTCACCGCACGCGGCGACCGCATCACCACCCTTTATCACAATGGGACGGATGACGGGTCGGTGTCGTGGAATGTCAAGACGGATGAAAATCTTGACGTTGCGTTTGGTGTCTATTTTTACGTCGTCGAATCTCCGGTCGGCAATAAGACCGGAAAGCTTGCAATCATCAAATAGAGACGCACGATATGAAATCCCATAGAATGATATCGGAATGGATGAGAATAGTGTTCCTCATTCTCATTGCCGGATCAACGGCTCAGTCTCAATCGAAATACGGCACGACCGCAGCACAGTTTCTCGGGATTGCGGTCGGTCCGCGTGCAGTTGCCATGGGCGGCGCCTATGTCGCGTCGAACGAGGATGCCACATCTCTGTATTGGAATCCCGGAGCCTTCCAGCAGGCGGGGAAGAGCCAGTTCATTTTTTCCAATACCGATTGGCTTGCCGGCACGAAATTCCGCTGGTTCGGTTTCATGCTGAACCTCGGCGACGAAAATGCCGTTGGTCTCAGTCTGACGCAGCTCGATTACGGGGAAGAGGAAGTTACGACTGTCACCCAGCCTGATGGGAACGGTCAGAAATGGTCGGCCCAGGATCTCTCGTTTGCCGCTTCGTACTCCCGCCGCCTGACGGATCGTTTTTCTCTGGGGGGCTCGCTCAAATATGTTCAGGAGCAGATCTGGAATGAAAGCGCCGGAACATTTGCATTCGACCTCGGCCTGCTGTTCGTTACCGGGTTCAATGATATGCGGCTCGGCGTGACGATGTCGAATTTCGGCGGCGACCTGAAAATGGAGGGAAGCGATCTTCTCAATCGCGTCGACATCGATCCCACGAACTCGGGCTCAAACAAGGCCCTCGTGGCAGATCTCAAGACTGACCCTTGGTCTCTGCCTCTCCTTTTTCGTGTCGGAGTGGCAATGGATGTTGTGAAGACGGATATGGTGAAAGTCACACTGGCGGGTGATGCACTCCGGCCGAGCGATAACACACAGTCAGTCAATGTGGGAGGAGAAGTCGGCTGGAACAACACCCTATATTTCCGCGGTGGGTATAATTCAATTTTTTCGAACGAGAATGAGGCGGGACTCTCGCTTGGCGGAGGACTCCGTTATGATGCTCAAGGTCTTGGAATTTTGGAAGTTAACTACGCCTACACCGACTTCGGTCTCTTTGGAAGCATTAATACGTTTGGGCTTGCTATTAGCTTTTAATGAAGTAAAGTCTTACATTAGGAGAGATGAGCTTTTTATCTTCAAGGGTTTATGGTCAAGACGGTGGTACGTAATTTCTCAATCTCAAACTAACCATATGGGGACAATATGAAGAGAGTTTTACTAGTTGCTTTTGCTTTGCTCCTGGCTGTAGGGGTGAATTCGTGGTCGTCGGTCCAGGCGCAAACGCATCAGGTGACGTTTATTGTGAACATGTCGACCGTTCCCGATACCCTCCCGGTGGGGACTGCGCCGATACAGCTTCGCGGTGGCCTCGTTAATAGCGCCAACACTTCTCCAATCACATGGGGAAGCGATTCCGTGAACAACATGACAAGTATTGGTGGAGACTATTACTCAAAGACGTTGACCTTAAATACAAACGACACCATTGCGTTCAAATTTGTCGTTGCTTATGCGCTAAGTTCCGGATGGGAAAACGACAGCCAATCTCCGTACGCAGAATTGCAGAATGGAAATCGCGATTACATCGTTGCGGATCAAGACACGACGCTTGAGGTCGAGTACTGGAATAACAATTTAAGCCCAGCGCCACAGTACTGGCGTCCGTGGACTACCACAGCTCCCGATACCATGAGCGTGTATTTCCGCGTGAACATGGCCGGAGTGATGCAAGCGGGAAGTTTCAGTTTCAACAATGATGTGGACACGCTCGCAGTTCGAGGTGGCGGATATGGCGATCTCAATTGGTCACCCTCATTTTATCTGACCAGGGAACATGCCGCTCCGACAAACGGAAGCGGTTACACGATTCCCGCCAATACGTTCTGGTCCGGACGGCTGCGAATCCCGAAAGATTCAGTGACCGAAGGTCAGGCAATTTCCTATAAATTTCTCATTGGCTTTGATTGGGGCCGTGATGAATACCAGGGCGGCCACCCGAATCGATCGTTTACAGTTCCCGTAGGCAAGAAGGATACTACACTCAAATGGGTATTTTTCAATGACGAACGGCCGGTCCCACGTGCAAACGGCGATACGTGTATCGTGACGTACGTGTGTGACATTTCGAAAGCGATCTCAACCGGCGGGTTCACGTTTGGTGATACGCTCTATCTGATTTCAGGATACTTCGGCACCACAACCACCCCAAATAAACAAATTACGATGCAGAATCTTATTTCCTCAATTTATGAGGGAACTGATACGGTCGTAACAACGATCGGCGGCACACTTGACTATCAGTACTATGCGGTCAAGAATTCCGTATTGATTCGTGAGAATTATTACAACTACACATACTCCGGACCGACTGCTTCTGAAGCTGAGAAGAGACAACTGCTGGTGCCGGGGCACGAATTCACGATTTATGATACCGCTGTTAGCGTAACACAGCCCCGACGTGAACCGGTATTTCCCAACACCCGCGCACTCCTTCACAATGTTCTTGTGAACTGGGAAGTGGATGTTCGACCCGCAATTTACCAGGTCGGCAAAGGCGATACTATCAACGCTATCCAGGGCGGCTTGAGCCTCTACCCGAGCGACAAAGACTCCATCATGCATTGGGGAGTCTGGATTAACGGCCCCGCGGTTGACGGCTGGGCAACCTGGGGCGTCGATCTTGCAAACTTCAACGCTTGCAAGATGTATGATGACGGAACTCATGGAGATCGAATAGCGGGAGACTCCGTCTTTACGAGACAGGATCTCTATAGCCCCGATAGCACGAGCGCTGGATCGAAGTGGCAAGTCGGACAAGTCTTCAAGTTTGGTATCGGCGGTTCCGACAATGAAGGCGGCTCCGGCGGATTCGGGAACAACCATTCGGAAAACATAGTCGATGCCGACACTGTCTACACGATCTTTAACCAGTTCGGCAGTATCAATCCGGCATTTTACAATGCATGGAATTACGACCTCGATAAACCTGTGACCGGGGTGAAGGATACGAAGAATCTGCCCAAGATCTTTGCTCTTTCGCAGAACTATCCGAATCCTTTCAACCCGTCCACAAAGATCGACTACCAGGTCCCGAAGACCAGCATTGTAAAGCTGGAAGTCTTCAACATCCTCGGACAACTGGTGGGAACGCTGGTGAATGACCGGAAGGAACCGGGAACGTACACCGCGCGATTCGACGGCGCACGCTATCCGAGCGGCGTTTATTTCTACCGTATGACCGCAGGTAACTTCGTGAGCACGAAGAAGATGGCATTCATCAAGTAACTCTCTTCAGTCTTGTATACGAAGGCGGGAAGCGATTCCCGCCTTCTTTTTTTTCAGCATGATCCCCCTGCATGTTCCGGACTATAGCGACCTTAATAGCCTGCCTCGTTCCTGCTCTCCTGTTCTCCCAGATCGCCCCTGCCGATACAGCTATTCTGGCAAGGGTAGGAAAAGCCGCAATATCGGAACAGGAATTCCTCAATAGATTTGAATTGACCCCGGGCTTATACCGGCACAGACCGAGCCAGCTTGATGCTGAAAAGCTCTACTTTCTCTATTCCATGGTGGCGGAAAAGCTTCTTGCCCAGGAAGCACTCCGCTATGATCTTGACCGCGATTCCCTCTTCCAGAAGGCGCTGTTTCATCTGGGTGCCATGCTCGCGAGAGATGAGCTCTACCGCAGAGAAGTGCAGAACAAAGTCTCGATTACACCATTGGAACGCAGAGAGGGGATCCGGAGGGCGCTCGACCAGCGGATAATTTCGTACGTCTTTTTTCCATCCAAGGAGGATGCGGAATTTGTCCGGAATCGCCTCCATCTTGCCGCAGATTTTGACCGACTGAAGCTCGATTCGTCCATGCAGTCAATCCGAGATACTGCGAGCATTGTCTGGGGAGATGCAGACACTGCGATCGAGAATGCCACATATCGGTTGCGGGTGGGGGAGATTTCGCCCGTGGTGCATGCCGGAGATGGGTTCTACATCCTGAAGCTGGTGCGTTCCACTCCAAATACCTTTTATGAAAATATGCAGCCCGAGGTGCTTTCAGAACGGGTGCTCAAATCGATCCGGTTGAGAAAGGAGCATACTCGGGCCGATGAATTTCTCGCCGAATTCATGAAGCACAAGACCGGATATTCACCCCCGCGGGTGTTCAGAAGTTTCGCGTACGCCTGCATAGATGTGCTCAAGCGCAATCCGAAAGATACCCTGATCAGCGAGACAATTTACCGTCAGATCCTTGCTTCCTGTAAGGACATCCTGCAGGATACGCTGATTGTCGCGGAATCAAGATCCTGGAATGTGCACGATGCGCTCGACCGGCTCTACGAGAAGGGGTTTTTCTTCTCCTCCACTGATTCTGGGTCCGTCATGCATCGGCTGTATGATGAATTTCACGATTGGGTTCGTCTTGAGCTGCTCGAGCAGCAGGCCGTTCGTGAGGGACTCGATCGATCCGCAGAGGTTCAGCAGCAGCTCCAACCCTGGCGCGATCAATTACTCGCATTCTCCTTCCGTAATTATATGAACAATCACGTTACCGTCAGCGATGAAGATGTGCTGAAATACGTCCGGTCTACGGATACCGGGTTTGTCCTGCCGCAGGTGCGCATTCTGACACTGCATACGCAGTCACTCGATGACATGAAGACTGCCCTCGCAATGGTCGCGGAGGGGCACTCGCTCAGGGATGCGATTGTTCGCTACGCGGGAGGAAATGGGGGAGATACCAATTTCTTCCCGATCAGTGAACGGCCTCCTCTGGGGGAGATTGCCTGGACACTCGAACCGGGCCAGCAATATGGCCCGCTTCAGGATTCGAGCGGTTTTGTATTCTTCGAGCTCCTGCAAAAACGAAATGTCTCTGTGACCTCCGATTCCCTTCTCAAAGCACGGTTAACAGAATCGCGTTCGGAATTACTGCGTATGAGGCGAAAGCGAAGAATGGATCTCTTCCTTGCCCAGGAAGCTGATCGGCTGGGAGTTTCCCTGTATGATGACCGGTTGACACACCTGAAGGTCACCGCCATTCCAATGCTCGCCTACCGGCTTCTCGGTTTCGGGGGGAGGATGTTTGCTGTCCCATTTGTCGACAAGCAGTATGACTGGGTTGGCGTCAACCCCCCGGACCAACAGATCCTCCCATGAGCGCTATGGTGAATCTGTCCCGGAGCAAGCGGATTCTCTTTTCCATCCTCCCAGCGTTCTTCGCCATATGCCTCCTTGCTGTGGCAGAGCTTGTGCTCAGGTTATTCGATCCTTCCGGAGGTAATCACTTCATCACAGAGGCTCGATTTGATAATCGTGACTGGTACCAGCTCAATCGCTCGTACCTGATGAAATATTTTCCGTCGAATGCACCCTCCGTCCCTGAATTCAAGCCAACGCTCATTCAGAAGACCAAGGGGCATCTCTTTCGCGTCTGCTGTCTCGGCGAATCCTCGATGTTCGGGACGCCGTACGAAATGACGGCGACGATTCCTGGAATCGTGCGGAAACAGCTCAGGCATTCTTTTCCGCAAAGAGAGTTTGAAGTCATCAATCTCGGCGCCTCCGCGATCAACACAAATGTGATCAGAGATCTTGTACCGCTCGTGACAGATTTATCGCCCGACTTGGTTTTGATCTATACAGGTCACAATGAGTTTTATGGACCTGATGGGGTAGGAGCATCCTGGCTTGAAGACTCCTTTCCACCACTCATCCGCTGGAAATACGCGTTGAATGATCTGCGTCTTCTGGAAGCCGGGGAGTCGTGGCTAAAGAATCACCGCTCGCCGATATCCGGGCAGGAGCCCTCAAATCTCATGTACCAGGTGTCGCAGGGAAGCCATGTTTTGCTCGAAAGCCCCGAGTCTGAGCGAATCTTCACGAGGTTTGCGGAGAACATGGAGAACATACTGCGAACTCTCGGGGATCAGCACATCCCTGTGATCGTGAGCGATGTTTCTTCCAATCTCCTCTTTCCACCGTTTGTCACCGACACCGTGAAGGAGAATCAACTGGTAACTGAGATTCCGGCGAGATTTCGGGAAGAGAAGTACCGTGACATCATCTCATCGCTTTCCCCTTTGCATCAGGAAGAACCGCAGAATGCATTTTATTCATACTGGATCGGAAGGTCCTTCTCGGCGTTGGGAAAATATGACAGCGCAAAGCTTTACCTGGAGAGTGCACGCGATAATGATCTGCTCAAGTTCCGGGCTCCCGGAAGAATCAATTCGATCCTTCGCAGCGTGTGCCGGCAATTTCATGTTCCATGTATTTCCGCCGATTCAGCCCTCGGCGGAGCATGCCTCGGAGGTATACCAAGCGATTCCGTTTTCTGGGAACACTTGCACCCCACAGCATACGGTTATGACATTATAGCAGACCTCTTCATGGACGAAATCATCAGGGAGAAGTCCCGACTCTCGTTATCCGATGGAGGCATACTACCGACGTTGCTGCCGTTTGATGATGATAGCTTGAGTATCTGCTGGCTCGATCTGGCGTATGCAGACCGCTCGATTCAGCATCTTACGGGCCGGTGGCCGTTCACGGACTATCATCGCCTGCCTGCAGTGATCCAGTTTGCGGACAGCACGCTGAAATCCATTCTCGACCAGGTTTATTACCGGACGAGCTCATGGGACGAGGGATTGTATAAGAGTGCGACGTATTTCTGGCGGGAAGGGAAACTACGGGCCGCTCTCACGACGTACGAAGCCCAGCTGGAAGAGTATCCTTACAATTTCTACGCACAATATCTTACCGGCAATCTCCTAAGGACCATGGGACGAATACCGGAGGCAGTGAGCCATTACCAAATCTCCATTACGTCCAACCCGCAGTATCCTTATTCTTCTCTTGATTTGGGGTTGCTCGAGGTAAATGCCGGCCAATATAATGCCGCATCTTCCAATCTCCGTCACGCGCTTCAGGCGGGACTTTCGGAATCAAACAAGAGTGTCATGGAGAAGTCGTATTACGGTTTGGCGGCGCTCCATGCTCGGCAGATGGAGCTTGACAGCGCTTTGATCAGCGTCCGTGAAGCCCTGAAAATTTGGCCGAATGATCCTGAAGCTCTCGCGCTCCAAAACGCACTTCTCGAGAACGGAAAGTAAGCCAATTTCCGTTCAGTGGTTGCCGTTGATTTTCTGCAGAAGCAAGATCGCGGGCCGATAATCGGGTCTGATCTTGAGGAGTTTAAGGAGCTCGCTTACCGCATTCTCCCCGTCCCCCAGATAATAGAGTGATTGTGCCAGCATGAATCGCGATTCAATCTCGAGTGAGGGGGAGGATGGGATTTGGAGGGACTGTTCATAGAACTTCCTCGCATCTCCGAATGCGTTGCTCTTGAACGCGATATCTCCCATTGCCTTGTAAGCGGATTGTGTCGGTGTGATGTGGAGGGATGCTGCCAGAACAGAATCTGCTTCGGCCAATTTGTCTTCCTCCAGGAGGAGTGAAGCGAGTTGCAGGTATTCCCGGACGTCTTCGATCGGAAACTGGTCAAGAATCACACGATATTCCCTCTCCGCACTGCTGAATTCCTTTCGCCCGACGTAATACGACGCGGCCGCTTCGTGTGCTTGTGTCCAGGACCACTGGGCCCGCGTGACGCGCTCGACAATCTGACCCAGTGTGTCATCTGCTGCAACGGGCTCGACCGTAGGTGTCTGGGAACGAAACGGCCATCCGGATGTCAGCACCTCAGTACGTCGCCTGGCAATTCTCTCATCGAGTTCCGTGACGCTCCGTTCCTTCCAGAGAGAAGCATCTGGAACTGTATCAGCAGTACGCCATCTGTTTTCGGAAGCGACCAGGCCCATCTCTCGCATCATTCCTGTGTATGCCTTTGCGATGAGGAACGACCCCCGGGAATTGGGGTGAAGGTGTTCGGTAAGAAGCGAATCACCAATGAGACCCAGGGGTGAAGAATCTTGAAATACCTTCTCCATATCAATCGAAAAAACCTTTCTGTTATCAGCGATGGAACGGATGGCTCGGTTGAAATCCGTGCCGGCGCGAAACCTCAGCTGATCGAGATCACGTGCCCGTACGTATTCCCGGCGGGCAGCATCGACGTTGCCAAGCTGCTCGAGCGCGCGTGCGTATCGGTAGTGAGCGTCTGCACGAAGCGAATCGTGCTGTGTGGCTTGGGCAAATTCGAGTGCCGCGTGGTTGAAATCACCGGAGCGAAAATGTTCCGTTCCCTGATTCATCATGTTTTGGAATTCGGCCTCGTCCTCCGGTGCAACGCCCTCCCCGGGGAGAGAAATGAAGGGTGCGAGATCGCGGAGATTGGAGACCTGCGTTCCGAGGATGACGGGCACACCTGCATCCGCGCAATACTCCCTCAAGTCGGAGAGGTTATCCCTGAAGATATTCAGGCAGGCGTTGTACGTTGGGCTTCCGTAGGGGATATACTGTCCGAGTGCGAGAGATTCCATGAGCGTCGAAGGCAATCGGGTGGAGCTTTGCTTCGCAAACATCCCGCTCACCGAATTCAATGCATTGCGGATGAGAAGGAACGTCCGAAAATGAAGAAGTCGCAGATATGTTTCGGTAAGCCACCGATACTTGCCGAGAGATTCATGGGAGGCAATCCCGAGAGCGCCATAGAATTCATTATGTCCATCATAGACGAGGAGAAGATCGGGCTTGTAATCTACTATTTCTCTTGCCATGTCGAGCACGGTGAAGCTGTTGGTCGCGGTCATGCCGGCGTTGACAACCTCGAATTGCCGATTTGGAAAAATCCGCTGCAATCGATCCCGGAGAAAGCTGGAAAATGCTCCGTTGTACCAATAGGGATATCCGACCGTCGTCGATCCTCCGAGGCAGAAAATCCGGAATACTCCCGCCGGTTTATTGGCCAGAAAGCAATCCGGAGATGAGGACGGATTGAATTCGAATTTCGAGAAATATCTGTCTTTCAGGTCCGGATTCAGGAAGTAATACTCCCGGCCGTTGATCTGTTGCTTCACAAAGAGGGAAAGGTCCGGACCGTAATGGATGCCCCGGAGAAATAATTCCACGCCAACAAGAAACAGAATTGGAAATGAAAGTGTGACGAGGAAAAAGATACGCCGGTGCCTGGGCGAGGAAGGACCGGATGGTGAAGATGTCATCAGTGATTGCGATAAGAATTTGTCATCGACACTCTCAGATGGAATATAGTATGTTGCCCAGATATTGCAAAATCGAAGCGGAACCGCGTTCATTGCATTTCAGGGCGTTTTTTTGTATCATGATCGAAGCTACGCACGACGTCTCTTCACCTGATGGAGCTTGATACGGCGCCCGCTCTCCGAAAATTGAAGTTTACCTTCTTTCTGCTTCTCCCGTTCTGCCTAACGCTTTCCGGCATCTCTCCTGCGATTGCGCAGGACCGATCCTTCGGTCCTTCATGGGCTGCGGATGCCATCGTTTACGAAATCTTTCCGGAACGGTTTGCCAACGGCGATACCGCGAATGATCCAGCTGGAATTCTGCCCTGGGGAGAGAAGCCGACTGCGCATGACTATTTCGGGGGTGATCTCAAAGGCATCAAAGAACACCTTGATTACATCCAAGAACTTGGAGTCAACACACTCTATTTCACACCCATTTTCGAATCACCGACAAACCACAAGTATCAGACAACAGATTACTATAAGATCGATCCGCATTTCGGAACGAATGAGGAGTTTGTCGATTTGCTCCAGGCATGTCATGCAAGAAACCTCCGTGTGATACTCGATGGCGTGTTTAATCATACGGGAACCGGCTTCTTCGCCTTTCAGGACATTCTGAAAAATGAGGAGAAATCGGCGTATGCGAAATGGTATGATATTTATGATTTTCCGGTCAGGATCTCGGGAAAACCCAACTATGAGTCGTTCTGGGGCATCGAGAGTTTGCCGAAGCTTCGTACGGATAATCCCGAGGTGCGGAAGTATCTGTTCGATGTCACATCGTACTGGATGTCCAGGGGAATTGATGGCTGGCGACTGGACGTTGCCGATGGACTGTCGCACGATTTCTGGAAAGCATGGAGGAAGTTGGTAAAGTCGAACAATCCCGATGCGTATATTGTCGGCGAGATATGGGATAATGCGTCGCCCTGGCTCCGGGGGGATGAATTTGACGGCGTCATGAACTACAGATTCCGCGGTGCGTGTGTCGGCTATCTTGCACTCGATAACCGGAACGTGATCCAGTGCGATTCGATTCTGGAGGATATGCAGACGTCATACCCTGCCGGATCGCAGGCAATGCTCTGGAATCTCATCGGAAGCCACGACACCGAACGATTCCTGACGCTCTGCCACGGGGATGAAGCGAGAATGAAGCTGGCCGTTCTTCTGCAAATGACGTATCGGGGCATACCGATGATCTATTACGGCGACGAGATCGGCACGGAAGGAGGAAGAGATCCCGATTGCCGGCGTACGATGGAATGGGATAGTACTCGCTGGAATGCAGGGCTCTTGCATTGGTACAAGAAACTCATTGCCATCCGGCGTGAGTTGCCCGTGTTTCACCGTGGAAGTGTTCACCTGCTGAGCGTCGAACCGCACCAGAACGTGCTGGCATTTGTGCGGGAGGATTCAGTTTCGAAGGCTGTCGTCCTCATTAATAACTCGGCGACGCGCACACAACTCGTTCCGGGTGAATATATAACCGATCGGGTATCCTGGACGGATCTTCTCCGTGAGAAATCGTTCGGCTCGTCGGATACCGTGACGCTCGATGCCCGATCAGGCACGATTTTGTTCACTCAAAAAGGAAAGTAAGATGAAGACTCTGTGGATGCTTTTTATCGGATGCACGCTGTTCACTTCAGTGTATGCACAAGATAGTGTGGACGTCTATTTCACATACAAAACGAATTCAAATCCCACGAACGTCTTTCTTCCGGGTGAATTCAACAACTGGGCGAATAATTCCGGAGGTGTGATCTCTCCGAATCCCAAATGGAATATGGCATTCGACAATACGAACCACATTTGGTACAAAACCGTTCGCCTGGCGGTCGGTGGCGCCCCAACGGGCGGCGTTCACGGTGCCTATCAGTATAAATTCAATGAAAATGGATGCAGCAGCTGCTGGACAAACGACCCCGTGAACCAGCACGTAAACGCAGCGGATAACGGCAATTCGTTTGTCTATATCAAGGATCCGACGATCCTTCATCTTCTTCCGAATCAGCGGAATCCCATTGTGAACACATCGTTTCCAGCCATCACGGCGTATATTTTCCCCAAGGTCGGCTCGACCGTCGATACATCAACACTGCGCGTTTCCATCGATGGTATTGTGACTTCAGGGCTTGGATATCTCTACAATTTCACGACGAATGCCTTTGCGTTTACGCCGCCGTCACCGCTCCCGAACGGAAGTCATACAGTTATACTCTCTGCCGGGACAAATGCCGACACGGTTACATTCACGACGCACGGCGGATTCGTCCAGATCCAGAATGAATACCCCTTTACGACGTGGAAACCCTCCTGGACCCTTAACGGGATTGTGAACGACAGTTCTGTCACAGTGGCCAGCATCGTCAGGAACGGAGTGGACACATTTTCTATACCCGTCTCACATACGCAGTTCTCCGCCGCGATACCGCTTGTGGAAGGCGTGAACACGTTTGTTGCGATTGCGGATTCTCAGGGAGTGCCAAGGTCATCATCGGCTGTGAATTACACGCGCAGGGTGAATCATAACCCGTCTGCGCTCATTATGGTCGAGGATACCACAGGGGGAAATATTGCGTTGAGTGCATCTTCCAGCACAGATCCCGATTCGAACCAATCGGCTTCGCTGACGTTTCTCTGGTCGGTGGATCCTGCCAATCCTTCTGCCGTCGGAGGCGGAGTCAACGGCTCAACCGCCGCGCAGGTAACTTTCGCAACTCCTTCGGTCCCGGGTGAGTACTATTTCGGTCTCATTGCGACTGATCCAAATGGCAACAAGGACACCACGAGAAATTATGTAGTCATCAATGCGGATCATTCGGTGACGATCCCGGAGATCCAGAATAATCCAGAGTGGGCGAAGGAAGCGCGGATATACTTCCTCTTTCCGAAAGCGGCTTCGTCCGCCGGGACGATTAACGGTGCGGCCGCACTCCTGCCGTATATCAAGCAAATGGGATTCAGTGTTGTCTGGCTGATGCCGATTATGAAGAACGCGTACCCGATCGACAACGGATCGGGACCTGGATATAATATCGTCGATTTTTATAACGTCGCACCAGAATACGGCACGAATCAGGATTTTGCCAATTTCATGACGCAGGCGCATTCCCTCGGGCTCCATGTCATCCTGGATATCACGCCAAATCATTCGAGCAGGTTCCATCCGTGGTCTGCAGATGCACATACATTTGGGACCAATTCTCCCTACTGGGGGTGGTACGAACATCAGGAGATCACCGCGAATACGAACGGGCTGGGGGATTGTCTGGATGCGAACAGCTTCAATTACTATTGCGGTTTCAGCGATCAGCTCCTCAACCTGAATTGGAAGGATGTGGACATGCAAACGGAGATGATCAATACGTACAAATACTGGATAGAGAAATATGGGGTGGATGGATTCCGCTTTGATGTTTATTGGGGCCCGCACCGCCGGTATGGCGAACAATATATGGGAATGCCTGTGCGTAACGCGTTGAAACATATCAAACCGGATATACTTCTCCTGGCGGAAGATGATGGAACGGGAGCTGGTACGGAAGCTATCTATGCCGATTATTCAAATGGGGGGATCAGTGGGGGTGTGGATGCGTCCTATGATTTCAATCTCTATTTTAATGCGATCGAAAATTTCGGATTCACGAATGCTCAAATTCAAAACCTGAATACCGATATCAATAATGGAGGGTTCTATCCGGGTGTAGATGCACTGTACATGCGGTTTATGGAATCACAGGACCAGGACCGGATCGTCTATTTCTATTCCAATAATTTTGCGATCGACGCGACAACGACATTTATGCGCACCATGCCGATGGCCAGCGTTCTCTTTACGATACCGGGAGTTCCGATGGTCTGGAACGGTCAGGAGGTCGGATTTGGGTACGGAATCGGTGGCGCCAAGGAGGCCCGCGACCGAAGCCTGATCAACTGGAATTATCAGGGGAAGACACTCCTCTCGCCCCATTATCAGAAACTCGCTAGCATCCGAGCTCAATTTCCCGCATTTACGCAACACAAGCAGGACACCAATGGTGACGGACAGGTGAATGCTTCCGACGCGTCGGATTTTACCGGTGTGACATGTACGAACCCGATCATGTACGCGTTCGCTCGGCCGTACGATGATCAGAACGGACTCACGGTGGTAAATTTCTCAGGATCGGAACAAACGGCATATTTGAACTTCCTCTCAGGATCGGGATTGAAATTTACCGGGGGAGTTCAACCAGGATCCACCTATTATTTGAATAACTTATATGCGAATACCCACCAGCAAATTGCCGGATCGAGTCTCGATTCGGTGTATATCGATCTGACCGCATACGGATCGGGGATTTATACCGTGTCCACGACACGCGATTCAGTGACCATTACCGATCCCATACTTTCTGTTCCCGATCGCGGCCCGAAGGAGCTGCCGCGGGAACTGTCGCTCTATCAGAATTTTCCTAACCCATTCAACCCTTCGACCGTCATCCGCTTCGATGTCCCGAACCGATCATTCGTGACGATAAAAATCTATGACGTTATCGGAAGGGAACTGGCAACGCTTGCGGCGGGAGAGTATGTGCCGGGAAATTATGCGGTGACGTGGAATGCCGGCAACTTGCCGAGTGGTGTCTACTTCTACCGGCTTACGACATCATCGGGGAGATTGGTGAAGAAAATGCTCCTTGTGCGGTAATCACGGTATATACGGATCCCACGGAAATAACTGCTCCGGAGGATCGAGTAACCGGGAACGCTAAAAGAGCGTATAGATGAAGGGTGCGAGTGCGGATCCCTGAGTGAGAATGAGAATCAGGCCCATCAGGACAAGAACGAGGATGATCGGGCCGATCCACCATTTCTTCTGCGTTTTCATGAATGCCCAGAGCTCTCCGAAAATGGAGAGCTTCGACCGCAGATCCTTGAGCCATTTCATAAGTTCCCGATCTCCTGAAGACTTTCGCTAATCCAATTCGTAGACCTTCTGCCACGAGGTGTCACCGGCAATTGCCGGTATCGCACGCTTTTCGATAAGATACGAACCTAGGACCAAATAATCCATATCTGTCCGAAGAAAGCAGGTGAGTGCGTCCTGTGGTGTGCACACAATCGGTTCGCCCCGGACATTGAACGAAGTATTGATCACAACCGGACAACCGGTCTGGTGCTCGAATTCCTCGATGAGATCATAATAGAGCCCGTGTTGTTTCCTTGAAATCGTTTGGAGACGGGCAGAGCCGTCAACGTGTGTCACGGCCGGAATTGTCCGCCGGTCATCGCGCACCTGAGCTACAAAGAGCATGAAGGGGCTGGGTCGGTTGAACTCGAAGTAATCTTCGAGGCGGTCTTCGAGAATCGTGGGTGCGAAGGGCCGGAAGCTCTCGCGGAACTTGATTTTCAAATTGACCCTCTTCCAGTTTTCGGGATTCCGTGGATCGGCGAGTATGCTTCTGCTGCCGAGGGCTCGCGGACCATATTCCATCCTTCCCTGAAACCACCCGATAACATTCTGGTCGGTGAGGAGACGAGCGACAGTGGAAAGAAGCTCTGATCGGTCGAGTTTTCTGACCGGAAGCTGGTGTTCCTGAACGAACGCCTCGATTTCCTCATCACTAAAAGCAGGCCCAAGAAACGCATGATCCATGCTCGAGTTCCTGGGATTTCCCAGCAAAGTGTTATGGATGTAGTACGCAACGCCGAGCGCACCTCCGGCATCGCCGGCGGCCGGCTGTACAAAGACGTTCTGGAACCCGGTTTGGGCAAGGACCTTGCTGTTTGCGACGCAGTTGAGTGCTACCCCTCCTGCCATGCAGAGATTTGCGAGCCCCGTTTCGTTGTGAAGATGTTTGGCGATCTTCACCACCACTTCGTCGGTGACTTGCTGGAGACTTGCGGCAACATCCTTGTGAAATTGCGTCAGGGCTGACTCCTGCTCACGCCGCGGCTGTCCGAACAGGCGAGCAAATTTTCTCCCGGTCATTGTCAAAGCCCAATCATAGACGAAATAATCCATGTTCAGGCGGAAACTCCCGTCGTCCTTCAGGTCGATCAGATGTTTCATGATCGTGTCGTAATACCGGGGAGTTCCGTAGGGGGCAAGCCCCATGACCTTGTATTCAGCACTGTTCACCTTGAAACCGAGATAATAGGTAAATGCGGAATAGAACAGCCCGAGAGAATGGGGAAAATGTATTGTCTTGAAAAGCTCGATCGAAGTTCCGCGTCCAATACCATATGTTGTCGTATCCCACTCTCCGACGCCGT
>Ga0335082_10001050_pt1 | contig 29410 bp, 26 predicted proteins | sample Lox_Sample_41_FD_206718 | JGI IMG/M metagenome (GOLD analysis project Ga0335082, IMG submission 206718) | Soil microbial communities from Loxahatchee National Wildlife Refuge, Florida, United States - Lox_Sample_4.1 | ecosystem: Environmental > Terrestrial > Soil > Wetlands | place: USA... | reverse complement strand
CGGCATCGGCATCGACACTTTGAGCGTCGATCCCGGCGCCTCCCAGACCTATCCCGTCCACCACTACGGCGCCGCCCACAACGTCTACAACCTGGAGAACGTCGGCTACCTGGAGCAGGTTCCAGCTACTGGCGCCATCCTGGTGGTGGCCCCCGCCAAATTGGAAGGCGGTTCCGGCGGCCCGGTGCGTATCCTCGCCCTCATCCGCTAGTCTTGCTTTCTCTGGCTACTGGCTAGTCTTGTTCTTACACGGTACTGCGTACTTGGTACTTGGTACTTGGTACTTCTTCCTCAGGTGACATGCAGCCGCCACAGGGTGTAACTGAGTACTTCCCGAAGCACCAGGGACGTTCGCTGCCAGCGGCTCTGCGCCCGGGGCTGCGGACGCGGCGCCCCATACGCTTGCACCCCGTACCGCCCCATCATCTTCTTCACCCGGAAGATGTGGTATCCGTCGCTCACCACCACGCAGCTGTTCATCCCGTTCTTCCGCATGATGGTCGCCACCCGCTGGGCCGATTCGTCGGTGTTGTCGCTCTGGGTCTCGGCGATGATCGCCCCGTCGGGCACGCCGTGGTCGATCAGGTACTTCCGCCCCACCCCGCCCTCGCTGAACTGGGGGTCCTCGCCGTGCCCGCCGGTGGTGATCACCACCGGCGCGATGCCTTTGTGGAACAGCGCCAGCGCGTGGTCCAGGCGCGCGCGGAAGATGGGCGAGGGATGTCCCGCGTACTCCGCCGCACCCAGCACCACAATCGCGTCCGCCGGGCGCGTCTCGTCGGTCCACATCTGTTTTTGGATCCTGCGGTACAGGACCGCCGTGTAGAGCACGACCAGGGCCAGGACCGCGGCCAGCGTCCAGCCCAGCCATTTGCGTCGTCGAGTCACTGCCGGTTGCACTTGCGGCGGAGCGGCTATGCCAGGCCCTCGTGGCCGAGGAATTCGGTGATCTCCTGCGTGCTGATGGCGCCCTCGCGCAGCACCCGCCAGCGCCCTTTGTCGTCGGTCAGGTCGATGATGGTGGAGGCCACGCTGCGCGGCGACGGCCCGCCGTCCACGATCACCGGGATCTTCGTCCCCAACTGCTCGCGGACCCCCTCCGCGGTCGTGCACTCGGCCGCGCCGCTCACATTGGCGGAGGTCGCGGTGATCGGCACCTGCGCCGCCCGCACCACTTCCAGCGCGATCTTCGACGCCGGCACCCGCAGCGCCACGTTGCCCGTGTTCGCCGTCACCTTCAGCGGCAGCCGCGATGCCGCCCGCACGATCAGCGTCAGCGGGCCCGGCCAGTACTTCCGCGCCAGCGCGTAGAACTGCTCCGACAGCGGCCGCGTCAGCTCTTCCGCCTGGTCCACGCTCTCGATCATCAGCGACAGCGGCTTGTGCTTGGAGCGCGACTTCACGTCGTAGATGTGCTCCACCGCCCGCAGGTTGAACGGGTCGGCTGCCAGCCCATAAAAGGTGTCGGTCGGCATGCCCAGCACCTGTCCGGCGCGGATCTGCTCGGCCACGTACTGGATGAGCCGCGACTCCGGGTTCTCGGAATTGATCCTGATGATCTCGGCGGGCAAGTCTTCCCTTTCCAAGCGGTCTTAAACGGCGAAAGCTAACATATCAGTTTCTCCGCCGCAAGGACGAGCGACTTGCGACGTGCGACTCACGACGTGAGACTCTACTGTTCGCGTATGATGTCCGCGCCGTGCCCCCTGCCTCGCGCACCCGCCTGCGCCCCATCGTCAGCGCCCAGAACGCGCTGGTGAAGGAGCTGCGCCGCGCCTTCTCCCGCGGCCAGCTGACCTCCGACGGACACTGCGCCATCGAGGGCCTGCGCATCGCCGAGGAGGCCATCCGCAGCGGCCTGCGCTTCCGCGCCGTCTTCTTCAGCGAGTCCGCGACCGCCGCCGCCGAGCGCCTGCTGCCCCAGATCGGCGCCAACGTCGAGACCATCGAGCTTCCCGACGCCGTCTTCGATTCCGCGGTCGCCACCGAGTCCCCGCAGGGCGTGGCGGCCCTGGTGATGCTGAAGTCCTTTGACCTGGACGACGTACTGCGCGCGCCCGCGCCGCTGGTCGTGGTCGCGGCCGGCGTGCAGGACCCCGGCAACCTAGGCACCATGCTGCGCTCCGCCGAGGCCTTTGGAGCGACCGGCGCACTGCTCGCCGAGAAGACCGTCAGCCACACTTCGCCCAAGACGGTCCGCGCCTCGGCCGGCTCTGTGTTCCGTCTGCCCATCGTCTCCGTGACTGTCGACGATGTCGTTCCCAGGCTGCGCGAGGCCGGCCTGCGCCTGGTCGCGACCTCGTCGCACAAAGGCACTCCCGCCGACCAGGCCGATCTGACCGGCAAGCTGGCCCTGTTCATCGGCAACGAGGGCGCTGGACTTCCGCGCGAGGTGATGAAAGAGATGGATGAGACCATCGCCATCCCGCACTCCGCCAAGGTCGAATCGTTGAACGCCGGCATCGCCGCCAGCATCTTGTTGTATGAAGCCGCGAGGCAAAGGAAACGGTAGATTGCACCACGGAGACACTGCGGCACGGAGAAAAATGAGAAAAGAACTCCGTGTCTCCGTGCCTCCGTGGTGAACTCTTGGTTATGGGTCTGTTTCAAGCTGTACCCAAAGACGATAGTTCCGACCGCACGCAGCCCCTCGCCGCGCGCATGCGGCCGCGCACGCTCGAGGAATTCGCCGGCCAGGAGCACATCCTCGCCCCCGGCAAGCCCCTGCGCCTGCAGATCGAGCGCGACGATCCCGGCTCGCTGATCTTCTGGGGCCCGCCCGGCGTGGGCAAGACCACTCTGGCCAAGATCATCGCCCACCTCACCCACGCCGAGTTCATCGAGTTCTCCGCCGTGCTCTCCGGCATCAAGGAGATCAAGGCGGTCATGGCCGACGCCGACAAGGCCCGCCAGTACGGCACCCGCACCATCGTTTTCGTCGACGAGATCCACCGCTTCAACAAGGCCCAGCAGGACGCCTTCCTCCCCTACGTCGAGTCCGGCGCCATCCGCCTCATCGGCGCCACCACCGAGAACCCCTCCTTCGAGATCATCTCCGCCCTGCTCTCGCGCACCCGCGTCTACGTGCTCAACCCGCTCACCGAGGAGCAGATCGTCGCCCTGCTGCGGCGCGCCTTGGCCGACCGCGAGCGCGGCCTCGGCGACCTGGAGCTGAAGGTCCCCGACTCGGTGCTCGACAAGATCGCCGGCTACTCCAGCGGTGACGCGCGCAGCGCCTACAACGTGCTCGAGATCGCCGCCAAGGCCGTGGGCCAGGGCGGCGAGATCACCGACGAGGTGGTCAAGGACGCGCTCCAGCGCCGCGTGCTGCTCTACGACAAGGCTGGTGAGGAGCACTACAACCTCATCTCCGCGCTGCACAAGTCGGTGCGCAACTCCGACCCCGACGCCGCGCTCTACTGGCTGGCGCGCATGTTGGAGGCCGGCGAGGAGCCGCTCTACATCGCCCGCCGCGTGGTGCGCATGGCGGTCGAGGACATCGGATTGGCCGATCCCAGCGCTCTGGCCATCACCCTTGCAGCCAAGGAAGCCGTGGATTTTCTCGGCCAGCCCGAAGGCGACCTGGCGCTGGCCCAGGCGGTCGTCTATCTCTCGGTCGCGCCCAAATCGAATGCGCTTTACACCGCCTACGGCGCGGTGAAGGGCGACGTGGAGCAGACCGTCGCCGAACCTGTTCCCCTGCACCTGCGCAACGCGCCTACCGGACTGATGAAGAACGTCGGCTACGGCAAGGGCTACCAGTACGCCCACGACCTCGACGAAAAAGTCGCCGACATGCAGTGCCTGCCCGACAACCTGAAGGACCGCCGCTACTACCATCCGACCGACCAGGGAGTCGAGAGGCGCATTCGCGAGCGCATGGAAGAGATCCGCAAACTGCGCAAGCCTCGCTAACTTGCCCTCTACGGGAAAGGGCACGAGTTTACTCGTGCCATTACCGTCCCGTCATGAATCCGGCTTTAGCCGCAGAGCGGTGAAAGCTACGGCGTTGGCGCCGGCAGCTCCACGCGTTTGCTGATGTGGTCTTTGATCCAGTGCGCGTCCCACCACTCCTTGGGATCGATCTGGACGCCGTCGAGCTGCATGCTGAAGTGGATGTGGTCGCCGCCGGCCAGTCCGGTCTGGCCGCTCTTGCCCATGACCTGGCCGCGCTTGACCAGGTCGCCCTTGCGCACCGCGATCTCGCTGAGGTGGCCGTAGATGGTCTGCAAGCCGTATCCGTGGTCCAGCACGATGCAGTTGCCGTAGATGCCGAGCGGCGCCGCCCAGACCACCTTGCCGTCGTTCGACGCCTGCACGCCCACGTGCTGCGTGACCGAGAGGTCGTAGCCCAGGTGCACCTGCTGGTCCACCTTCCTGCCCTGGTAGATGTAGGTGCGGACGTCGGCGAAATTGGATTCGACCTTGGAGTTGGGCTGCTGCTGGAAGGGCTGCGACCAGAGGAAGCGCGGCTCGGTCTGAAGGCGCAGGTCGGAGAGCGTCTGGTTGTTGGCGCGGCGCATCTCGCCGTTGATCTTCAGGAAGCGCGAGAGCAGGTCGCCGGAGCCGTTCGGGTCCAGTTCGGCGGTGACCTTTTGCAGGAACTTGTCGTCAAGCTGGAGATCGCGCGAGCGGTACTTGGGCTGCTCCTTCTTGGGGAACGAGATGGCCATGGCGCCGATGGTGCGATTGCCGGCGGGTGCGCTGGCGTAAACCACCGGATCGCTGCCCGCGGGCGTGTCCCAGGGAACGGCAAAGATGGAGAACAGGCCGGGCTTGCCGCCGGGCATCGGCCACGCGCGGAACGTGCGGCTTGCGACTGCGACGCCGGCCTCGGTGTAGTAGCCGGTGACGCTGAAGGTGACCATGTCGGCCATGCCAAGGTAGAGGTAGTGCTGGTCGGGATCGACGCTGAGCTGCGGCGGACGGGTGACGATCGTGACCTCGCGCGCGACCTGGCTGGTCTGGCCGCGGAAGTCGTTGGAGGTGGCCTCCACGATGAGTTGCGCCTTGCCGTCTTTCAACTGCGGCGTGGTCTTGGCGCCGGCGACGAAGTTTGCCGCCAGGTCGGGCAGGTGACGGTCCCAACGGATGCGGCGCGAGGGCTGCGTCTGCTCCCAGACGGTGTAGCGCGCGCCGTTCTGCTCCAGGTAGACCGCGGCGTGGCGGACACCATGGGGAGCGGCGACGCGCAGAGTGATGGGAGTCGCCTGGCCGATGGCGTCAACAGAGTTCGGCAGGCTGATGTCCGGCTTAACGGAGAAGAAGAACAGACAGCAGGTCCCAACGACGGCAACCAGGATGAGGAAGATCAGGAGCTTCATTATGAGTTGAGAGTAGCACGCGGGCCTGTGGACGAGGATAGGCGGAAGCAGTTAGGCGTTCGCGGAGAGACCGATACACGGCATCGTGAGTTGCAATTCTGGCGAGGTCCTTCGGGCCTAAAAGGCCCTCAGGATGACAGAACGCAAGGTTTTTCGTTCAGAAGCGCGCGCGATGCTCTTTCAGGATGCAGTGGTCCATGATGACGAACAGGCCGGCTTTCCTGGCTTTGTCGTAGGCCTCTTTACTGACCACGTCTTCCTGCATCCAGACGGCGGGGATCTTGAGCCGGATGGCCTGGTCCACGACCTCGGGGACGAATTCCGGGCGGCGAAAGATGTTGACGATGTCGATCTTCTCTTTCACTGCGTCGAGCGATGGGTACGATCTCTCGCCGAGGGCGGACTCGATGGTGGGATTCACCGGGATGATGCGGTATCCGTGCTGCTGCATATAAAGCGCGACGCCGTGACTGGGACGCAGCGGGCTGTTGGAAAGGCCGACCACGGCGATGGTCTTGGCGTTCTTCAGGAGGTCGTAGATGGGATCAGGCACGCCGGGGATCATGACGACTGGCTCAGACCTCGCTTGCTCTGGAGCCTGGGGGCGCCGATTTCTGCTTGAAGAACTTCAATGCCATCTTGCGCAGGGTGTCGGAGACGTTCTTGTTCATGGAGAGGACCTTGAGGTCGTTGACCAGTAGGTGGTTCATCAGCGAAAGGCCGAGGTCCAGAGGCAGGCGCGGATTGTTGACCAGGGAGCGGATGACGGCGTAGTTCTTCATGAACTTGCGCTTCTGGGTGATGCCGCGCAGCACGCTCTCCTGCACGTTCTTCATGGCGGCGAAGGTCTCGATCTCGGCGTCGCTGACCTTGGGGGACTCCAGCACGGCGCTGGAGACGACCTTGGAGCCATCGCGGATGAGGACAAAGCGCTCGTCCTTGGTGCCTTTCATAGCCAGCTGGACGCGCTCGCCGACGCTCATGCGGGCGATCTTCTGGATGACGGAGATGCGCTCGCGCTCCGGCGGCGCCTTCTGCGCGGGTACGGGCGCGGCAGCAGGCGCGGCTTCCGCGGCGGACGCAGGGGCAGCAGGCTCCGCCGTGACTGGCGGAGCACCGGTCACCTCGGCGATGGCGGCGGCTTCCTCGCTGCTCTCGTGAGCGCCCACCAGGGTGAAGCCCTTGGCTTCGTCGGCGGCGATCTCGGCGGCGTGCTCGGCGAGATACTTGGCGGTCTCCTCGTCCAGAGCTTCGATCACGGCGGGCGCGACCGCCGCCTCGGGGGCGGACGCGACCTCTACGCCCAGCTCGCGCAGAGCCTGCTCGACCCGGCCCGTCTCCTCGGGCGTGAGGTGAGGGTTGGTGCCCAGGGCATGCAGCACGTGGGACGACTTGCGCACGCGCTTGCTGGCCAGCATCTGGTCCACCAGCTCGCGCGACTGGGTCTGGGCCATGTCGATGAGGTGCCTTTCTTCGACGGAGGGGTTCTCGAGCAAGGCGGGAACCAGCCTGGGCCTGCGGTTCTGCGCATCGACCATGTACTCGAGCACTTCGCGGGGCGTGGCGGGATCGCCGGCGACCAGGACAGAGGACGATTCGTCCCATCCGGCGAGGGTCATCTTGGCCTGCTCGGCGAACACGGGATTAGTGGTGAGGTAGACCAGGATCTCGATCATCTCCGGGGGCGGGAGCGCCAGCGCACCACGCGCCGCCGAACGCATGACGTTGGCGGGAACCGCCGACTGGCGCATGAGCTCGATCATCCTGGGCACGGAAAACCTCTAGCGCTGCATGCCGTCGGCGGTAAAGACGACGGTCTTGACCTGGTTGTCGGCGCCCAACGCAGGCTGGAGCTGGCCGTTGAACGACACTTCGACCGCTCCGGCATTGCCGGTGCGGAAGACCACACGACTCTTGGCGCGCACCGTCTTGTCGCCGATGAGAGTGCCTTCCATCAGAAGCTGGTCGTCGGCGGTGATGGAGACCCAGGCGCCCTGGCGCGCGCGGATCCTGACCACGAACTCGCCGGGCGTCGCGGTGGTCTCCGCCGGGGACTTGCCGGCTGGTGGAAGCAGCGGGCCGGCGGCCGCCTCGAGCTTCGGAGTGGCTTTGGGATCGGCCGCGGGTGGCTTGCTATCCGTGGCCGGCATGCTGGCCGCCACGTCGGGCGCCGGGTTGGTCGGACTGGGCTGAGGCTTAGCGGCAACAGCGGCAGGCTCGGGCGGCCTGGCATTCCCCTTGGCTTTATGCACGACGCCTTGGGCCGCGGTCACGATGGGCTCATGGAACTTCCAGACGGCCAACAGAAGTATGAGCAGGGCCACAGCTCCGCCGGTGACGAGCAGGTTCAGCGATGGCGCTTGCGGCTCCGGAGTGGCCGGCTGGGGCTCGGCTGCCGGCAGCTGCGCCTGGTGTTCGCCCATGGCGGCCAGGAAATCGGTGACCGCCTGTTCTTCGTCGATGCCGAGGTACTTGGCGTAGGCGCGGACAAAGCCCTTGTTGAAGATGCCACCGGGCAGCTTGTCGAAGTCCTCTTCCTCCAGAGCGCGCAGGGAGCGAGTGCCGATCTTGGTGGACTCGGCGATCTCCTCGAGCGTGACGCCGCGCATCTCGCGCTCACGCTGCATGCGTTCGCCAAACGACCCCATGGTCTGCCTTTTCTGCCCGCGGGAGGCTGGAGTGAGAAAATACAGGTGATTTCGCGGCCATCATAGGTTTGTCGCCGGGCAGTGTCAAACGGAAACCGACCCCGAAGCCCTTTGTAAGCAATGACTTTGGGACAGCGCCAGGGGTGTTACCGAAGCCACTAGCGGCGATTGAAGGTAGTTGCTGCTGCCGGAGGAACCTGCATATAATGAGCGCCACTTTGCCCGTCGCGAGGGACTCGCGCTTTCATGTCTGAGGCCGCCGCAGCCGACCGTCAACGCCAGATCCAGGAACTGAACATCTTCCATGATGTGGCGAAGGCGCTCACGTCTTCGCTCAACCTGGATTCGGTGCTGCAAACCATCATGGACAAGATGGCGGAATATTTTCGTCCGGACACCTGGTCGCTGCTGATGGTGGACGAGGCCAAGGACGAGCTCTACTTCGCCATCGCGGTCGGCGACGCCGCCGAAGCTCTGAAGACGGTGCGGCTGAAGATGGGCGAGGGCATTGCGGGCTGGGTGGCGCGGCACGGGGAGTCGCTGATCGTGCCCGACGTGCGCACCGACCCGCGCTTCGCCAAGCGCATCGACGAGATGACCAAGTGGCAGACACGCTCCATCATCTGCGTGCCGCTGAAATCCAAGCAACGGGTGCTGGGCGTCATCCAGCTCATCAACTGCTCGGTCGAGACCTTCGTCGAGAAGGAGATGTTCTTCCTGCACGCGCTGTGCGACTACGCGGCCATCGCCATCGACAACGCGCGCGCGGTGGAGAAGATCCAGGAACTCACCATCACCGACGACTGCACCGGCCTGTACAACGCGCGGCACCTGTACAAGACGCTGGAAGCCGAGGTCTACCGCTCGGCGCGCTTCGGATACGAGTTCAGCATCGTCTTCATCGACCTCGACCACTTCAAGCAGGTCAACGACACGCACGGGCACCTGATCGGGAGCAAGCTGCTGGGCGAGGTCGGGTACAGCATCAAGAGCCACCTGCGCCTGATCGATTACGCCTTCCGCTACGGTGGCGACGAGTTCGTCATCCTGCTGCCGCAGACCAACAAGGACGCCGCGCTGGTAGTGGCCAAGCGCATCCGCGACGTCTTCCGCACCTGCCCCATGCTCAAGGACGAGCAGCTCAACCTCATCATCCGCGCCAGCTTCGGGCTGGCCTCCTACCCCGACGACGCCAAGAGCGCCCACGAGATCATCCGCCAGGCCGACGAGATGATGTACATGGTCAAGAACTCCACCCGCGACAATATCGCCGTGGCGCAACAGGGGATCGTGAAGTAGCGGAGTACTCGTTACTCAGTACTCAGCACTCAGCTCTCTCCCCGCCCTTTGCGACCTCTTCGGCTCGCGAAGCTCGCCTCAGAGCAGGGCTTCGCCGCCCGCAACGGACGGGACACGCACATTTTCGTTATTGCCAGAAAGAATCAGTTCTAAACTCTCTCGCGGAGAAGGACGGGCTACCCGCCTGTCCTCCAAACAGCGCTCCATGGTAAGGGAGGAGACACGGTGAAGACCCTCACGATCCTTCTCGCAGCTACCATAACTGGCTTCTTCTCAGGCATTGTTGGTGCGCTAGCCGTTCTCTCATGTGCCAAACCCCCAGCCGTGTTTCGCGCTCACCGGTTCGAGTTGCTGAATAATAAGGGAGAAGTGATTTCTTTCTGGGGCCAGGATCCCGACAATTATGTCCTGCTCGCATTTCAAGCTCCTGCGGCTCCCACCGATCGGACAAGAAGCCAATCGTCAGAAGGTCAGTCCCGAGGCTCCGACGCGTTCGTGCGTCGCACGCTTATAGGTGTGACCGGCAACGGAAATCCGCTCTTGAAACTGACTTCGGCGGATGGACAACCCCGACTAACCGCATACGTAAACGAGCATGGTAAGCCGGTCTTGTTCATGGCGGATAAACACGCAATCAGACTCGTCTTGGGAGTTGAGCAAAGTGACACCCCTGGCCCGGATGACAATACCTGGGTGCTGGATTTTCGTCCCGAGAGAGCGCGGTTGGGAATGAGCGCTGAGACAATCGAAGGGAAGCAATACATCCGCGGATTTTCGTCTGTCCATACGGACAGAGTTGTATTCCCCGAGTTGGAACCGTGAACAAGGTCTCCATCGTGGTCAAGAACTCCACCCGCGACAATATCGCGGTGGCGCAACAGGGGATCGTGAAGTAACTCCTTCGCCGAAACCTGAGGTACTGAGCCCCTACTGCTGGATGGCCTGCGGCATGGAGTTCATCAGCTCGGCGAAGCGCGGGTCCTTGCGCAGGCTGGCGAACTCCTGGTCCCTGTAGACGGACTTGATCTGCGGGAAGCCGTCTTCGATGGCCTTTTTCAGGTAGTGGAAGGCGCGATCGAAGTTGCCCATGCGGGCATACACCTTGGCCAGCTCGTAGGAGTAGCGGGCACGATCTTCGGCGCCGATGACGTGGGCCTGCACGCCGCTGCCGGACTGCCGTTCCAGGATGTCGGGGTCGAGTTCGATGGCGCGGGAATATTCCTGGAATGCCTTGGCATATTCCTTCCGGGCGAAGAAGGCGTTGGCAAGGTTGCTATGGAAGGAGGCGGCTTGCGGACGCATGGCGATGGCCTTGCGGCAGGTCTTGATGGCCTTGGCGTAGTTCTTCTGCAGGTAATAGTCGGCGCCCAGGTTGCCGAGTGCATCGGCGAAGTTGGGGTCGAGCTTCAAAGCGTGCTCGAAGCTCTTCCGGGCGTCGTCGAAACGGCCAAGCCGGATCTGGCAGATGCCGATCTTGTTCCACAGCATGGGCCGGGAGGGATCTTTCTTGAGCGCGAGCTGGTAGAAGTCCATGGAATCGGCGTAGAGCTTTTCGGCCCGGAGCGTGTCCCCGCGCTCCTCGAGCTGCAGTGCGGAGAGGTTTGGGTCGGGGATCTCGGCGCGGAAACCGGGAGGCACGACGACGGTGGTATCGGGCGGATACGCATTCGGGGCTGGAGCTTGGGCGGCGGCCGTGATGGCGAGCGCGAGTACGGCGCCGACGACGAGCAAGCGCGGCATGGTGCGACCTCTCTGACGGGCGGGACGCCCATCACAACCCTGCGCAGCGCGGGCGGTCAGCGGGGCGGCGGGCTGCTGGAAGTCGGGCTAGGCGGTGGCGGCGGCGGCTGCTGCTTGTTCTGATCGTCGCTGCCTTTGAAAACGCCGAATATCTTGCCGAAAAAGCCCTTCTTCTTCTCCGGCGGCGGTGGTGGCTGCTGGCCGGCCTGCTGCTGGACTTGTCCCCCGGGCTGCTGCTGCCCCGTATTAGACACCGGAGGCGCGGGTTTTGCACCTACCCCGAAGATCCTGGAGAAGAATCCGCGGTTATCGCTCTGGTCGCAGGTATCGCGGGGCTCGGTGCCGGCGATGAACTCGGCGGTGTAGTCGTCGGGACAGGTCGACGTGGCCAGGCGGTTGGTGACCTTATCGAGGGTCACTTCCACCACGCCGGCGGGTTGGGGGAAGGGATGGGCGTCCTGGTACACGGGCAACTGGACGGCTTGCTTCATGAACTCGGCCCAGATGGGAGCAGCCGTGACCGCGCCGCTGAGGCGAAGGTCGCTGTAATCGTCGAAGCCGACCCAGACGATGCACAGGAGGTTGGAGGTGTAACCGGCGAACCAGCCGTCGTGGGAAGTGCCGGTCTTGCCGGCGGCGGGAGCGGTGAATCCGCGGGCGCGCACCGGGAAGGCGGTGCCGAAGTTGATGACGCCCTCCATCATGTTGGTCATGACGGCGGCCACGCGGGGGTCGAGGACATCTTTCCGGTCGGCGCTGTAATCGGCGATGACGTTGCCCTGAGCATCACGCACGGAATCGACCAGCAGGGGCGAGATGTGGACGCCACCGTTTGCGAAGACGGTATAGGCGCCGGCCATGTCGAGCGGGCTGGCGTCGTAAGCGCCGAGGGCCATGGCGGGCGTGGCTTTCACGGAGGCGATGCCGGCGGCCCTGGCCAGGTCGGCGACCTTGTCGTATCCGACTTGTTCGGCCACCTTCACGGTCGCATTGTTCAGCGAGAGGGCGAGCGCGTAGCGGGCGGAGACCTGGCCGTGGTACTCCTCCTTGTAGTTGCGGGGCTCGTAGATCTGGTCACCGAAGGCGAAGGTGGTGGGAGAATCGTCCACCATGGACGCGGGGGTGAAGGCGGCGTCGGGGCTGGTGAGGGCGGTATTGATGGCGGCGGCGTAGACGAACGGCTTGAAGATCGAACCGGTGGGGCGCTTGGCGACGGCATGGTTCAACTGGCTGGTGCCGTAGTTACGCCCGCCCACCAGGGCCAGGACCTCACCGGTGTGGGGATCGATGGCGACCAGCGCCACCTGCGCGGGCGGGCCAGGCAGGAGCTTGGTCTCGGTCTTGGCGTCCTTGCCGGTCCCGACCTTCACTCTCCGGGTGCGCAGCTTCTCCACCTGCTGATCCACCGCCTTCAGGCCGGACTGGACGGCCTCGGCGGCAGCGCGCTGGAGATCGGGATCCAGCGAAGTGTAGATGCGGTACGAATTCTCGTTCAGTTCGCGCTCGTTGTAATGCTGGACCAGGGTGTCTTTGACCAGGTCGACGAAGTAGGGCGCATCGGTGGCATCGACGTTGGGCGGGGCCAGCTTGAGCGGGAAGGCCTTGGCTTTCTCGGCGTCGTCGCGGCGGATGGCGCCGGTCTCGACCATGGAGTCGAGCACCAGGTTGCGGCGCTTCATGGCGCGCTCGGGATTCTTGTAGGGATTGTAGGCGTTGGGGAGCTGGATCATGCCAGCCAGCAGGGCGGCCTCGGGCAGGGTCAGGGACTTGACGTCCTTGCCGAAGTAGGCCTGGGAAGCCTCGCCGAAGCCGTTGATGGTGAAGGAGCCACGCTGGCCCATGTAAACCGAGTTGGCATAGAGCTCGAGGATCTGCTGCTTGCTGAAGCGCTGCTCGAGCTCGACGGCGATCAGCATCTCGGTCAGCTTGCGGGTGAACTTCTTCTCGGGGGTGAGGAAGAAGCCGCGGGCGATCTGCATGGTGATGGTGGAGCCGCCCTGCTGCTTGCCGCCGGTGCGAAGGTCGATCATGGCGGCCTCGGCCAGGCGGTAGTAGTTCACGCCGCCGTGCTCGAAGAAGCGGCGGTCCTCGATGGCCAGGACGGCGTCCACCATGACCTTGGGGATGTCGTTGTAGCTGATGAGGCGGCGCTTGGCGCGGCTCTCCGTTTCGAAGAGGGCGGTGATGAGCTGGGGCTCGAGCTCGTAGGCGGAGAGGTCCTTGCCGTCCCTGGTCTCGAGGGAGACGATGCGGTCGACCTTGCCGTCGGTGACGCGGACCACGGCGCCTTCGCTGTTGTGGTAGGACTCGGGGCCGGGGGTGATCTCGATGCCGCCATTGAGCAGGCGGAAGCGGCCGACCTTGGAATCGCCGTTGTCGGCGTAGCCGGCGCGGCGGAGCTGGGCGGCAATCTGCTGGCTGGTGACGCGCTCGCCGAGCTGGACCACCCGCGGGCGGGCGTAGATCTTGGCGGCGTTGGAGAAGATCCGGCCGCTCATCTTGTGGTCGATGATGCGTTGGTAGCGGACGTAGTAGAAGGCAAAGACGCCGAACAGCGCCAGGCACAGGACGATGAATGCGGCGACGGCGCCCTTGATAAGCGAGGCAGAGGCACGACGCCCCTTCGCGGGCTTGGAGAGCTTCAGCTTGACGGCCATGAACGAACTGTGCGGAGCACCAGGAACTGCTACTTACCTAAGACGTCGCGGAACGGCAAAGCGTTATCCGGCGGCCCTGCCAGGGCTGAGACCATTTTAAACAATCCTGCTGAGCGGCGCTGAAGGCAAACCATGGTCGATACAGACGACGGGCCATCAGATGGGACGGTTCTTGGTCGCCGGCGTGAAGTGCAGGTCCAGGGGATATACCGGCAGGTCAATGTGAACGGTGTAATCGGCGGAGATGGACAGCTCGCGGCCGGAGCGCTGCACCTTGACCTGCTGGTCGGTCAAGGGGATGTCGTACTCGTGGGCCTTCTTAACGACGATGTCGCGGATCTCCTGCTCGCTCTTCTGAGAATAGGAGAGGAGGCGGGCCTGGCTCTCGATCTCGTCCTGGAACTGGTAGTTGCTGAAGTATGGGGGGATGACCTTGAAAGAGGCGTAGAACAGCGCCACGACAACGAAGATCCCGAAAAGAGCCTTGATCGATTTCATCGGCCGTGTCCCTCAGCGGCGCGCGACTCTGGAGCCGGCGCCGCCTGGTGCAGAAGGTCGTTCAAGTGGGTTGCGATGGCGGAGATGTTAGCATCGCGTTTTTCGCCTGTCGAGCGGAGAACCAGCTCCACCAACCCTTCCGAGACTTTCTTGCCGACCACGACGCGGAAAGGCACGCCGATCAGATCGGCATCGTTGAACTTGACGCCGGGACGCTCGTCGCGGTCGTCGAGCAGGACGTCGAGGCCGGCGGCCTCGAGGCCGGCGGCGAGCTTGTCGGCGGCCTCGGACTGCGCCTTGTCCTTGCTGTTGATGACGTCGATGACCACGTGGAAGGGCGCGATCGAAGGGGGCAGCCAGAAGCCGCGCTCGTCGTGGTTCTGCTCGATGGCGGCGGTGAGGATGCGCTCGATGCCAATGCCGTAGCAGCCCATGATGAGCTTGACTTCCTTGCCGTCCTGGTCGAGGACGCGGGCGCCCATGGACTCGGAGTACTTGTCGCCGAGCTTGAAGATGTGCCCGATCTCGACCGCCTTGGCGACCACCAGGGGCTGGCCGCAGTTGGGGCAGCCCTCGCCGGCGGCGACCGCGCGCAGGTCGGCCCACTGGTGCTCGGCGACGGCGAAGTCGCGGCCCGGGGTGACGTTGCGCAAGTGGTAGTCCTCTTTGTTGGCGCCGGCGATCAGGTTCTTGCGGCCGAGCAAGGCGCGGTCCACGAACACCTGCGCCTTGATGCCTTTGTACTGGCGCTCGTTCATGCCGATAGGGCCAAGGAAGCCGGCAGGCGAATCGAAGACCGCCTGGATCTCTTCGGGATGCATGGGGCGAGTCTCGGCGCCGCCGACCGCCGCTACCAGCTTGGCCTCGTTGAGCTGGTGGTCGCCGCGCAGGAACAGAATGACGGGCGTGGCCTTGGTCTCCTTGCCGTTCTCCTGCTCGATGGCCATCAGGGCCAGCGTCTTCATCTTGTTCTTGGGCGAGACGTTGAGGAACCTGGCCACATCCTCGATGGTCTTCATGCCAGGCGTGTGAACCGGTGTGGGCGTGCCATCACCGACGGGTGGATAGTCTTCCACGGCGTCGATGCGCGAGGTCGCCTTCTCGATGTTGGCGGCGTAGTTGCACTTGGGGCAGCTGACGATGAGGTCCTCGCCGGCGTCGCTGTAGACCATGAACTCGTTGGACTGGGAGCCGCCCATGGCGCCGGAGTGGGCCTCGACCACGACGTACTTCAGGCCGCAGCGGTCGAAGATGCGGCAGTAGGCGTCATAGTGCTTCCGATAGCTGACGTCGAGTCCGGCGGCGTCGATGTCGAAGGAGTAGGCGTCTTTCATGGTGAACTGGCGGACGCGCAGCAGGCCGGACCTGGGGCGGGGCTCGTCGCGGAACTTGGACTGGATCTGGTACCAGATCTGGGGAAGCTGCTTGTAGCTGCGCAGTTCCTTGCGGGCGATCTCGGTCATGACCTCTTCATGGGTCATGCCCAGGCAGTAGTCGGCGCCCTTGCGGTCCTTGAGGCGGAACATGTTGGCGCCCATGCCGGCCCAGCGGCCGCTTGCTTCCCAGAACTCGCGGGGATGGATGGCGGGCAGGTAGAACTCCTGGCCGATCTTGTCCATCTCCTGGCGGACGATGTCGATGATCTTCAGCTCGGCGCGGTGTCCAAGGAAGAGAAAGGAGTAGATGCCGGCGCCGAGCTGGCGGACGTATCCGCCGCGAACGAGGAACTTGTGCGAGGCGACCTCGGCGTCGGCCGGGGCCTCGCGGAGAGTGGGGATGAACAGTTTCGACCAATAGTGCATGGTTAGAGAGGTCCTTCGCTTCGCTCAGGATTTCGGCTGCGGGCTCCCGCTCGCCGAGGCTCGCTCACGCCCGCAGAGCGCCTCAACATAAATGAATTTTTTATTGTAACGGATAGTCTCGGCAGGCGTGGGCTGTGGTATCACGGTCGCATGTTCGCACTTTGGTTCCGCGCCGGGCAATTCACTCCCGAACAGCTTCGGATCTTCCTCACCATCGTTGGGTTAGTGGCAGCGATGGTCCTGTTTCTAGTCGTCAGGGCTTTCCTGGTCAAGCGGCGGCGCGACGGCATGATGCCGCAGGCCGCCATGGCGGCCGGCTTCTCTTACGATGGCGACATCGAGCCGTTCTCAGGCAGCGACGCGATCTTGACGGCGGACCTGTTCACCTCGGGAACCAGCGCAGAATTCGCCCACGTGATGCGAGGCAGCGCCGGCGGGTTGAGCGTGACCGTCTTTGACTACAGTTTCCGAATGGCGGGCGACAGGAACCAGCGCAGCCTGCCCCAGACGGTCGCGGTCTTCCGACTGAGCGAGCGGGAGCTGCCAAGATTTCAGCTCAAGCCCGAGAACTTCGTGGCCAAGCTGGAAGCGAAGCTGGGAAAGCGCGACATCAACTTCGACAGCAACCCAGTCTTTTCGCAGAAGTTCACGCTGCGGGGAGAGGACGAGGAAGGGGTCAGAAAACTCTTTACTTCGGACGTGCTGGCATACTTCGAGGGCGCCGATTGGAAGCCGTGGCAGGTGGTGGAGGGTTGCGGCAATTCGGTGCTGATCTACCGCATGGGACGGCTGGTCGAGCCGGAAGAGCTGCGCATGTGGGTGGACGAGATGGCGCAGCCGGTCACCATGCTTCGCGACAAGTCCCGAGCGACCTTCGGGGTCTAGCCCGCGAGCTGCTCCAGGATGTCGCGGGCCAGCTTCTGCAACTCCGCGAAGTCCTTCTGGTAGGCGAGGAACTTGCGGTTCAGCTCCAGGGACTCGTCCGCCTTGGGGTGCTTGCGCAGGATCATGTCGCGGACGTGCACGGGGTTGGGGAGCTGTGCGTCTTCCTTGAGTTCGTCGAGGGCGAGCGTGGGATCGTAGTGATACATAGCGCTTCTTTCGCCCGCTGAAGCGGGCTACCTCATTATCGCAAAGCAAACCCCGGGCTTACGCCCGGGGCTAAATTCTTTCGCCCGCAAGCGGGCTTCACACCATCTCCGTTCCCCACAGGTCGTGGAGGTGGACGATGCCGGCGAGGCGGCCGCTGCCGTCGACCACGGCCAGCGAGGTGATCTTCTTCTCTTCCATGATGTTGAGGGCCTTGGTGGCGAATTCGTCGGGGGAGATGGTCTTGGGGCCGCGGGTCATGCACTCGCCGGCGGTGAGGTCGAGCACGTCCTTGCCACGGCGCTCCAGCAGGCGGCGCAAGTCTCCGTCGCTGATGATCCCCAGCAGCTTTTCGCCTTCGACCACGGTGGTGATGCCGAGCTTCTTGCGCGACATCTCGTAGATCACGTCGGTCATCCTGGTTTGCGGCGCGACCCGCGGGATGGCGTCGCCGGAGTGCATGAGCTGGGAGACCCGGGCCAGCTTCTTGCCTAGCTTGCCGCCGGGATGAAGCTCGGCGAAATCCTGTTCGCGGAAGCCGCGGCGGTCGGACAGCGCGACGGCGAGGGCGTCGCCCAGGGCGAGCATGGTCGTGGTGGAGGCGGTCGGGGCCAGACCGAGCGAGCAGGCTTCCTTGGCGATGGAGCAGTCGAGAGCGATGTCGGCGGCCTGGGCGAGGGTAGAGACGCGGGCCGGGGATTCCGGGGCGTACAGCGAATCGCCGGTGAACGAGATCAGTGAAACGCCGAGGCGCTTGAGGGTGGGTAGCAGGCCGATGATCTCCTCGGTCTCGCCACTGGCGGAGAGAGCGAGGACGACGTCGCCGGCGACCACCATGCCGAGGTCGCCATGCAAGGCTTCGGCGGGATGAAGGTAGAGGGCGGGCGTGCCGGTCGAGCTCAAGGTGGCGGCGATCTTGCGGGCGATGAGCCCGCTCTTGCCCATGCCGGTGACGACGACGCGTCCGGCGCAGCCGAACAGCAGGTCGACGGTGCGCAGGAAGGGGGCAGCCATGGGGCCGGCGATGCGGTCGGCCAGCGCGCGCAGGGCCTCGGCCTCGATGCGCACCACGTTTTCGCCTGTGCGGTCCACGGGAACGAGTGATGGTATCAGACCGCCAGCGGGCGGCGTGCGCTTCCATCGGGCCCGACGTCACCGCTGCGCCAAAAAAAAGCCGAAGAGAACGGCTGGAAGGGAGCGACTTGAGGTATAAAGTACCGCTTTCTACGGCCACGCAAGAGGCTCGGGGTTCTTCCGGGGACATCTCCTGAAGGAGGGCTCATGAACAAGGCTCGCGTGTCGCTGATTGCAGCATTCGGTTTCGCCGCTGCGGTGCTGGCAGGATGTGCGGCTCAGAGTAGTCTGATGATGATCGGCAACCACACCGATCCCAAGTTCGTCTACGTCAGCAACGAGTTTTCCAACGATGTCTCGGCGTACAACATGGACCTCACGAGCGGGGTCCTGACGCCGGTCGCGGGCTCCCCGTTCGGGGGAGGAACGAGCCCGCGAGGGATCGCCGGGACGCCGTGCCAAAAGTTCCTGTACATGGCCAACACCAGTTCGAACGACATCTCCGCCTACAGCATCAATGCCACGTCGGGAGGGCTGAGCACGGTCCCGGGCTCGCCCTTCGCCGCCGGGACCGGGCCGCAAGGGGTCGCCATCAGCTGCGCCGGGTTCGTCTACGTCGCCAACGACGGCTCGAACGATGTCCATGCCTACAGCTTCGACGCGAACACGGGCGCCCTGACCCCGGTACCCGGCTCTCCGTTCCCGGCCGGAAGCCTGGCGAGGTCACCGGCGGTCCATCCCACGGGGAAGTTCCTGTATGTGACCAACCGCGGGGACAACAATGTGTCGGCCTATACCATCGCCGCCAATGGAAGCCTGTCGGCGGTCCCGGGTTCGCCATTTGCGACCGGCACCCGGCCGTTCAACGTGGCCATCGATCTGACGGGAAGGTTCCTCTACGTCTCCAATCACCTGGATGACAATGTCTCAGCATACGCGATCGATGGAACGACGGGGGCCCTGACGCCGGTGCCGGGCTCGCCCTTCGGGTCGGGAAGCCAGCCGCACGGCCTGAAGGTGGATTGCACCGGCAAGTTCCTGTACGTTGCCAACCACGGCTCGGGGGATATCTCGGCGTACAGCATCAATCTGACGTCGGGAGCGCTGACGCCGGTGGGGGGCTCGCCGTTTGCGGCGGGCAGCGGCCCGTTCGGCCTCAACCTGGAGCTCACCGGGAAGCTGTTTGTGGCCAACAACAACGACGGCACCGTGTCCGCCTATACCATCGATGCGAACAGCGGCGTGCTGACGCCGGTGCCCGGATCGCCGTTCACCGGGGGAAGCGGGCCGCACGAGATCGCCATCGTGCACGAGCCGTAAGTACCGTCAGCGCACGGGACGCGGCGGCTTCCACTTGTTCAGGAAGGCCAGGATCTGCTCCGGGGACATGGAGCGCGCGGCCTGGAACCCCCCGGCCTGCTGGCTGAAGATCAGCTTGTCGGCGGGGTCGACCACCGCGATGGCCGGCACACCCTTTTTCAGCGGGACCTGGTACTTCTCGGCCAGATCGAGGTTCCTGGTGTACTCGCCGACGTCCACGTGGACGACGAGGTAGTTGCGGTCGAGGGTAGGCTCGATGTCGCCGCTGTGGAAGGCGACGTCGAGCACGTGGCAGTCGTAGCACCAATTCCCGCCGAAGACCAGCAGGACACGCTTGTGCTCACGGGCAGCGCGGGCTTCGCTCCGGAGGATCTCACTGCGGGCGTCGGCCGAAGGATCGTAGAGCTTGGGGTCGAGGCGCACCGGCTGTTTGAGGCGCAACAGGCCGGAACGGGTCTCGGCGACGATCTTCGAATCCTGCCAGAACTGGACGGCGACCACGTAGTTGGTCCTCGCCCCCAATGCGGTCTTCCCCTTGAGTTCGGCCTGGAATTTGACCGCTTGCGCGCCGCCCTGCTGCTCGACTTTCACGATGTCCAGCGAGGCGGATCGCAGGCCGTCCTTCTTCTGCGAAGCCCAGAACTGGAGTTCGTCAGCCAAGCTGATGGGCTGCTTCTTGAGATCGAGGATCGACGCGCCCGGAGAGTAGAGCTGCTTGAGCGCCTCGGCGTTGCCGGAAAGCGCGGCGCGACGCCATTGTTCGAGCGACGCCGCCAGGGCAGGCGGGGCGAGCTGGTCGACACTCTGGGCGAGCGCGGCGCCGGAGAGAAGAAGGACTATGGTCAAAGAGAAAGGGATTCGCATTTGTCTGAAGATAGAGATGAGTATGGTTCGTAAAGCGATACAGAAACAGCTATCCGCGCTCGCCGATCAGGTAGAGCACGGTGTTGTGGAAGGTGCGCGGGGCGGCGGGGTCGGGCCACATCCGCTTGATAAGCTCGGCGCGGGCGGCGGCCTGCTGATCGGGGGACATGCGCAGCGCGGTGACGTTGGAGAAGGTGTCCAAGGCGTGCTGAAGGTTGGGATGGGTCCAGGTGACGATCTCCGGCTCGACGCGGACGGCGATGCCGTGCCGGGCCAACAGCGAGTTGAAGAGCTGCGGGTCGGCGAGCGAGCCGGGCCCGACGCCTTTGACCGGCGGCTCGGGAGCGAGGGAGCCGACTAGCCGCTGGAAGCGCACGATGTCGCAACGTTCCGGCGGGCCCCACACCGAGGCCACGAAACGCCCGCCGGGCTTGAGCACGCGAGCGATCTGTTCGGCGGCGCTGGCCTTGTCGGCGACGAACATCAGGCTGAGGCTGGCGGTGACGATGTCGAAATCGGCGTCGAGGGCGGGGATGTGCTCGGCGCGACCGTACTCGACCTGGACATCGAAGCCGGCCCGGCCGGCGCGGGCGGCGGTGATGCGCAGCATCTCCTCGCTGATATCGATGGCATGGACGCGGGCCCCGGCGGCAGCCAGCTTCATGGCCACGGTGCCGGTTCCGCAACCCAGGTCAAGCGCGATGGTGCCGGCTTTGGGCGCGGCCCGGCGCACCACGCCGTCCACGACCGGGGCTAGGCGCGGCTCGACCTCCCGCTCGTAGGTGCGGGACATGGCGTTCCAGATGTCCTTCTGCCAGGCGAGGAAGTCGAATTGCGGGTCCGAGGCGTTCACGCGGGGCACATGATAGCAGCGGTGTGGCGCGCGGCGCTGTGATGCGTCGGGACTCACGTCCCGCCGCTGAAAGGTCTCGTCCGTGCGAGCAGCGCGAAGGTCCCTCGCTGTCGGCTAAAGGCCGACTGCCTCGGGATGACAAAACAAAACGGTTACTTCCCGAACGGAGAGACAGCTTTGCGGACCGCGAGCAGTTCGGTGAGAACGCCGCGGAGTTTCTTCAGGTCCAGCGCGTTGGCGCCGTCGGACTTGGCTAGGGCGGGGTTGTCGTGGACTTCCATGAAGACGCCGTCCACGCCGGCGGCGACGGCGGCGCGAGACAGCACAGGGATGAACTGGGGCTGGCCGCCGGATTGGGCTCCGTCCCCCGCCGAGGGCAGTTGGACCGAGTGGGTGGCGTCGAAGACCACGGGGGCGAACTCGCGCATGATGGCCAGCGCGCGCATGTCGACGATGAGGTTGTTGTAGCCGAAGCTGCTGCCGCGCTCGGTGACGAAGACCTTGTCGTTGTCGGAGGCGCGGCACTTCTCGACCGCATGACGCATGTCCCAGGGCGAGACGAACTGGCCCTTCTTGATGTTGACCGCGCGCCCGCTCCTGGCGGCAGCGACGATCAGGTCAGTCTGGCGCGAGAGCATGGCGGGGATCTGAAGGACGTCGGCGACCTCGGCGACGCGCTGCACGTCGACGGCTTCGTGCACGTCGGTGAGCACCGGGACCTTCACAGCGTCGCGGACCTTCTTCAGGATACGCAGGCCTTCCTTCAGGCCGAGCCCGCGGAAGCTCTTGATGGACGTGCGGTTGGCCTTGTCGTACGAGGCTTTGAAGATGTACGGCATACGGAGCGCCTTGCAGACGCCGTTGATGGACTCCGCCATCTTGAGGGCGTGGTCCTCGCTCTCGATCACGCAAGGGCCGGCGATAAGGAACAGGTCGGGCCCGCCGACGGTGATCTTGTCGAGTTTGAAGGACCAGTCGATGCTGGTTTTCATAAGAGCATTTAACCGCAGAGCTCGCGGAGAACGCAGAGTGATTGAGAGAAAAACCTCTGCGATCTCTGCGTTCTCTGCGGTTGAATTCTACCGTCTTGCCGCGCGCTCGGGGCGGAGGAACATCTCGATCTCGGCCGATTCTCTCTGTGAGCGGCGCTTCTTCCCTTCCTCGTAGGAGGCGCCGACGAACGCCTTGAACAGCGGATGGGGCTCGAGCGGCTTGGACTTGAACTCGGGATGGAACTGGCATCCGAGGAAGTGCGGATGGTCGGCCAGCTCGACGATCTCGACGTAGGTGCCGTCGGGGGTGGAGCCGGTGATGCGCAGGCCGGCGCCGGTCAGCACCGCCTCGTACTCGCGGTTGAACTCGTAGCGGTGGCGGTGACGCTCGCTGATCTCGGTGGCGTTGTAGACCTTGCTCGCCAGCGAGCCGGGCTCGAGCTTGCAGGTCCAGGCGCCCAGGCGCATGGTGCCGCCAAGTTCCTCGACGCCGCGCAATTCGCGCAGCTTGTAGATGACGCGGTGCGGGGTGGCGGGATCGAACTCGCTGGAATTGGCGTCTTCGAGGCCGCAGACGTTGCGCGCGTACTCGATGCAGGCGGTCTGCATGCCCAGGCAGATGCCGAAGTAGGGGACCTTCTTCTCGCGCGCGTAGCGGATGGCGTTCAGCATGCCGGCGATGCCGCGCTTGCCGAAGCCGCCGGGAACCAGCAGGCCGTCGAAGCCTTCCAGCTGCGACTCGTAGCTGCGGTCTTCCTTGTCCTTGGTCTCAAGTCCTTCGGCCTCGACCCAGGTGACGTTCAGCTTCAGGTTGTGGGCGAGCGCGCCGTGGACCAGCGCCTCTTTCAGCGATTTATAGGAGTCCTCGTACTCGACGTATTTGCCGACGATGCCGATCTTGACTTCGTCCTTGGGGTTGTAGACGCGGTGCACCAGCTCTTCCCAGCGCGACAGGTCGGGGTCCCTGGCCTCGATGTGCAGGTACTTGAGGACCAGAGCGTCCACGCCTTCCTTGGAGAAGACGAGGGGCACCTCGTAGATGGAGGCGACATCTTTGGCGGTGATGACGGCCTGCTCCTCGACGTTGCAGAACAGGGCGATCTTCCCCTTCATCTCTTTCGACAGGAAGCGGTCGGTGCGGCAGAGGAGGAGGTCGGGCTGGATGCCGATGGAGAGCAGCTCCTTCACCGAGTGCTGGGTGGGCTTGGTCTTGAGCTCCTGCGCGGCGCCGATCCAGGGCACCAGGGTGACGTGGACAAAGAGAGTGTTCTCGCGGCCCAGTTCCTGGCGCATCTGGCGGATGGCCTCGAGGAAGGGCAGCGACTCGATGTCGCCGACGGTGCCGCCGATCTCGACGATGGCTACGTCCACGTCCTGCGAGATCTTCTTCATCGCACCCTTGATCTCGTTGGTGACGTGGGGGATGACCTGGACGGTCTTGCCCAGGTAGTCGCCGCGGCGCTCCTTGGTGATGATCTGCTCGTAGATGCGGCCGGTGGTCCAGTTGTTATCGCGCGACAGCTTGGCGTGGGTGAAGCGCTCGTAGTGGCCGAGGTCGAGGTCGGTCTCGGCTCCGTCGTCGGTGACGAAGACCTCCCCGTGCTGGAAGGGCGACATGGTGCCGGGATCGACGTTGAGATAGGGATCGAACTTCTGGAGGTTGACCTTGAGCCCGCGGGCCTCGAGCAGGCATCCGATGGAGGCTGCCGCCAGTCCTTTGCCCAAAGAAGACACGACTCCGCCGGTTACGAAGATGTACTTCGCCATGATCGGACCCTCGCCATAGTGCTTTTGATTTGAAGGGCTACTACTCCCAGGCATCGGCTGGATGTCGCCTGGGCGATACAGGGGTGCACGACCAATTATGGCAGAAAGCGGGCCGCTTGTGAACTGCACGCGATGGGAGGCCGCAGCCCGAGATCGGGGCTGTCGCGGCCGGACTTGCCGCATCTAATCGGAACAGAAGATACTTGCCCTTATGCGCCGGGCGCGCCAAACCGCGATGGCCGTGATACTGACGGTCCTGATGTCTCTGTGGGCGACAAAGCCGGCCCATGCCGACCCGGCCAAGCGGCTGATCCTGAAGGATGGCTCCTACCAGTCGGTGGTGCGCTATGAGGTCAAGGGCGACCGGGTACGCTACCTGAGCGCGGAGCGCTACGAGTGGGAGGAACTCCCGAAAAGCCTGGTGGACTGGGCGGCCACCGAGAAGTGGGAGAAAGACCGCGCGTCGGCGGATGCGGACGTAAGGGCCGCCTCCGACGAGATGGAGCAGCTCCGCAAGGAAGAAGAGGCCAGGTCACCGACGGTGGCGCCGGGGCTGAAGCTGCCCTCGCAGGGTGGCGTGTACCTGCTCGACGATTTTCGCGGGCAAAAACAACTGGCGGAGCTGGTGCAGAACGGCAGCGAGATCAACAAGCAGACCGGGCGGAACATCCTGCGGGCGGCCATCAATCCGATCGCGACCGCCAAGCAGAGCATCGAGCTGAAGGGACCCAAGGCGCGGATCCAGGCGCACGAGGCGACGCCGGTCCTCTACCTGAGCGTGGATACGGGCCCGGACGCTCACCCCGATGAAGGCTATGCGCCGCCCCCGACCCAGCGCTTCCGCATCATCAAGGTCGACAAGAAGAAGGACAACCGGGTGGTGGGAAACCTGAAAGTCGCCATCACCGGCAGCGTGAAGCAGGAGCAGACTTTCGTCGACACCAGCGTGACGGAGATGCCCGGCGGTTGGTTGAAGATCATGCCGGCGCAACCGCTGGCGGCGGGGGAGTATGCCATGGTGGAAATGCTCGGGCCGAAGGAGATCAACCTGTACGTCTGGGACTTCGGCGTGGACCCGAACGCTCCGGAGAACCCCAGCGCGTGGAAGCCAGGGGCGGTGCAGAACACCGAGGGCGGCGACAACCAGTCGCCGGTACTTCAGCAGGGGCGCCCGAAATAAGCTCTTCCTACCTTTTCTTCGAGACGCTCCGATCGGAGATATACCACTTCAGGACGTCGTCCCACTTGCCTTGCGCGCGCAGGATGTACTCGACGGCATCGCGGACGGCGCCGGCGCCGCCCGCGTGATCGGTGACCAGGTGGGCCTCGTCTTTAACTTCTTCGCGGGCGTTGGCGACGGCGATGGCGAGGCCGCAGCGTCGCATCACCGGCAGGTCGATCACGTCGTCGCCGATGTAGCAGACTTGCTCCTCGGTGAGGTGCTCCTTCGCAAGTATCTCCCAGAAGGCCGTGACCTTGTCGGCGCAGCCCTGATAAACGTGGTCGAGCCGTAGGTCGCGCGCACGGAGCGCGACTGTTTCCGAGATGCGCTTGGTAATAAGGCCGATCTTCAGTCCGCCGCGCCGCGCCAGGGACATCGCGGTACCGTCGTGGGCGTGGAATCCTTTGACCTCGACGAAGCCGTCACTGGCGATGCCGAAGCCTCCCGAGGCGCCCTTGAGCCTGGCTTGCTCCCGGATGCTCGGCAATCCGCCGTCGCCGGCCGGAATGAACCACAGCGTGCCGTCGGTCATGACGCCGTCCACGTCGAGCAGGAGGAGCTTGATCTTCTTGGCGCGAGGTTTGGACATGTCGCTGGTCGCTGGTCGCTAGTCGCTAGCGAGCGACAGGCGATTGTACATGGTGGCTAGAAACTGCCTGGAGAGAACTCTTCGATGGCCAGTCTCAACACGGCGCGACACGTGCCGCAGACCAGCAGCGTCTCGCTGTTGTCGGAGCGCAGGACGGCAAGGTTCAGGCTGTCGCAGGCGGCGCAGCCGGTGGTGGGGTCGCCGGATTCCGGCTCCGCGAAATCCAGCTTCGATCCGCGGTCGAACTGGCCGGTCTTGTAGGTGTTGATCTCGAAGGTGCTGCGGCAGTCCGCGCACACGTGATTGAAGCAGCACTTGGGCTCGCAGGAGTAGACGATCTCTGCTCCGCCACATTTTGGACAACGCACCAGTTCTTTCAAGGAAGGAGCAGCCACTTCTGGATTCTACTAAAGGGTGGACATGTGGCCGGGGCCGCGAAAGATCAGTTCCAGTCCCAGCCATACGATGAGGGCAACGACAGCGATGCGGAAACCGACCGCGGTGGCAAACACCGCGTAGGGACCGTAACGTCCGACCCAACTCAGCAAGGGGCCAGCGAGGAAAACGGTCAGGAAGGCTGCCAGCACCAGGCCGGCGAGGGCGTATTTGTACATAAGCGGCTTCCCAAGCTGAATCATACGCTTCGGAGGGGGCGAAGAATTTGCGAAACTAACGGCAAAGTCTTAGAATAGCCGGATGGCATTGGGGGATGTTGGGGCAGCAGACGGAGTGGGCGCCGCCGGTCCGCTGGACTGGGCGCACCCCATCGTGCGGGAGTGGTTCGAGGGGCGGTTCGGCACCGCCACCGAGCCGCAGGAGCAGGGCTGGCCGGAGATCCTGGCGGGCCGCACCACGCTGATCTCCGCTCCCACCGGGTCGGGCAAGACACTCTCCGCGTTTCTGATCTGTATCGACCGGCTGGTACGCAAGGCGCTGGCCGGGCATCTGGAAGACCGCACGGAAGTCCTTTATATCTCGCCGCTGAAGGCGCTGGGGAACGACATCCAGAAGAACCTGGAAACGCCGCTGGGCGAGATCCTGCAATTGGCGGGGGAGCGCGGGCTGCTGATGCCGGAGGTCCGCACCGCGGTCCGCACCGGCGACACCCTGATGCACGAGCGCCGGGCGATGCTGAAGCGCCCGCCGCACATCCTGGTCACCACGCCGGAGTCGTTCTACATCCTGCTGACGGCGGAAAAGAGCAGGGCCATCCTGCGCGATGTGCAGACGGTGATCGTGGACGAGATCCACGCCGTGGCCGACGACAAGCGCGGCTCCCATCTGTCGCTGTCGCTGGAGAGGTTGGAACAGCTCACGCCCAGGCCTCCAGTAAGGATCGGGCTCTCGGCCACACAGAAGCCGATCGAGGTGGTCGCGCATTTTCTGACCGGGGCGGGGCGCCCGCTGCCGGCGGTGGTGAACATCGGGCACAAGAGGCACCTCGACCTTGCGGTCGAGGTGCCGGACTCGGAGCTCGGCGCGGTGGCCTCCAACGAGATGTGGGACGAGATGTACGAGCGCATCGCGGAGCTGGTGCGCGAGCACCGGTCCACGCTGGTCTTCGTGAACACTCGCAGACTGGCGGAGCGGGTCGCGTTCCACCTGGGCGAGCGGCTGGGAGAAGATTCGGTGGCGGCGCACCACGGATCGCTGGCGCGCAAGTTGCGCCTGGCGGCGGAGAAGAGACTGAAGAACGGCGAAGTGAAGGCGCTGGTAGCGACCGCGTCGCTGGAGCTGGGGATCGATGTGGGCACGATCGACCTGGTGGTGCACATCAGCTCGCCGCGGTCCATCGCGGTCACGCTGCAACGAGTCGGCCGAGCAGGACACTGGCGGGGCGCGGTGCCCAAGGGCCGCATCTTCGCCACCACGCGGGATGAACTGGTCGAGTGCGCCGCGCTGGTGCGCTCCATCCAGCACGGCGAGCTGGACCGGTTGATCATTCCGGAGGAGCCGCTGGATGTGCTGGCGCAGCAGATGGTCGCCTGCTGCTCGGCGGAAGAGTGGAAGGAAGACGAACTCTACGGGCTGCTGCGAAGGGCCTACCCGTATCGTGACCTCTCGCGCGAAACCTACGGATCGCTGCTGGCCATGCTGTCGGAAGGCCTGGCGGCGCGGCGGGGGCGCTACGGGGCATACCTCTACCGGGACCAGGTGAATGGGCGGCTGCGGGCGCGGCGCGGGGCGCGCATGACGGCGATCCTCAACGGCGGAGCCATCCCGGAGACTGCCCTGTTCACCGTGGTCTCCATGCCGGAAGGCACGGTGGTGGGGACGGTGGATGAGGATTTCGCCGTGGAATCGAATCGCGGCGACATCATGCTGCTGGGCAACACGTCGTGGATGATCCGGCGGGTGGAGGGCGGATCCGGCAAGGTGATCGTGGAGGACGCGCACGGCGCGCCGCCCAGTGTTCCCTTCTGGCGGGGCGAAGCGCCCGCGCGGACGGCGGAGCTTTCGCTGCAAGTGGCGGAGCTGCGGGAGAGAGTCGCGCAACTCGTCCCTAACACGGTCCCTGGATTCGTGGACCAGAAGTCTCCGGAAGTCGCGAGCGCGGTCACCTGGCTCAAGAGCGAGTGCGGGCTGGATGATGCGGGCGCCGAGCAGGTGATCGAGTACGTCGTGGACGGCAGAGCGGTCCTGGGCGCGGTCCCGACCCAGCACACCGTCATCGCAGAACGTTTTTTCGACGAGGGTGGCGGGATGCAGCTCATCATCCACGCCCCCTTCGGCGGGCGCATCAACAAAGCCTGGGGCCTGGCGCTGCGCAAGCGCTTCTGCCGCTCCTTCAACTTCGAATTGCAGGCAGCCGCGACCGACAATGGCCTGAACATCGCGCTGGCCGAGCAGCACAGCTTCCCGCTGGCCGATGTATTCCAGTTCCTGCACTCCGGCACGGTGCAGCCGGTACTGGAGCAGGCGGTACTGACCGGCTCTCCCATCTTCCAGACGCGCTGGCGCTGGGACGCGAACCGCTCGCTGGCATTGCTGCGCTTTATGGGCGGCAAGAAGGTGCCGCCGCAGATCCAGCGCATGCGCGGCGACGATCTGCTGGCCTCGGTCTTCCCCGACGTGTCGGCGTGCCAGGAGAACATCGAGGGCGACATCCAGATCCCCGACCACCCGCTGGTGCAGGAGGTCATGAAGGATTGCCTGCATGAGGCCATGGACATCGAGGGCCTGAAGCAGGTCCTGCGCGGGCTGGAGGACGGGACCATCAAGTTCCTGGCGGTGGACACGCCCATCCCGTCGGCGTTCTCGCACGAGATCCTGAACGCGAATCCGTATGCGTATCTCGACGATGCGCCGCTGGAAGAGCGCCGCGCGCGGGCAGTGAGCATGCGGCGCACCCTGCCGGAGTCGGTGCTGGAGGAAGTCGGACGGCTGGAACCGGCGGCGATCGCCGAAGTCCAGGCCGACGCCTGGCCGGAGGTGCGCGACGCGGACGAGCTGCACGACACGCTGCTGACCTTTGTCGCGCTGCCGGAGACGTTTGCGAGGACGCTCGCGGCCGAGGGCGGCCGCGCCACCTGGTCCGCGGAAGCGTGGAAGCCGTGGTTCGAGCGGCTCGCGCAGGATGGGCGCGCGGCAAGAGCGGAGGTCGGCGGCCGGCGCTACTGGGTGGCGGCGGAGCGGGTAAAGGCGTTCCGGGCGATCTATCCGAGCGCGACG
>Ga0335082_10001047_pt1 | contig 29436 bp, 26 predicted proteins | sample Lox_Sample_41_FD_206718 | JGI IMG/M metagenome (GOLD analysis project Ga0335082, IMG submission 206718) | Soil microbial communities from Loxahatchee National Wildlife Refuge, Florida, United States - Lox_Sample_4.1 | ecosystem: Environmental > Terrestrial > Soil > Wetlands | place: USA... | reverse complement strand
AGGTACAGCGCCGCCCTCTGCGCGGCCAGGGGAGAGGCGCTTAGCGCCGCGACGCCCAGGACCGCAAGGCTCAACAGTACGCGTTTCATCCGACTGCCTCCGTCGAAAAGGGTCTCTGGGCGCGGGGCCGATGATATCTCGGAAGGCAACGTCGGGACGTGACTCCGGTCACCCGAGCACCCCTAGGGGGTAGCCAGGATCACAATGATCCCCCACAGCAGTGTGATGCAGGTCACAGGGACGCCAATTCTGGCGTACTCCCCAAAGCCGATCCGTACGCCGCGGCTCTCGGCCTTCTCCGCCACGATGAGATTCGCCATCGACCCGATGAGCAGCAGGTTGCCGGCGAACGTCGAGCTCATCGCGACGATGCGCCATTGCAGGTCTGGATGAGGAAGGCTCTGCACCGTACTCCGCCACAGGATGACCGCCGGGACGTTCGAGATGAGGTTCGAGAGCAGCGTGAGTGCGCCGCTCACAACGACGGCGGCTCGCACCGGCGATCCTTCACCGACGAGTGCGAGCGCGTGGCCGTCGAGCCAGGCCACGGCGCCCGACCGCTCGAATCCCCGCATCACCACGAACAGCGACGCGAAGAAGAGGAGCAGGGACCACTCCACGCGATCGATCGCGTACGCCGGATCACGCTGCGCGATCGCGACCATCGCCGCGCCGGCCGCAATAGCGACGAGCGGCAGCGAGCCACCGAGCAGCCAAAACACCACCGCCACGCCGAACATCGTGAGCCCGCGAAACACGAGCGACCGGTCGAGCGAGACGGGAATCGATTCCAGCCGCTCGCGGAACGGCTCGGACAGCTCACGCGCAAAGGCCCACCGCAGATAGCCATAGGTGATGGCGAGCCCACCAGCCGCCACTGGAAGCATGTGGACGAGGAACGAGCCGAAGCTCGAGCCGCTCCAGATGCCCACGAGCATGTTCTGTGGATTGCCCGTGATCGAGAGTACCGATCCCACGTTGGACCCCATCGCCAGTCCGATCAGATAGGGAGTCGGTCGCACGCGGAGCGGTCCGAGCGCCGCGAGCAATACGGGCGTCACCACGAGGCAGATCGTGTCGTTGACGAAGAACGCGGAGAGCAGCCCGCCGCCCACGACGACTCCGAGGAGCAGCCGCTCCGGCGTGTGGGCTCTGTCGAGAATCCAATGAGCCGCCCACTGGAAGAAGCCTCCCACCTCGAGGTATCCCACGATCAGCATCACGCCGAGCAGGAACACGATTACATCGAAATCGATCGCGGCGTATGCCTCGGAAAGCGGGAGCACCCCGAACGCCACCATCGCCACGGCGCCGAGCAAACTCGCGGCCGGACGATTGAGGTGAATGAACGGGAGACGCTGGACGGCGATGAGGAGATAGGTCGCGGCGAATATTCCGAGTGCGGCAGACATCACCTTGCGGGAGGCAATCTCATATTTCCCAGTTCGACAACAGCACTCCTTTCTCCGCGTGCGGCTCGGGATAACCATCCAGGGTCATCCGCAGATCGGTCCAGCGGACCCGGTAGCCGCGCTCCACGAGATGCCGGAACGCGTTCTCATAGCGGGTCTGACAGCGAATCGCCACGCGGCGAATGCCGGCACGTGCGGCAGTAGACTCGGTGGCTGACAGGGCGGCCGAGAACGCGCGATCGTCGCGCGCGGCGAGCTTTAGGATGCGCAACTCCTCGCGCGCCCGGCCCTCCGCGAGCGGAGCGGAATGCCACAGGATGGCGGCGTCGAGCCCGGTCGCGGCCTCCACGAGCGTCGTGTCGCCGAGACCGAGCTCCGCGGTCAGGAGAATTTCCCGCGTGAAGTCCGGCCCCGGAATGATGCTGGTGATGAGCTGCCGGATCGCGCGAAGACATTCTTCGCGCTCCGATTCGCGGCGCGTCGACAGCAACGAGGGGGCCGGGTGTCCCCTCCCGGGGATGTCCCGGGTCATCGTGATCGTCAGATATGCGGGCGCATATCCCAGGCGTGCATAGAACCCGATGTTCTCGACCGTCCGAGGCATGGTCTCGAGCCCGACCGTGACGGCGCCCTGGCTCGTGAGCCAGTCGGCGGCGGTCCGCACGATCGCTTTACCGATCCCACTTCCCTGCCGATCGGGTCGCACGGCGAGCGGGCCCATCCACGCCTCGGCCCCGGACCGATGGGCGATATTGAATGCGGCCACGTCACCCGCCTCATCGCGCCACAGCATCGCACCCTCGCCGGCATCGAGCAGGGCATAGCGCCAGACCTGCGGGTTCAAGTACGGAACCCGCACCCCGACCAGGCCGTCGCGGCGATAGCGGTCCGTAAAGGCGTCCGCGAAGACCCGGTTCAGCCCGTCGATCCCCGACTCATCGGCGCGCTCGGGGCCCACGAGCTGGCGTTCAGGCAGCCACGCTCTCATCCGGAGCTCCGATGGGGGGAGGTGCAAGCGGGACCGGCGCATCGTCGCGCACGGCGCTCACACCGCGCGTGGCGTCGTATGCCACGCGGATCACGCGATCGAGACCTTCGCGCACCTGCTCGATGTGCGTAATGAGGATGACCTGGGGAAAGCGATCGCCCAGACGGCGCAGCAGGCCGACGACATGCTGGCGGCGTCCCTCGTCCAGCGATCCGAAGATCTCATCGAGGATGAGCAGCGAGAAAGGCTGGCCGGCGCGCTCGGCAATCATTTGAGAAATGGCGAGCCGTAGCACGAGATTGGCAACATCCTCTTCCCCACCCGATATCACCGGCTTCGGCACGCCCTCATCCAGAATCGTGACCTCGTAGTCTTCGTTCAAATCGACCTGGTCGTAGCGTCCGTCCGTAAGATCGGCCAGGAACCCCGACGCCAGCTCGGCGATTTCCGGGCGCATCGCGGCGTTCAACTCGGCGCGCAGATCGGAGAACGAGCGGTCCAACTCGTTGTGCAGCCGCAGCCGGCTCTTCCGGGCGGCGATCTCGCGCTCACGCGCCGCCCGCTCACGTGCCCGTTTTTCGACTTCGCTCACGTCGTTCTCCGCGCGCGTCAACGCGCCGCGCGCCTCCACCAGCGCGAGCTCCGCCTCGCGCAGCGCCCCGAGCGCGCGGTCGTAGCGGTCCTTGGCCTGCCGGTAGCGTTCTTCGGAGTACCCTTCCGCCGCCACCGCTTCGGTGAGCGAGCGAACCCGCTGCTCCGCGATCGAGAGATCCCGCTCGGACTGCTCGGCCTCGTGCACGAGCCCTTCGGCGCGCTGCGCCCGCGCTTCGAGGGCCGCCGCCTCGAGAGCGATCGGCTCGAGTTTGAGCAGCTCGGCCCGAACGCTGTCGTGCCGCGCGGCATCGTAACCCGTGGGCCGCGCGTCGAGCCGTGACTGCAACACATTTGCGCGGCGGCGTGCGGAGTCAAGTTCCTGATGCGCCCGGGCGCGCTCCTCGAGCTGCGCGCGGACCAGGCCCGCGCGTTCACTCGCGCGGCGCAGTTCCTCACGCAGCTTGTCGCGCTCGCCTTCCGCGCTCGTGACGCTGTGGGGTGGCTGCGCGAGCTGCTCCAGCCGGCCGCGGAAATACTTGCCGTCGTCGATGACCGCCTGGAGTTGCCGGTCCAGGACGCCGAGGACCGCGGCGTGCTCGGCGCCAAGCTGGCGGCGGCAGGTGGGACACTCTCCCTCGGGACCGAGCGCGGCGATCTTCTCCCGCTGCTCCCGCACGTCATCGTACTGCTTCAACAGCTCCGCCCGGCGGGTGGCCGCGTATTCCTTTTCGCGAACCCATGCCGCGCGCTCGGTCTCGGCCTGCTGCTCCGCGCTCTGTAACCAGTCTCCCAGGGCTCGCACCTCGCCTTCCGCCCGCTCCAGGGCCTCCGCGGCGGGCTCGAGCTCTCGTGTCCGGCTTTCCAGCCGTACGATCATGCGCGACAGCTCATCGAGCTGCGCCTGCTCGGCGCGACGGGCGGCCTCCTCACGCTGCAGGCGTTCGAGCTCAGCCACCTCGCTGCGCAGGGCGGCGACGGGCGCAAGCTCGAGCGCGCGCTCGCGCAGCTGCTCTTTCGCCTTCAGCGCCTCGGCCAGCTCCTTGTCGAGGCGCTGAAATTCCTGACGGCGCGTCACGACCGCCTGCTCCGCCATGCGCCGCTCCCCGTCGAGGGACAGCGTGCGCTCCCGGCGAGCGACCCACTCGTTCCAGCGCGGCTCCTCGCGCGCACAGCCGGATTGTGCCGTCGTGCGCGCGGCCTCGGCGCCTGCGGCGGCGCGCTGGGCCGCCTTGAGCCGCTGCGCGATCTCCCGCCGTTCCGCCTCGAGCACCGCGGGATCGGGAAGCGCCGCCTCGAGGCCCCGCAGCTCGGCCGCCACCGCGTTCCGCTCTTCCCGGATTCGCTCCTGGGCGATGCTGAGCTGCTCGTACCGCAGCACGCGCGACAAGAATGCCGCGCGCTCCGGCCGCGACAGCGCGCCCATGACGGCGAGCTCGCGCTGGCCGGTGAAATACGTATTGAAGAATTCGTCGTGCGTCATGCCCAGCGCGCGTTCGAGCCGCGCGGTCACCTCGGTCAGCGAATTCGCGACGATCGCGCCGTCGACCGCGAGCTCCGCCGCATGCAGCCCGCGGATCACCCGGTAGGTGTGCGCACCCAGACTGAAGTCCATTTCGACGCGGACCGAGGATCTGGGCTTGGCGCCGAGCGAACGGATCGAGTCTTTGTCTCCGCGGGCGGCCGCGTTGCCGTAAATGGCCCAGGCGATCGCTTCGAGCAGCGTCGTCTTGCCCGCGCCGTTCGGGCCGATGATCCCGGTAATGCCGGGACCGAACACGATTTCCGTGTCGACATGCTGGCGGAAGTTGACGAGCTTGAGCCGGTGGAGCTGCATCAGCGCTGCTCCGGAGGCGTCGTTTCGAGCCCCGCGCGATCGAAGTACTCGACGCCCTGGCTCACGAACTCCCCACGATCGAGGTCGGCGTCGAGGGGCCGTCTGCTCAGGAACTCCCGCACGGTATCCCGCAGCGCCTGCCGTTTCGCACCGGCCGGCTCACTCGAAGCGGTAGCGGGCCGCAGCTCGGGCCTCCGAATGTCGAGATTGAAATTGAGCGCCGCCGCCTTGAACTGCCGGATCGCCGCGTGATTCAAGTCGCGCGCGGTGGCGCGCGAGACATCGTACACGACGAGTCGTACCACCTGATCCGGGATCGGCGGCCGGCAATCGTTGACGCGGCGCGCGATCTCGTGGTCCAGCTCCTTCGCCGTGAGCCCCGCCCCGTGGATCGGCGGGAGATCGATGAGCGCGCGCGCCCGCTCGATCATACGGAACGTCGTCCGCGCACCGGGCAGCTCGACCAGCAGGTAGCCTTTTCCGGGAACGCGGCGCTCACCTTCCTCACGGAGCTGGACCCACGCCCGCGGATTCACGTACTCGAGGCTGCCCGAGTACCAGGCATTGGCGGCCATCTCCCGCAGCACATGGTATCCGCCCAGGGCCACGTAGTCCCACTGCGCGGCGGACAGCTCGGCCCGCGTGAGGCGGGCGCTGCCGTAGTCCGATACGCTCCATTCGGGATCGATGACGTCGTCGAGCACTCCGTGCAGCACGAGGACATTGCGGGTCGCCCCGCCGCCGCGCTCCGGCCGGAGCGCTGGGCGCTCGGCCTGCATCAGCGCCTGGTGCGGGACGGCGAGCACGGAACAGTCGAGGCTCGGGAACGTGAGGCGTCGCGCCTCGTCGAGCACGACGTCGACGCCGAGCGCTTCGTACAGCCGGAGAATGGCGCCCGTCTCCACGGATCGCGGCGTGTCGTGATTCCCCGCGATCATGACGATCGGCGTGGCGGGGAGGGCGTGGCGCAGCCGCTGGAGCTGCTGAAAGAGAAACAGAATGGCGGGGTTTGAGGGACGAACGGAATGAAATACGTCGCCGGCGACGACGATCAGATCGGGCTTCTGGACGAGGAGGTCGTCCACGGCCCTTCGGAACGCCTCGGCAATGTCCGCTTCGCGCTGGTTGCCCCCTCGGGGCGTTTGCCGCTCGAACTGGCGGAAGCCGAGGTGCAGGTCCGCGAGATGGGCGAGCTTCACCCGCTCACTTCGCGTTATTCAGCTGTAGTATCGTCGCCTGTTGCATGGCCATGTCGGAGCCCTGCTGTCCCGCGAAGCCCCCCGTGATGTGCACGTGGACCGTGCCTTCGACGTTCGAGCGCACGGCCGCGCCTTTCGTCACCGAAAACAGCTGCTCGCCGGTCAGGTTTCCCGACAACTTGAGCGTTTGCGTCTGCCCTTCCGCCGAGACGGCGATCGGATCGGTGGGATACGAGGTTTCCACGCCGAGCAGCACCGAGGTGTCTGCTCCCTCCGCGTGGATTTCCTTGACCGTGAGCTTGGTCTTGGCCTTGGCGGGCCCCGACGATCCGCCCATCTGGCCCATCGGCAGCTCCGACTCAGTCGTCCAGGAATCGCCTATGCCGACCGGGTCCGCGGGAAGCGGGAAGACCAGGTTCTTGATGCTCCGTCCAATCTGATCGCTGATCGGGGACGGGCCCGCGGCACCGGCGAGCTCGGCGTGGACGACGTTCATGCGGGGATCGTACACGATGTTGCTCTTCATGCCGCGCATCTGGTTCAGTGCGGGAGCGAACGAACCGGTCGGGTAGTTCGGCGAATCGATTGTCGTAGAATCGATCGTGACGGTCACCCCGATTCCACTATCCCTGGGCCCCGTCACGGACTGGCTCAAATACATCTTCATGGTCAGTGTCTGCTGCGGCATTTGCGCCATGGGGCCGGACTCGAATTTCATGCTGCTGTGCTGCTCGAGCGTGTAGCGATAATCGGCACCCGCGGGCGGATGGTAGCGCAGGGTGAGCTTGGGACCGGAGGAGGACTTCTTGCAGCTCGATGCCAGGACCAGCACCGCGATCGCGACATATCCCAGGCTACGCCGCAAGAACATTACATCACTCCAAGAGGAAGGTGTGCCCGCGAGCAAATATAAGTACTGGGACGCGTTTTTCCCTGACGGCTCGACGCCGCTCGGTCTTTCAATAGGGCTCATCCGCGATGGATGTGAGGGGGGGGACGGGTTCCCGGGTGCGCGCCGGGGCGGTCCCCGTCACTGACGTCCCCAACACTTTCCGGAAATACGCCAGCGGATCTTCCGGCCGGGCCTGACGCGTCGCCGCGAGCGCGCGCCGGACATCGTCGGGCGCGCGATCGGCGATCAGATCGTGCACCACGTTCGGCCGGACGCGGCGGTCGAGCTGTGCCAGCTGTCGGGCGATGGCGTCGCCGAACGGCAGATCGAGAGCCGGCGGGAACCGCTCGACGCCGTCCCGGCCGCGGAGCACCGCGGGTCTCGGGAATCGGACGAAGATGGGTTGCGTAAAGTGCGGGTGCCGCACCATCAGCTCGCCGGCGGGGAGTGTCGCGAGCTTGATCTTCGTCGCCGGAGAGAGAACCTGGTATCCGGGCGTCGCCAGCTCGTCGTAGTCCATCCGGCCGTACACGATCGTTCCCGCATTCCCGACCACGCGGCGATGAATCTGCGAGCGGAACTGCTCGGCCCCGAACAGCACGAGGCCCAGGTAGCGGCCGCGTTCGGAGATGTCGAGCAGCATCTTGCGGACGTAGGTCTCGGGGCCGTCCGCGCTGGCGTATTTGTTCAGCTCGTCGACGAACACCACGACCGCGTCCACGCCAAGCGCGCGCCGCTCCAGATGTTCGCGCAGCTTCGACACGACGCGGGCGAACACGAGATCCTGCCCCAGCGGATCGACACTGGCCACGTCGATCACGTAGACGGTGCGATCCTCGAATCCGCCCCACGGCAGGTCGTTCGGCATCCCGTCGTCGGTCACGAGCCCCTTGCACCGCGTGGAGATGTTCGCGAGGCGGTTCCGGACCTTGCGCATGGTCGCGATGTGATGGGTGCGCCAGGTATCGCCGCGCCCGCCGCCCGCGAGCTCGAGCCCGTTGAAAATCGCGCGAAACAACCCGTCCAGATCGGCGAAGGTCTGCACCCGGTGCATCCCCCCGAACCCGTCCTCGAATTCCTTGCCGACCACGCGGTCCGAGAGAAAGTCGATGAACGCGTCGGCCTTGGCATCGATGTCGTCGCGATTGAGCAGCACTTCGGCGTAGTCCAGCACTTCCTGCAGCCCCCAGACGAGAGGCGACACGTCGCCGACCAGATCGGCGTGCGTCCGGAGCGTGTTGAGATTCACGCCATCCGGCTTGAATGGCGCGTAGTAGCGCACGCGCTCGAACGGCTCCGCCACGAGCCCCAGACGTTCGTAGCGGCGCCGGTCGTCTTCGTCGAGTGCGGCGGCCTGGTCGAGGAAGCACAAGTCAGGTCCCTTGACGTTGAAGCAGACCGCCGCGATGCGGCCTTTGTGGGCCGGGTAACGCTGGAACACGGACGACAGCAGAAACTCGACCGCGCTCGTCTTGGTCGCGAGTCCCGACACGCCCGAGATGTTGAGGTGCGCCGCCTCGGGGCCCAGCAGAAAATCGGCATCGAGATAGACGGGCGACTCGAGTCCTCCAGAGGTATAGAGGCCCACGGGGATCGCGGTGGGCGTCGGGGAGGCGAGATAGCGCTCCATGCGCAGGGCGTGCGCGACATCCGCGTCGCTGGCGACGAACACGTCGGCGAGCGGCACGGGCTGGAGCGGCTCCTCGGGATCCTGGCGCAACACCGCCGCGGACCAGAGGCGGATTTCCTGCCGCGTGGTCGGACTCTCCGCCGCGCGGGCCGGGTCACCTTCCGCGCCGATCACGTCATGCAGCGGCGTCACGAGATCGGAGTACGCGAAGCCGTCGATCACGACTCCATAGACGGTTCGGGCCCCACCCTCCCCCTTCCCGACTTTTACGATCGCGCCGATGCCGATCGTGGTGGCGATCGCGGTCCAAAAGTGAAATTGGTGGGGGGTGGCGGGCTTCTGCTCTGTGGCGACGACGCGACCGACGGGACGGGGAGTGGGAGAGGAGATCTCGATCACGACGCCCTCGGAAGACGGGAGGCGGGAGCGGGAAGCAGGTCACGCGGAGCTCGGGCCTTCAGATAGTTCTCCACGTCGTGGATGGGATAAAGTAAACGATCCCACCGCGCATCGGGGGTCGAAACGGGAGCGCGCTCGCCTACCAGCCAGCCGCTCACCTCCCGGGCTGCCGCGGGGCTTTGCTCGAAGGCCCGCGTTTCGATTCTGAGCAATCCAAACAGGATGTCGTTTCCTTCCCAGGGCCACAGCCGCAAATACCAGGAGTGCACCTCGTTGCGCGCGCGGCCACGCGGCTTGAAGACGCTGGTGCGATGTAGCGCCGGAATCGTCAGCGCGCGGGTGAGGTCGTCGCCTTCGAAGTACTGCGCCCCGTGGCTCTTGATCACCCCCAGGGCCCGGGGGTGCCGCGCGAGCACTGCCGATTCCGACAGCAGGCCGTCGAGCACGAGCCATTCATCCGGACCAAGTGTGGCCAGATGCGCTTCGCCGAGCTGCCGCTCGATCGCCACGCGGGCATTTTCGACGGCATGGCGCGCCGCCTCCAGCGCGCGCGCCGGCTGGCCCGCCATCTCGGGCACGTCGAGCGTTTCGATGCCGCTCGATTCGAGCGCGGCGCGCACTCCCGCGGGCAATTTCCCAGCCGCGGTCACATGGATCGCGCGACACCGTTCGCGGGTCGTGTGGAGGCGCCGGTCGGGAGTGGTGCGGCGGCGCACCGCCGCGGCGACGTAGCCGCGCACGATCGGCACCGCGCCCGCGTAATAAGCGACCTTCCAGCGTTGAATGGCGTCGAGAAAGGAGACCGTGTGCGGCCCCGTGTCCGCCGGCTCGACCGCATGGGCGCGCACCGCGGCATCTTCCACCAGCTCCGCGCCCGCCACTTCGACCAGGTCATCTCGGCCCAAACTCTGTTCGGGCACGTGCGACGCCGGGATCGCTCCCGCCTTGATCAGCGCATCCTGCCAGCGCGCTCCGGTCACCGGGCCTTCCGCGCCCACCCGAGATACGTCACATCCGTCGTATCGGTGAGCACCCGTGTACCAGCACCGCGCGCGATCCCTTTCATTTCCTGCACGACCATTCCGTGGCGCGCGAGCAGGTCGCGCAGCTCAGCGGGGGTGATGAACCGCGCAAACTCATGAAACCCCTGGGGCATCGAATGCCGCACATACTCCTCATCCCAGATGAGATCGAGAAATGCCTGCGGCGTGCGGTTATGCGTCAGAAACCCCAGCCCGCCGCCGGGCGCGAGCACGCGGGCAATCGCGGCGATCGTCCGCTGCACGTCGTCCACGTGCTCCAGCACATCGACGGCGAACACGAGATCGAATCGCGCGGACTCGCCCAACGTCGACTCGAGCGTCTCAGCGGTGCCAAGACGGTATTCGACCGGTACGCGCGCATCGCGTGCGTGCGCACGCGCTACCGCGATCGACCGCTCCGACGGATCGATGCCCGTCACGACGGCCCCTTCGCGGGCGAGCGCTTCCGCGAGAATGCCGCCGCCACACCCGATATCGAGCGCGCGTTGCCGCGCGAATCCCCCGAACGCGCGCCGGAAGTAGTCCACGCGCACGACGTTCAGCTCGTGCAGGCCGACGAACGGTCCCGTGTCGCTCCACCAGATCCCGGGCGCGCGTTCCACCAGCCGCTCGTACTTTGCCGGCTCGGACAGCCCATCGAGAGGCGGCAGCGAAGCGGGAATCACGCCCGCACTTTCACGGCAACGAGAAGCCCGTCCCGGATCGGGACGATGGTCGCGCTGAGACGGGGATCACGCGCGGACAGTCGGTTGAAGGTGCGAATCCCTTCGGTGTCGGGCGTGCGATCGCTCGGATCGATCACCGAGCCGTGGCGGAAGGCGTTGTCAAGCAACACGAGCCCGCCGGTGCGCACCAGCCGGACCGCGTGCTCGAAGTACTGCGCCAGCGGCTCCTTGTCGGCATCCACGAACACGGCGTCGAACCCCGCATCCAGAGTCCGCAATACCTCGAGGGCGCGACCCTCGAGCACGCGCGCGCGCGTGCCCACCCCGGCCTCCTCGAAGGCCTGGCGCGCGAGCGCGGCGTGGCGGGGATCGAGCTCGATGGTCGTCAGCCTACCGTCGTCGGGCAGGGCGCGGGCGAGCCAGACGCCGGAATAGCCGGCCAGCGCGCCGATCTCGAGCACGCGCCGCGCACCCACCGCCCGGAGCAGCACCTGGAGCAGCTTGCCTTCATCCGCGGAAATGTTGATGGGCGGCAGCCCCTGGCGTTGCTGCCGCTCGCGAATCGCTTTGAGCGCCTGGTCCTCGACCGCGAACAGATCGCTGACATACGCCGTGAGCTCCTGCTCGTGCTTCATGCCGGCGATTCGACGTTCGGGAAGGGGGGGACGTCCAGGAACCAGAGTCCCGCGAGCCGTTCCTGCGTGTCGACCTCGACGAGCATCCGGTCGGCGACTTGCAGCGCGGTCACGCGTCTCGTCCGCCCAACGCGCAGGTGAAACACGGTTTCGCCGGCGTTCTTCTCGATCGTCAGTGCGGTGTCCACCTCGACCGCGGCAACCGTGCCGGGCTGCGAACGGCGGCTCGGGAATACGATGCGCGCGTGCTTGGCGGCGGATGGCGCGCCCAGGTCCGCCACGGTGCGAATGTCATCCGGCCAGGACACGACGTCGACTCCACGCAGGCATCCGTCGGCCACGTCGATTACGACAAACGATCCGTCCGCGCCTTCGAGATCGACCGTGCCGTTCAACCCCTGAGCCTTCGTTCCACCTTTACACGAGATAGAGAGGATGTCCGTCTCGGGATCCCAATGATACGAAACGGTGGGGAGCTTTCCGTTCAGCGGCTTGATCTGGGCGTCCGGAAGCATGCTACAAGCTACTCCCGATTCAGTCTCCCAGCTTCTTGGCGAACGCGACGATCTTGTTCATCGCGCGCTCGATTTCTCCGGTGGCGGCGGCGTACGACAAACGCACATAGCGATCGTCCCCGAATGCCGCGCCGGGAACGAGCGCGACGCCCTGAGACGTGATGAGCCGGGTGCAGAACTCGGTGCCCGTCAGGCCGCCCAGCGAGTCGACCCGGAAAAAGAAATAGAACGCGCCGAGCGGGTCGACGAACTCCACGCCCGCGAGCTCTTCGCGGAACCGGCTCACGACCAGGTCGCGGCGCTTGCGGAATTCGGCCACCATGCGCGTGACGTCCTGTTCGACGCGCTGGTCCGACAGCGCCGCGGCTGCCGCATACTGTGCCGGGTGGTTTGCCCCCGTCGTCGTGTGCGACTGGAGCGCCGCCATCGCCTTCGCGATTTTCGCAGGAGCGAGCGCGATCCCAATCCGCCAGCCGGTCATCGCGTACGCCTTGCTGACGCCGTAGATCACCACCACGCGTTCCAGCAGCTCGTCCGGCAAGTCGAGGAACGACGGCGCGGGACCGGGACCATAATGAATCCGCCGGTAGATCTCGTCGCTGATCACCCAGACGCGACGTTCCAGCGCCCACTGCGCGATCGCCCGCATTTCGGCGTGCGTGTAGACCGCCCCTGTCGGGTTACAGGGTGAGCACAGGATCAGCCCCTGCGCGCCCGGCACGACCCGCTCGAGATCGCGCACGCCGACTTTGAGACTCCACTCGGGATCTCCCGGCACCAGCACCGGGCGTGCGCGGGACAGATGCACGATCTGTGGATAGGACACCCATGCCGGCGCCGGAATCGCCACCACGTCGCCCGGACCGAACAGGGTGAAGCACACATTGAACAGCGACTGCTTCGATCCGTTCGAGACGACGATATTGTCGGCGTTCACGGGGCGACCACCCGAGAGCAGCGACAGATGCTTCGCCGCCGCGGCGCGCAGCTCGAGAATGCCCTCGTTCGCCGGATAGTGCGTCTTGCCCTCGCGAATCGCCTTCAGACCGGCGTCCGAGGGAATGGACGGTGTCGCGAAATCCGGCTCGCCCGCGCCCAGATCGATGACGTCTTCGCCCGCGGCGCGCCGCCGCTTGGCTTCCTGCGAGATCGCGATCGTCGCCGACGTTTCGAGATGCTGGAGATTGGGAGAGAGGCCGCCGGCCATGGAACGCAATATAGAGAGGGGATGCGGGGTGCGTATATTGCACCCTTCTTTGACAACTGAGGTCGTGACGTGATGCTGGACGAAGCACGGGCCGCCCTGGAGCGCGGCCGACCGGTGTTGTTGGTGACGCCCCCCGAGCCCGAACAGGCGCGCGCGCTGTGGGACCTGGTCCCCACTGCCGCCTCTGGGCACCCGGCCCTCATCGTCTGCGCCGACCACAGCACCGCCGTGCTGTGGGGAGACACGGCCCCCCCGGAGCGACGCGTCCACGTGGTGACGGGGCTGGCCCGCTCCGCCCGCGTGCTGCGCGAACGCGAGCCCGCTCCCGGTTTTCATCCGCCGGACGTGGTCGCTGGTGAAATCGGCGATCTGGCGGCCCTCGTCACCCGATCAGTCCTGAAGCTCGAATCCCTTGCAGCCATCGTCGTCGCCTGGCCCGAGTCCATGGTCACGAGCGAACACGCGGCGACGCTCGACACGCTGCTCGCCGGGGCGCACGGCGCGCGCCGGATTCTGCTCGGCTGGAATCCGGGAATACTCGCGGACTTGCTCGAGCGACAGGCGCGCCGAGCGGAGATCGTGGGGGCCCTGCCCGTCAATCAGGATGGTGCACCACTGCGACCGGTCGGGCCGGCTCGCTACGTCGTGGTGGCCCCGGAGCGGCGAGCGGCTGCGGCGCGGGATGTGATCGATGCGCTCGATCCCAGGAGCCCGTTCGTGTGGCCCAGCCAGGGTGAAGCCCCGCCATCCGGGACAGACCTCGTGATCTGCGGCCTGCTCCCAACCCGTGGTCAGTTTGCGGAGCTTGGTAAGACTGGCCCTGTGGTGATCCTTACTCCACACTCAGGCCTTCCTTATCTGGGATCGCTTGCCGCTCCGCTCGAGCCAGTCAGCGTGGCCTCTGAGGCGGACCGCGCGCGCGATCGCAGTGCTGCCCTACGCGCGCAGCTCACCGCCCTGCTCGAGCAGGGCGGACTCGAGGCAGAACTCGCGCTCCTCGATCCCTTGTTCGAGCACTTCGACCCGGCGCTGGTCGCGGGAGCGGTGCTGGCCGCACAGCGGCGGGAGGGGGGAAGCGGGAAGAGAGCAGCGTCCTCCCCCGTCCCTGCCGCGCTCGAGCAGCGCACCAAGGTCTTTCTCAACGTCGGGAAGAAGGACAAGGCCAGCGCCAAGGACATCGTTGGAGCGCTGATTCGAGAGGTGGGGCTCGCCAAAGGCGACATCGGGCGCGTCGACGTGCGTGAAACCTTCAGCATCGTCGAACTCACAGCAGCGCGAGTACCCGAAGCCGTTCAGGCGCTCGGACGGGTGGTGATTAAAGGTCGACGCGTGACCGCCCGCCTCGACCGTTACGCCTGAAGCGACCGGGGCCGCCTGTGGGCGGCCCCGGCTTCCGGATCTACTTCCTGGCCGTGTTGACCGCGCTCTTCAACTGCTTGCCGGCGCGGAAGGCAGGCGCAATCGACGCCTTGATCTGGATGACTCCACCGGTCTTGGGGTTCCGGCCGGTGCGGGCAGCGCGCTTGCGGGCCTCGAAGTTGCCAAACCCCGTGATCTGGACCTTCGCCCCTTTTTTGAGCTCGACCGCGATGATTCCCTTGTCATCGAAGAGGGCTTCAATCGCTCGACCAGCATCGGCTTTGGACATCTTGGTCCGCATGGCCAGTGCCGTCGTCAGCTCGGCTTTGTTCACGGAAATTCTCCTTGTTGCGGTGGCGGTGGGGTGCGAGTGGCCCGAAAAGGCTTGAAAACTGGGGGCTATATTGGGATATCCCCCGAAAAACCGCAAGATATCTGGCTTTTCTCGACCTCCTCCCCGGTCGCAATACCGACCTCGAGCGCTCAGCGCTGCCCGTCGTCACGTCGCCATGTCGCTACGTTTGTGGCGGTGCAAAACGTGTTCGAGGTGAAGGTGTTCGCGGTAGCTGAGAGCCGGGCCAATCAGAATGTGGCGACGTGGCGACGTAACGTCGGGCAACACCCTCTCGGAGACTAAATGCTCAACGTCGGCCTGACCGGCAACATCGCCGCCGGCAAATCCACGGTCGTGGGGTTTTTGAAGCGCTGGGGCGCGACGATCATCGACGCCGACGAGCTGGCCCGCGCCGCCCAGACTCCAGGGAACGAGGCCCTCACGTCCATCGTCCGACGGTTCGGATCCGACGTGCTCGCCCCCGACGGATCACTCGACCGGGCGGCGCTGCGATCCAAAGTCATGGGCGACGAGTCCGCGCTTGCGGCGCTGAACGCCATCGTGCACCCGGTGGTCCAGCAGCGGCGAGCGGTGCTCCAAACCGACTCCCAGACCCGCGGAGACCTCCTCGTCGTCAACGAAATCCCGCTGCTGTTTGAGGCCGCCGACCCGGCACAGTTCGACGTCATCGTACTGGTCGACGCGCCGGTCGCGTTGCGGCGCACGCGCCTGCGCGCCATGCGCGGGCTCTCGAACGACGATGCCGATCGCATGATCGCCGCCCAGATGCCCGCCGAGCGGAAACGGGCCTTGTCCCAATTCGTGATCGAGAACAGCTCGACGCTGAAGCAGCTCGAGGCGCGAACGCGCGGGGTATTCAAAGAGATTCGCCATCGCGCCGCGCTGAAGGCCACGGGCGTCGGCGCGAGCGGGACCCTGGCCATCGTGGCGGCGGACGCGAAGGATACTCCCCCCGAGCTGCCGGCGATCGCCGGACGCTATACCGACGCCGGCGTGAATGTCGAACAGCTCGACCTCAAAACCGGCGATCTTGCGGCCAAGTTGGAACGAGCCACGCCGCCCCTCGTCGTGCTGGCCACGATTCGGGCATCCCAGGAGGCGCTGCGCGTCTGGGAGGCCGCCGGCAAGCCGGGGACGTTCGTGTACCTGAGCGAGGATCCCGATCCAGTGGCGGTACGGCTCGACCTCCGGCCTTGGGGAGCGGACTATGTCGCCCTGGCCGAGGTCGGGGCGAGCGGGCTCAAGCCGCGCCCGGACCTCTTTCCTTCTTCTGCTCCGTCCGGTTGACAGCCTTTTTAAGCTCCGATTACGTTCCCCGCCTCCTGAGACCGGCCTCGAGCCAGAGGATAAACGAGTGTCGAAGATCCCGGACGATCTCCGTTACACCGAACAGCACGAATACCTCAAGAAGACCCAGGACAAGAGCATCGTCCAGGTCGGCATAACCGATTACGCCCAGGGCGAGCTGGGCGACGTTGTCTACGTCGACCTGCCGAAACCGGGTGCCTCCTTCAAGCAGGGCGATGTCTTCGGCACGATTGAGGCGGTGAAGGCCGTGTCCGAGTTGTTCGCGCCCGCGGCGGGCACCGTGGTCGAGGTGAACGGAGGCCTCGAGGGCGATCCGGCCCTGGTCAACCGGGAGCCCTATGACGCCGGCTGGATGATCAAGCTGCGGCTCGCGAATCCCGGCGATCTCGACACGTTGCTCTCGAGCTCGGCGTACAAGAAGCACGTCGGAGAGTAGGCGATGGCTACGGCACGCGCTGCATTACTCCCCGCTGATCCGTTCGTTTCGCGTCACATCGGCCCGCGTCCCGAGGACGCGGAGCAGATGGTCGAAACCCTGGGATACAGCTCGCTCGACGAGTTCATCGACACGCTGGTGCCCGAGGACATCCGTCTCGACCGGCCGCTGGGCCTCCCGCCGTCGCGTACCGAGCGCGAGGTGCTCCAGGCGCTGCGCGGCATGGCTGCCCAGAATCAGGTGTTCCGCTCGTTCATCGGGATGGGCTACTACTCGTCGTTCACCCCGCAGGTCGTGCAGCGCAACGTGCTCGAGAATCCCGGCTGGTATACGGCCTACACGCCGTATCAGGCGGAGATCGCGCAGGGCAGGCTCGAGGCGCTGCTCAACTTCCAGACGATGGTCTCGGACCTGACGGGACTCGAGATCGCGAACGCGTCGCTGCTCGACGAGGGCACGGCCGCCGCCGAGGCAATGCACCTCACCGAAGCCGTCGCCAAGCGCAAGGGTGTGTACCTCGTTTCCGAAGGATGCCATCCGCAGACGATCGCGGTGGTCCAGACCCGTGCGGAAGCGCGCGGCATTACGATCGTCGTTGCCGACCCCGCCGATTTCACGTTCGGGCCGGACGTGATCGGGGCACTCGTGCAGTATCCCGCCACCGATGGCCGGATCGACGATTATCGCAAGCTGTGCCAGGAGGCCCATGCGGCGGGCGCACTCGTCGCGGCGGCAACCGACCTGCTTGCCCTCACACTGCTCGTGCCGCCCGGTGAATGGGGTGCGGATATCGCCGTCGGCTCGAGCCAGCGGTTCGGCGTGCCGATGGGGTTCGGTGGGCCGCATGCCGCGTTCTTCGCCACCCGCGACGCCTACAAGCGATTCGTGCCCGGCCGGATCATCGGGGTATCGCGCGATACGAACGGACGCCCCGCGCTCCGGATGGCGTTGCAGACGCGCGAGCAGCACATCCGTCGCGAGAAGGCCACGAGCAATATCTGCACGGCGCAGGTGCTCCTCGCGGTCATGGCGAGCATGTACGCCGTATACAACGGACCGGAGGGCATCCGCCGCATCGCGGAGCGCGTGCACACCCTTACCGTGCTGCTGGGCGCCGCGCTCCGGCGGCTCGGCTACCGGGTGGTCCATTCCGCGTTCTTTGACACGCTGTGCGTCGAAGTCGAGGCTTGGGCCCTGCCCCGCATCATCGATGCGGCGCGGGCGCGCGGCATGAACTTCCGCGTCATCACCCCGACGCGAATCGGCATTTCGCTGGACGAGCCCGCGGGGCTCGGCGACCTGGCGGATATCGTCACGGTCTTCTCGATCAACGAGGTGCTCCCGTTCATGGTGGAGAACCTCGGGACGCGAACCGACAGCGCGATCCCCGAAGCGTTGCGCCGCCAGACGCCGTATCTCACGGACCCCGTGTTCCACAGGTACCGCTCCGAGACGCAGATGCTGCGCTACATCAAGGAGCTCGAGGCGCGGGATCTCTCGCTCACGGCGGCCATGATCCCGCTCGGGTCCTGCACCATGAAGCTCAACGCCACGTTCGAGATGGTGCCCCTCTCCTGGCGCGAGATCAACCGGCTGCATCCCTTCGCGCCGGCCGAGCAGGTGCAGGGCTACCACATGCTGTTCCGCCAGCTCGAGGGGCAGCTCGCCGAAATCACGGGATTTCCGCACGTGTCGCTGCAGCCCAATTCCGGCGCGCAGGGGGAGTTCGCCGGACTCCTCGTGATCCGCGCGTACCACAAGTCGCGCGGCGACACCCACCGAACGACGTGTCTCATTCCCGACTCGGCGCACGGGACCAATCCCGCGAGCGCCGTCATGGCCGGGCTCGAGGTGGTGTCGGTCGCGTCCGATCCGGGCGGCAACATCGACCTCGACGATCTCCGAGCGAAAGCTGCGGCTCACAAGGACACGCTCGCGGCACTGATGGTGACCTATCCGTCCACGCACGGCGTGTTCGAGTCGTCGATTCGCGAGATCTGCGACATCGTGCATACGTATGGCGGGCAGGTCTACATGGATGGCGCGAACATGAACGCGCAGGTCGGCCTGTGCCGGCCGGCCGATTTCGGGGCCGACGTGTGTCATCTGAATCTCCACAAGACCTTCTGTATTCCGCACGGCGGCGGTGGTCCGGGCATGGGGCCGATCTGTGTCGCGCCGCACCTCGCGCCTTTTTTGCCCGATCATCCCGTTGTGCCGCTCGGGCACGACCAGTCGTGCGGCACGGTCTCCGCCGCCCCCTGGGGGAGCGCGTGGATTCTCCCGATTTCGTGGGCCTACATCGCCGCGATGGGACGGAATGGGTTGGCCGATGCAACGAAGGTCGCGATCCTCAACGCCAACTACATCGCCCGGCGGCTCGCGGGCCATTACGACTTGTTGTATTCGGGGCGCGAAGGGTTGATCGCCCACGAGTGCATTCTCGACATGCGGCCGTTCAAGCAGTCGGCAGGCATCGAGGTCGAGGACATCGCGAAACGGATCATCGACTACGGGTTCCACCCGCCGACGGTCTCATTTCCCGAGCTTGGCACCTTGATGATCGAGCCGACGGAAAGCGAAGCGCGCGAGGAGCTGGACCGCTTCTGCGACGCATTGATCGCGATTCGCCAGGAGATCAGGGAAGTCGAAGAGGACCGGATGCCGCGCGGCAACAATCTCCTGACCAATGCCCCGCACACGCTCGAAGACGTGGTCAGCGATTCGTGGAACCGACCCTATTCGCGAGAGCGCGCGGGATTCCCGTCGGCCGCCACCCGGCGCTACAAAGTCTGGCCGTCGGTGAGCCGCGTAGACGGAGCCTGGGGTGACCGCAACCTCGTTACGACCCGCACTACCGTCGAGCGCCAGCAGATCGCCGCGGACTGAACGGCCGTGGAGTCTGCTGCTGGACTCCGCAGGCCGCTCGGGCGCGGAAAACATGGCGGTGGATCTGGATCTGCTCGCGCGGGCCGCCGCGCTGGGTACCGCGACGCTGCGCCTGTACCGCTTCAATCCCCCGTGTCTTTCGTTCGGGCGCAACGAGCCGGCGCAACGCCGCTACGATCGCGGCCGGCTCGAGCGTTTGGCTATCGACCTCGTTCGCCGACCCACCGGCGGTCGCGCCGTGTGGCATGCGCACGAGCTGACGTATGCCGTTGCCGCCCCGCTCGCCGTGTTCGGCTCACTGGCGGACGCGTACTGCGCGATTCACACGCGTCTCGCGAGCGCGCTGCGCGCGCTCGGCGTGCCCGCGACCCTGGCACCCGCCAGCCGTCGCACGCCGCGCCCTGACACTCGGGGATCCTGCTTTGCCGCGGCGGTTGGAGGGGAGGTCACCGCCGGCGGCCAAAAGCTCGTCGGTTCGGCGCAGCTTCGGGAAGGCACAGCCTTCCTTCAGCACGGCTCGGTGCTGCTCGACATCGCTCACCAGGACATCGTCGATGTTCGGAACGCGACATCGGTGTCCCGCGAGCTGGGCCGCCCGGTCGGATTCGAGGAAGTAGCGCAATGCTTCCTGAACGCCTGGGACGAGCCTCTCAAACCGACCGCCCTCGTCCGCCCTCGTCCACCCTCGTCCGCCCTGTTCGCAGATCCGAACTGGACGTGGCGCCGCTAGGCCGCTCGACTCCCGTCCGGTTGCGCCGTCTCACATAGTTCCGCTTACATGATGTAGCAGTCCTGGTACAACACGGGTGCGCGTTGGTGCGGACGCCATGGAGCAGATCGCGCCCCCCGCCGGTGCCGGGCAATCACGAGTTCGAGGAGTATTACCACGACGCGCGGAACAGCAAGCTGTCACTAGGCCGCACCGTTGCTTGCCGAGCGCCGATTCACAATCTTAGGCGCGATGCGACACTCCCGTACCATCTCAGCGCTGGCCGTTGTCACATCGGGCGCCCTGCTTTCGTGCACGCCACACCCGCCGGGGTGCCGCGGCGAGTACTGCGGCACCGTCGTCTTTGCCGCGATCGGTGAGCCGGAAACGCTGCTCCCCCCTCTCGTTGAATCGGCCGTTGCCCGTGACATCTCAGACCAGATCTTCCTCAAGCTCGCCGAGCTTGGACCCGACGCGAATACCGTCGGCGACGAAGGATTCACCCCTGCCCTGGCCGAAGGCTGGGTGTGGGATGGCAAGCAGCGGCTCGTATTTCACCTGAACACGCACGCCCGCTGGCAGGACGGCACGCCGATCACCGCGGGCGACGTCGCATTCACGTTCGCGGCGTATACCGATCCCGTCGTGAATTCCCCCGCCCGGGCTTCGCTGCGCTGGATCAAGAGTGTCACGGCCGTGGATTCGGCGACGGTGGTGTTTCAATTCACGAAGCGCTACCCCGAAATGTTCTACGATGCCGTCTACCAGATGCGAATCCTGCCGGCGCATCTGCTCCAGGGCATTCCCAGGAACCAGTGGGCCAGTGCGCCGTTCGGGCGCCGCCCGGTCGGCGATGGAGCGTACCGGTTCGTCTCGTGGACGCCCGGGCAGTCCGTCGAGCTCGGCGCCGATTCGACGTTTTTTCTCGGCAGGCCGCACCTGCGGCGGCTGATCTGGCGCATCACACCCGACATGCAGGTGGCCGTGACCGCGCTCGTGGCGGGTGAGGACGACGCCATCGAGGTCCTCGTGTCGCCCGACAACGTGCGGCGCGTGGCCGACGCGCATCAGCTCGCGACCTACGCCTACAAGGGCTCGACGTACGGCTACCTCGGGTTCAACCTGCGCGCGCGGGGAGACTCGGCCAAGCCGCACCCATTGTTCGGCGACCGGGAGTTGCGCCGCGCGCTCGCCATGGCCGTCGATCGTGACCGGCTGCTGCAAAGCGTGTTCGAGACCTACGCCAAAGTGCCGCCCGGACCGATGTCCCAGATCTGGTCGATCTGGGACGTGGGCGTGCGCCAGCTGCCCTACGACACCGTGCAGGCCGCGCGCATGCTGACCAAGCGCGGCTGGACCGATTCCGACTCCGATGGCGTACGCGACCGGAACGGGATGGCGCTGTCGTTCAGCCTGCTCGTTCCCACGTCGAGCGCGCTGCGGCGGCGCTATGCGCGGCTGCTCCAGGACGAGTTTCGCCGCATCGGCGTCGAGGTGCGGATCGATGAAGTCGAGTTCGGCGTGTTCGCCCAGCGGGCCAAGAGCGGGCAATTCGACGCGATTCTGCAAACCTGGAATACGGACCCTACGCCGTCTTCCGCCGTCGTGCAGACCTGGACGCGCGCCGGGGTGGGGCAGTCGAATTATCTGCACTACGTGAACCCCGCGTTCGACCGGCTGGTGGATCAGGCCAGCGCGATTTTCAATCTCCCGCTCGCGAAACGACAATGGCGCGCGGCGCTGGACGTGATCAATCAGGACGCGCCCGCGGTCTTTCTGTTCGCGACCACGAATGTCGCGGCGGTGCATCGCCGGATCGACAATGTCTCGATTCACCCGGATTCCTGGTGGGCGACCGTGCGCACCTGGCGCATTCCGGCCGACCACCTGATCCAGCGGGACTCGGTCGGCTCCTAGTGACGACATGGCTGGTGCGGCGACTCGCCGCGTCGTTGGTCATCATTTTTGCCGTTGTCACCCTGGTGTTCTTCATCATTCATCTCGCCCCCGGTGAGCCGTTTCTTCCGGCGGGCGAGAGCTACGTCGACCCGGCCGTCGTGCAGCATGTGCGTGAGGAGTTCGGACTCGACCGTCCCTTGTTCGTGCAGTATCTGGATTATCTCCGCGCGCTCGCCCACGGCGACTTGGGAGAGTCGTTCGCGCTGCACCGCCCGGTTTCCGACATTCTCCTCGAGGCGATCCCGGACACGCTGGTCCTGACGGGGACGGCGCTGGTCATCGATTTGCTGTGCGGGTTGCTGCTCGGGATTTACCAGGCGACGCACGCCCGCCGCATACGCGATCTCCTGCTGGGATACGCGACATTGTTCCTGAGCTCCGTTCCGACGTTCTGGCTCGGGCTCCTCGCCCTGCTCGTGTTCGGGGAATGGCTGCACTGGGTACCGGTCGGGGGCATGAGCGATCCCGTGGTCCATCGCTCGCTCCCCTGGTTCGCGCGGTTGGGCGACGATGTGTGGCATCTCGCGCTCCCGGCGCTCGTGCTCGGCGGTGTGGGAGCGGCGGGAACGGCCCGCTATCAGCGCGCGGCGATGCTGGAAGTGATCCATCAACCCTTCATCCGTGCCGCGCGGGCCAAGGGCGTTTCCGAAAACCGCCTCGTCCTCGTTCACGCGCTGCGCAACGCGCTGCTCACCTTCATTACGCTGTTTGGCCTGTCGCTGCCGTTTCTGCTCACGGGCGCGGTGTTGGTCGAGACCGTCTTCGCGTGGCCCGGGATGGGCCGGCTCGCGGCGGAGGCCGTGTTCCGGCGCGACTATCCGGTGATCATGGCGGTCGTGATCGCGGCAAGCGTGATGGTGGTGCTGGGCAGCGCGGTAGCGGACCTGCTCTACGCCGCCGCCGACCCGCGCATTCGCGTACGCGACGCGTGATCCCGCCCGCGCCCGTCATCGCGCTGGCGGAGGTGGCGGTGGCGCTGCTCGTCTCCCTCGAAGCGCAGCGCCGCGGCATCCGGCGCGCGTGGGGCCGGCGGTTCTTCCAGCATCCGCTCGCGATGTTCAGCATCTTCATGGTGACGACCTTCGTGCTGCTCGCGATCGCCGCGCCGTGGGTCACCCGCTACCCGCCCTCGCAGCCGCTCGACATCATCGCCCTGCAAAACAGACCGCCGTCGCTCTTGCATCCCCTTGGCACGGACGTCTACAGTCGGGATGTGTGGAGCAGGCTGATTTACGGCTCACGCGTGTCGCTTGCGGTGGGCGCGCTCGCGATGCTCGTCGCCGTGACGATCGGCGCTCTGGTGGGCGCGGTGGCCGGGTACATGCGCGGCGGCATCGATGCCGTGCTCATGCGCATCGTCGACGTGGGGCTCGCCGTTCCGCGGATCTACCTTCTGCTCCTGGCCGTGGCGCTCTGGGAGCATCTGCCCCTCGTCCTCCTGGTCCTCATCATCGGCCTCACGGGATGGTTCGGAACGAGCCGCCTCGTGCGCGCCGAGGTACTCGCGCTGCGAGAACGGGAGTTCGTCGCCGCGGCGCGCGCGATGGGCGGCGAGCCGGGGCGGATCATCGCCCGGCATGTCATTCCCAATGTGCTGACCCCCATCGTGGTCTCGGCGGCGCTCGGCATCGGCAACGTCATGCTGCTCGAGGCCGGCCTGTCGTTTCTCGGATTCGGAGTACAGCCGCCCACCCCGAGCTGGGGCAACATGATCGCCGACGGGGCGGCCCATCTCGCGACGGCTCCCTGGAGTACGCTCTTCCCGGGACTCGCGATCGCGCTCGTCGTGACGTCCCTCAACGCCGTCGGCGACGCCCTGCGCGACGCCCTCGACCCGCGTCGGTACCGCATCGGGGACACATGAACGAGCCGTTGCTCTCCGTACGTGATCTCAAGACGTACTTCGTGACCGAGCGCGGCGAGGGACTCGCGCGCGCGGTGGACGGGGTCTCGTTCGATCTCTATCCCGGGGAAACTCTCGGCTTGGTGGGGGAGTCGGGATGCGGCAAGACGGTGACGGCCCTGTCGCTGCTCCGGCTCGTGCCCGAACCGCCCGGCCACATCCTCGCGGGCAGCGTCGTCGCATACGAGGGACGCGACCTGCTCGGTCTTTCGCCGCGAGAGCTGCGCGCCGTGCGCGGCGCCGAAATCGCGATGGTGTTTCAGGAGCCGCACGCGAGTTTGAACCCGGTGTTCCGGATCGGGGATCAGGTATCGGAGGCGGCAATCGTGCACCAACGCCTCTCCCGCCGCGCCGCCCGGGCGAAAACCCTCGAGATGCTCGAGCTCGTCGGCATTCCCGACCCCGCTCGGCGGATCGACGCGTATCCCCACCAGCTCTCGGGAGGCATGCTGCAGCGCGTCATGATTGCCATGGCGCTGATCTGCCATCCGAAAGTCCTCATCGCGGACGAACCCACGACGGCACTCGACGTCACGATTCAGGCGCAAATCGTCGAGCTGCTCGAGCGGCTGCAGGCGGAGCTCGGGATGGCGCTGATCCTCATCACGCACGACCTCGGGGTCGTGGCCGACACCGTCGATCGGGTCGTCGTCATGTACGCGGGACGGGTGGTCGAGACCGCGACGACACGGGACCTGTTCGCGCATCCGCGACACCCGTATACGGAGGGATTGCTCCGCTCCGTCCCCCGGCTCGACGATCCGCGGCGCCGACTGGCGAGCATCGCGGGTCAGGTTCCCGCGGCGACGGGATGGCCCGCAGGGTGCCGGTTTCACCCACGCTGTCCGTACGCGTGGGAGCGCTGTGTCGCCGACGAGCCGCCGTTGCTGGCGGGCAGCGAGCCCGTGATGCGCGATGCGGGATCCGGCGATCGGACCGCGCGGTGCTGGCTCCTCGAGGAACCCGAGCGGCGCGGCGCGCAGCATGAATAACGGCGCGCGGCTCGTCGACGTGCGCGACCTCGTGAAATACTTCCCGGTCGGCCGGACATTCCTGGGCTTCGGGCCGTCTCGGGGCGCCGTCCGCGCGGTGGATGGGGTGTCCTTCTCGATCGCGGCCGGCGAGACGTTGGGGCTCGTGGGAGAGTCGGGATGCGGCAAGTCCACGACGGGACGGGCCATTCTGCGCCTGGTGGAGCCCGATGCGGGAACGGTCCGGGTGCACGACGTCGACGTGCTGTCGCTCAAGCCCCGCGAGCTGCGTCAGGCGCGGCGGCGCATGCAGATCGTATTCCAGGACCCGTACGGCTCGCTCAATCCGCGCATGAGTGTGCGGCAGACGCTGCTCGAGCCGCTGATCATTCATCGACTCGGGAACCGCCGGGAGCGAGAGGCGCGCGTCGGCGCCTTACTCGTGGAGGTGGGCCTGGACCCGTCCCATGCGGCGGCCTATCCGCACGAGCTGTCCGGAGGCCAGCGCCAGCGTGTCGGAATCGCGCGCGCGCTGGCGCTCACGCCCGAGTTCCTCGTGTTGGACGAACCGGTGAGCGCGCTCGACGTATCCGTGCAGGCCCAGGTGCTCAATTTGCTCGCCGATCTCAAGGAGCACCGGCATCTCACGTTTCTTTTTATCGCGCACGACCTGGCCGTCGTGCGGCATATCGCGGATCGGGTCGCGGTGATGTATCTGGGCAGGATCGTGGAGCTCGCACGGGCCGGCGCGCTGTACGAGAGTCCGCGCCACCCCTATACGACCGCATTGCTTTCCGCAGTGCCGGTACCGGATCCGGAAGTGCGCCGCTCGCGCCTGGTGCTGTCGGGAGAGCTTCCGTCCCCCGCGTCCCCGCCCTCCGGGTGTCCGTTCCACACGCGGTGCCCGCATCCGCGGAAGAGCGAGCGGTGCCGGGTCGAGGCGCCTGCCTTGCGGGAGATCACCCCCGGACAGTTCGCCGCGTGTCACTATGCCGAGCAGCCGTTATGACCGGCGGCGTGCTCGCCCTGCAGGTGCTGACGAATCTTGCGTTCAGTCATCCGGGTCCGGGACTGCCCGGCGGGTGGACGCTGCAGCGGATTCGGCACGTCGGTCCGCCGCAGTACAGCGTCACCGCTGGCCACGCGTTGCGAGTTTCAGCGAACGCGGAAGCGGGGTTCGCGTACCATCGCCTGCGCGTTCCGCTCCGGCCCACTCATGGCAAGCTCATTTGGCGCTGGCGCACGGACACGCCGCTGCGCCACGCGTCGCTCCACTCGCGCGAGCGGGACGACAGTCCGGTCCGCGTGTTTCTCGCCTTCGACGACGGCCGGATGCTCTACTACAGCTGGGGCAACGGCGAACCGGTTGGAGACACGTTTCGGAGCTGGACCGGGGATTCCCGGGCGGTGATCGTCTTGCGCCGAGCCGAGGACGCGAATGGATCCTGGTACCTCGAGACGCGCGATCCATTCGCGGACTATCGCCGCGCGTTCGACCACGCTCCTCATCCGATCGTGGCGGTCGGCGTGGGCGCCGATACCGATCAGCTACACGACCACGCGGTTGCGGACGTGGGGGAAATCTCGTGGGAGTAAACGGTTTCCGATTCCGCGCGGTACTCGCCGACCCGCAGTTCTGGGTCCCTGTGTTCGTGCTCGTCCTCGGTCTTGTCGTACTGCGATGGATCCGGTAGCGGCGGCGCCAGCGGCTGGGATCGCCCGCCTGCGCCGGCTGCAGGGTCTGGGCGTCCTGTGCGGATTCGCGGCGGGCGCGTGGCTGGGCGCGGCCGAGGCGCCGCTCAAGATGGTGACCCTCGGCTTTCCGCCCGTCGTGATCTCGCTGCTCATGGTGCTGGGCGTATTTCTCGCGCGTTGGACGCTTCCGGCCTTGATCCGCGGCAGCTCGGGAATCTCCGCGGACGTCCGACAGGCGCCGCATCTCATCATCTGGGCGATTCTCGCCGGGTGCCTGTGGGCGGTTGCGAACACGCTGACGGTGTTCGCGATTCGTGACATCGGCCTCTCGATCGCGTTTCCGTTGTGGAACTCGAACTCGCTGCTTGGCATCGTGTGGGGATTCGTGTTCTTCAACGAGCTGCGCGGCGCGGGCGCGAAGCGGTGGTTCGGCGTGTTGGGCGGCGCCGTTCTGATGTTCGCGGGCGCGACGCTGCTCGCCGTCACGTCATCGGCGCAGGCGCCGAGCGGCCACGCCCTGCGCGGCGTCGCGGCGGCGCTCATGGCGGGCGCGCTGTGGGGCACGATGTACATCCCCTATCGCAAAGCCTATCTCACCGGAATGAACCCGCTCTCGTTCGTGACCTTCTTCACGATCGGTGAGGTCGCGATGATGACGCTGCTGGCCCTCTCGGACCGGGGCGGCGTGGCCCCGCTCGCGGCCGAGCTCGCGCGATCCAAGACGATCGTGTTCTGGCTCCTGTGCGGCGGGTTCGTCTGGGTGATCGGCGATCTGTTCCAGCAATACGCGGCGAAGTACATCGGCATCAGCCGCGGCATTCCGCTCTCGAACACGAATCAGTTATGGGGGCTCGCGTGGGGCACGCTCGTGTTTGGCGAGCTGCACGGGGGCGGCTCGGGTCTCTACGCCCGCGTGATCGGCGGCTCGGTGATCATGGCGGCGGGTGCGGCAGCCATCGCGTTGGCGACCGCCAACGCCAGAGAGCATGAACAGTGGCGCGAAGCCGGACGGCGCGAAGGCGAGAAGTATGGGGTCGATCAGGCCTACGTCGCGTCCGCCTTGTCGGGCGAAGCGGGAGGCGAGCACCGCCGCACGTGGGTCGATTGGGTGATCGTGCTCGGCGCAACCGGAGTGTTCGTCGGGTTCGCAACCGTGGCGCAGGTTCCCCACCTGGCCCTCAACTGGAGTGCGATGGGTGCACTCGTCCTGCTGTCAGTGGGACTGCTGGTGACCGCTGGCCTGGCATTGTGGAAGACGACGCGGTTCGGCTAACGAAACGCCCCCTCAGTCGAGGGGGCGTTGTGCCGCTAGAACTCGTACCGCGTCGCGTGCCAGTAGGGCCGGCCGCTACCCCAATACATCCGTCGCCGCCACCACCACCGGCGCCGCAGCGCCACGGCCGCGAAGAATAGCAACGCCAGCGGCCAGAACGGGAAGAACAGCCACCGCAAGGCGAAGAGTCCCAAGCCAACGCACAGCATCGCCACGACACCCAACCGCACCGCTCCCCACACCAGCCAGGCCCAGACGGGCGGGCGCCGGAAGCCGATGGGCGCACGCTGGACCTCGGTCGCCTCTGGAAGATCGGAGATCAGCGCCGCGAGCTCTTCGCGGAACCGGGCGCTCTGCGCTTGCGCTACTCGCTCGCCCGCCTCCTCGATGGACAACCGCCCGGCTCCCGCTGCCTTTTGCAGAACGCGCTCGACTTCCTCGCGCTCGGAGTCAGAAGCCCGGATCGTGTTCATGTGGTTGCCTCCTCGATCTCCTTCGTGGCGCGCGCGAGAATCTCGGCGATGGTGCGCCGCGCGTCATCGCTCGCGCGCCACCCCCGACGGTACACTGCCTTCACGAGGCAGGCCGTGCCCTCATTGACCTCTCCCATCGTGCCCCCAAACGCCTGATCTACCGCCTCGCTCACGCGGGCGAAGATGTCCTCCACCACATCCCGATGCTGCTCGAGGAACTTCACGCCAGCCGCGGTGATCTCGTACACCTTCTTGCCTGCTACCTCTCTGGCCTTGACCAATTCTTCGTCTTCGAGCAGCTGCAACGTGGGATACACACTCCCTGGTGACGGCGAGTAGCACCCGTGCATCCGCTGCTCCAGTTCTTTCATGATCTCGTAGCCATGACGCGGCTTGTCCCTGAGCAACTCGAGAATCACGTACTTCATGTCTCCGGCGCCGAACCATGGACGGCGCCGGCCTCCCACTCCGAAGCCGGGAAACCCGCCCGGCCATGGAAATCCCCTTGGTCTCATCGTTTTCTCCTCGATACGTCGTTACGATATTACGTCAAGCAGTGTCATGACGATACATCTTACGATGTATCGCGTCAAGGGTTTCACGGCCCCTCTGATGTCCCGTAAGTACCATAGAGAGCGGCACCGGTTGAGGCCCAGAATTGACCCTCGACCCTCACCCCCACAGCGACCATGGCCAGACGGAAGAGGACTACTCGAACAGGCACGAAGCGGAGCGCGCGGGTCGCCCGACGCCGCCGCGCGATCAAACGCATCGCCAAGAAACTTGGCTCAGCACTCGCCAAGCGCGCCGGAAGATCGAAGCGAGGGCGGCGGGCGCGACGTAAAACGGCTCGAGGGACGCGCTAGAGGGTTCCCTGCCGAAAGTCCCGTACCACGAATACAGCCCCTTCACGGCGGCCGCGGCCGGGGCGCTCGAGTTCGCCAAGCGTCTCTCGCCTCTGTGGTGGCTGTCTCGCTTCGTGCCGATCCTCGAGCCTCGAGGCGGCCTCGAGACGGACGATTCCGCAGGGGTCACGCTCGTCAAACGGCGCGCCCGGGCGGTCGAATCGTATATCGCGGCGAGCTTGGCCATT
>Ga0335082_10001045_pt1 | contig 29454 bp, 24 predicted proteins | sample Lox_Sample_41_FD_206718 | JGI IMG/M metagenome (GOLD analysis project Ga0335082, IMG submission 206718) | Soil microbial communities from Loxahatchee National Wildlife Refuge, Florida, United States - Lox_Sample_4.1 | ecosystem: Environmental > Terrestrial > Soil > Wetlands | place: USA... | reverse complement strand
AGTCGAATTGCACGTCTGGATATCCGCGGTTGTAGTAGTAAAACGTCAGCGCATCGCGGTCCCCAATGACATTGGCGTCGCTGTACGGCTGTCCCGGCACGCACGCCAGCAGCGGCGCCAGCCGTTCCGTGGAGTAGCTATTGTTGCCCTCGATGTTCAGACTGTTCACCAGGGTTTGCGGCCCTTCCGTGATGCGAAACACCACCGCCAGCTCGCCTTTTTGCCGATCGAAGTTGTCTTGAAGTTCCGCCTCCACCTTCACATCCAGAAACCCGTTCGACAGGTATAACCCCTTGATGGAATTCGCATCGTCCTGCATCATGCGCTGGCTGAATCGCCCATTGGTCAGGATCCAGCTCTTGGGCAGGATCGTCAGCCGCTCGCGGATTGTCTCATCCCCGAAATACTTGTTGCCCTCGATCTTGATCGCCGCCAGTTCGTGCTTCTCGCCCGGATCGATTTTGTAAACGATATCGACCTGGTCTTTCTCAGGCGCCGCACGCCGCTCCACCTCCACCGTCGCGTCGAAATAACCGTGCGTCTGCAGATAATTGCGCAGATTGCGGCGGCCCTCATTCAGCAGGTCATCATCCACCGCATTCTCCTGATACACCGGCACCAGCTTCTTGATATCGCGATTGGCGATCTTCGCGCCCTCGGTGGTGATCACCACCTTGGAGCCCTGCTCGATTTCGAAAACGTAATCCAGCGTGTTGTTCTGCGGGTGATACTCGCGGCTGATCAGCGACACCTGCGCTTCCAGGCGTTGGTTCTTCTGGTAGTGCTTGCGCAAGCGCTCCAGCGCGCGCGTCAGGTTGGCGCTTTTCACCTTGGCGCCGGGCTTCAGCTTGGTGATCTGTTGAATCTGCTCCGGCAGGATGCCCGCATCCCCCTCGACCTTTACACTGCCGACGCGCGCCAGTTCCCCCGGCGTCACGTGGAAGAGAACATCCATTTGCCGCGAGTCCTCGTGCGGCGTCAGGTCGTAGGCGATAGCCGACTCATAGTAGCCGTTGTCGCCCATCACTTTGTTCATGCGCTCCATCGACAGCTTCACATTGTCTTCGCTGAACAGTTCGCCGAGGTCGAGTTTGGCGGCATATACAAGCTGGTGCGGTTTGGGCTGCGCCTTCGGGTTCAGACCGTCCACGTTCACATCGCCGTTGAAATAGTTCTCCGTGGCGACAAACGTCAGTACGATGCCGCTGGGTTGCGCCGACGACGCCTCCACCTGCAGGCTCGAGAACCGCCCCGTCGCATACAGCACCCGGATCGACTCCCGCACCGCTTCGCGGTCCAGCGGCTCGCCCTCTTTCACCAGCAGCAGGCCGCGCAGCATTTCAGGATTGGTTCCCACGACCCCGTGAAACTGAACCTCGCGCACTACTTCGCCCTCGTACTTTGCCGCGCTGTTTAACGCCGGTAGAGGGTGCGGCTGCGCATTGACCGTCTCGTTTTGAGGATTGGGTGTCTGCGGAGGGTTCTGCGGCCACGCCAAGCGCCCGCACAGCGTAAGCGCCGCGCACAGCCCTAGCTCGAAGATGAATGGCGTGGTTGGCTTCCTCAAACTCGTAGCCCTTATTGCAGTTTCACAGTTGATGCAGCCCAGCTCTCGCCTTGAAAGGGCACGGCTTTAGCCGTGCCGTAGATGGCATTCACGACGCCTGGCTTTAGCCACCGAGGAAAATCGGTCTACACCTTCTCTGAAAACTCTCCAGTGGACCCGCCCATTCCCAGCCGTCGCGATCCGATTACCTGCCCTGCCGGCCGGGTTTCCTCCGGGCACGGCTTCACGGCCTGCTGAGAAAGTTGCTTACCCGTATTTTTGAAAGGCACGGCTTCAGCCGTGCCGTACACGTTGCTTCTATTCGACTCGCCCAGCGCACGTCAGTCCACACGGCGTGTTGTATTCTCGCCTCTTCAGTGGTGCCCTTCAGCCCTCTAGTTTTGTCATCCCGAGCGGAGGCGGCGCGGTTTTTGTGCCCCCGCAGTCTAGGAACCTGCATCTCTCGTCCTTACCGCGACACGATTACCATCTCCGATCCCCTCTACCCGAGCGCACTCCAGGCATGCCGTCAAATCCCGTCCGGCCATTCCTGCTGGTGTCAGTCCCATCTCTGCGCGACGAATCGTCTCTGGCGTTACCTATAATAACGAAGGATGCTTCCTAATGAGCAGCTACTCCGGCCGGAGTTTTCCGAGCGTTACTCCCGCCAGATCCTCTTCCCGCCTGTGGGTCCCGAAGGCCAGCAGCGCCTCGCCGTCGCGCGTGTCGCCATCGTCGGCTGCGGCGCCACCGGCTCGGCTCTCTCTTCTCTGCTCGCCCGCGCCGGAGTCGGCTACCTGCGCATCATCGACCGCGACTACGTCGAGCCCGGCAACCTGCAGCGCCAGGTGCTCTTCGACGAGGCTGACGCCACCCAGTCGCTCCCCAAGGCCATCGCTGCCGCCCGCAAAATTCGCGCCTTCAACTCCGAAATCACCGTAGACCCCCACGCCGCCGACCTCGTCCCCAACAACGCCGCTGATCTGCTCGGCAACGTCGGTCTCATCCTCGATGGGACGGACAACTTCGAGACCAGGTACTTGATCAACGATTACGCGGTGAGCGAAAAACTGCCGTGGATTTACGCCGCCGGAGTCGGCAGCTACGCCGTCACCATGAACGTCCTGCCTGGCGAGACCGCCTGCCTCGCCTGTATCTTTCCTGATTCCCCCAAAGGAATGGTTGAGACCTGCGACACTTTGGGCATTCTGAATTCAGCCGTGAACCTGGTGGCGTCCATTGCGGCGACCGAGGCGATAAAGCTTATCGTCGGCGCTCGCGATAAAATCCGCCGCACCCTATGGTCGTATGACGTGTGGACTAACGAACACGCAGAGGTCTCCGCCGCTTGCCCGCGCGAAGGCTGCCGCGCTTGCCGGCAGCGCGACTTCATCCACCTCGAAGGTGTTGGCCGCCCGCCCATCTCACTCTGCGGCCGCAACTCAGTGCAGATCCACGAGCGCCAGCGCCCCATCGACTTCGCGGAACTTTCCACTCGCCTCGCCCCTCACGGCCAGGTCAAACATAATGAGTTTGTGCTGAAGTTCTGGCGCGACCCCTACGAGATGACCCTCTTCCCCGACGGCCGCGCCATCATCAAAGGCACCACCGACCCCGCCCTCGCGAGAAGCCTGTATGCGAGGTATGTAGGCTCGTAGGGAATGTAAGTAAGGAATCCGGCCTCATAAGTGCGATTTGAAAGGGCACGGCTTCAGCCGTGCCGCCGCGGGCTATATAAATATTGGTCTCTAACCCCCGAAGGGATTCGAATTCCCTCGCGCGCACAGTTAACGAATCAGCTTCTAGAGAAGCTGTGCTTCATGCATCGCAATCCTGTAAAGCCCGGCCTGGTGGAAAAGGCGGAAGGCGGGAAGTGGAGCAGCTTCCGGTCGTACGCCTCCAGTGAAGACGGACTGGGCCGGTGGCCTAACTATGCCCGCTGTTGGCAAATGTGGCGAGTGCGTGGCCTACAACTCCCCCGAATTGGCAGTGGTGCGAAACATCCCCGCCATAGCCGTGGCTAATTCCTTTTCCTTCGCTGCGGAATTTGCCTGGCTTTCCCTCCCCTTTTCCCTTATCCATAAAACTTGGGAGGTTTGGTCTTACTCGCGGTCCTCTACGCGAAGAAGGTTCCCAATCCCGCGGCGGTCGCCAACTCACTGGCAGCTCCCAGCTCCGAGGCCGTACAGGTAGCCGGGATTCGTCCGTGCACTGCAGCAGTAGGCTCAGACATCCATTGCTTAATTACCCACGGTCTGGCAGCTACCCCGCCATCTCAAGCCCAAAAAAGATCCGGCGCCTGGCCGAGTCGGCAGGCGCCGGGTCATAGTTCCTCCCCCGGGGCATCCTCTCCATTTCTTACCGCCGGGACATCTGGAATGTGCAGTAGTCCGCGAGCCATTCGTTCGTCACCTCCACGTCAGCGTTACGGTTGACGATCACATTGTGCAGGATGCAGGAATCGCCGTACCGGTCCACGAACTGAAAATCCCACCGGCCCGGCGGGACCTTCACCGTAAACCTGTATCCCGGACGCAAGACGTAGTCTCCCAGCAAGTCGCTCTCCCAAGAGTTGTCGTAGACGGATGACACGTGGACTTGGTGGAAGGTGACATCCGACTCGTTGTGCAGGGTGACGTCATAGCGGCTTCTCTGTGCCGCCGCCGGCGCCGACACAGCCAGAAGGACGATCATCGAGAAGCACAACGTCATTACCTTGGATCGTAGATTGGTGAGCATGGTGAACCTCCTTCCCTGATGCGGGCCTTCGCGGCCTCGCAATTATCGTCCGTGACGTTGCAACTGGCTCGCCAAAGTTGCACCTGCAATGAGCACCCTCTCCCTGCGCTGCAGAAGTGCTTGACGGTGCAACTCGGCGCGCGCTGGCGGCATTTCGCATCGCATACCAAACGGCTTGCCCCGCCGCAATCTTCATCCCGAATGTGTGGCCGGGCTAACTAATCGGATAGCGTCTGCGCCGACTCATCACTCACGATGTCCCACGCTGCACTCCAGCGCTGTTAGCTTTTGCATGTCTTAAGTTCGCTGAACACCCGGTGCTGCCGGCGACGTCTTCCCTGCACGCCTAACCCGCTCGTTGTCGCTTTCCTATGGTAGGAAACGTGCACCTGCACCTGCGCAATGAAGGGAGGTTTGCCATGAACGTTCAAGTCATAGCCTTCGCCTTTGGAGGAGTCCTTTTGCTCATCAGCGTGTTGGGGGGTGGATTTGAACTCAAAGAGCTCAAGGTCCCAAAAGTCGGTGTGGGTGTCCGCGTGTTGTCCGCCGCCGTGGGAATCCTGTTTGTCTGCCTGGGTTTCTCTGGCTCCGACGCAGGCATGTCACAATCCTCCTCCGCAAACGCCAGCGGAACCACCAAGGTCCTCGCCGCCAACCCGCCACCCGAACCGGTAGAGTTCTTCCTCACCGACCAGCTCGGCGAAGACGAAATCAGCGAGCAGGTCACGGTCCTGATTGACGGCAAGAATGTTGGCAACCTCACGGTGAGCCAGTCTTATCCCAATGCGCAATTGAGGGTCACGGTCCCGCAGCCCGGTCAGCACAGCTACGCAGCCGAGGCCACTGCAGTCTTCGACGACAATGGAGACACATTCGAATACACAGGGGCCGGTCAGGGAATGATCAATGTTCGCGCCGGCAAGATTTACAGCCTGCGGGGCAGTGTCTCGGGCAACACCTGGCTGGTGAGTGTCGAGGAAGAACAATAAGCGACGTGTGTACTCTGCGCTCTGCGGCATACCGTCGCCTGCTGAATCACGGACTCTGGGCTGATGCCCCACATTTGCCTGCCGCTGCAAATGCGGGGATCTGCGTCGGACTTCCCATACTGGGAACGCGAAGTCACCTTCGGGTTTCCACGCACCCGATTTTTCGTGACACCCTTCACCACACGCTCTATCAGTGATATTGGAGCTTCTTGCCCCGGACGACGGGTTCGAGTTGGCCCTTCGCGGCTATCCCGCTAAGTTCTTTGAAATTAAGATCTTGTCTGTAAGTTACTGTAGCATCGGATCTTGCGCGAAAGTTCCCCCTAACCTCCTGATTCCACGGAATTTCAGCAAGATAAATTCCGGTGGTGGTTGGCCCACATTTGCCTGACGTTGGCAAATGGGACTTAGAGTTCATCTGCGACGCCGTGTGCAAGTATCTGCATATGTAACTCCTTGCGGCTGAATTGGATAGCTAAAGACCATTGGCGTTCAATCGTTTGCGAAGAGTTTTCTCCCAAGCCATTGAAAATAAAGCAGGGGCAAAAAGCAATTTGGTCGAATTCTCGCAAACTCCCGACACCCCCAACGCTTACATCCCTCCGTGACCCACCTCACTGACCTAACCCCGATTCTCGTCCAAGATACGTTGATGGTCACTACTCCCGTCGCCTCTAACACCCGTCAGGTCACGAACTTCGCCGAACTCCGCGACCGGGCCCGGGCGCTCGGCCCCAAGCGTGTGGCCGTGGTCGCTCCCGATGAGGTCGCCCTCACCGCCGCCCACAGCGCCCTTCAGTTGGGAATTGCCGTCCCCGTCCTCATCGGCGACGAGCGCCTGATCCGTTCCGAAGTCCAAGCCCTCGGACTCTCTGCCCTGTTCGCCGGCTCCGAGCTGGTGCCAGCCGACCACGCTCCCGCGACCGCCGTACGGATGGCAGCTAATGGCGAGGTGGACGCTCTGCTGAAGGGCCACCTTCGCACCGACGAGCTCTTGCATGCCGTGCTCGACAAGGCAGCCGGCTTGCGCACCGGGCGGCTGTTGAGTGACGTGCTGCTGTACGAAGACACGCTCGCGGGCGAGCCCCGCCTGGTGGGCATCTCCGACGGCGGCCTGAACATCGCACCCACCCTTGAGCAGAAGCGCGAAATCGTACTGAACGCCATCGCGGTCATGCGTTGCCTGGGCTTGCGGCGTCCGAAGATCGCCATCATGAGCGCCACCGAAGCGGTCAGCAAATCCGTGCCTTCCACCGAAGACGCCCGCGCGCTCACCGAGATGGCCCGGTCCGGCCTGTTCGGCGAGGCCGATCTCTTCGGGCCGCTCGCCCTCGACTGCGCCTTGCTGCAATCGGCGGCACAGGCCAAGGGCATCACTCATCCCGTGGCGGGATACGCCGACTGCATGGTGGTGCCTAACATCGAGTCCGGCAACCTCCTGGGCAAGGCCGTGAAATACCTTGGCGGCTCGCTGTGTGCGCATGTCGTGGCGGGCGCGAAGGTCCCCATCCTCATTCCATCTCGGGTGGAAAGCGTGAATGACAAGGTGAACTCCATTGCCTTGGGGGTGCTGTTTGCCGCAGGGTGAGTTCCGCATCCTCGCCATCAATCCGGGTTCGACCTCAACCAAGTTCGCGGTGTTCTTGAACGAGCGTCCCGAGCTGGTGAAGAACCTCCGCCACTCCGATGCCGAGATGGAGCAGTTCCGCAACCGGCCTATACTCGAGCAGCAGGGGTTTCGTGCTACGCAGATCGCCTCCGCCCTCCGTGAGGCGGGAATCAAACTCGGCCAGATCGACGCAGTTGCCGGACGCGGCGGCCTTCTGCCCCCCTCGGCCAGCGGCACGTACCTGGTGAATGACGCCATGTTGGCGGAGTTGCGCCTCGCCCGCCGTGGCGAACATGCCTCGAACCTGGGAGCGTTTCTCGCCCTCAGCCTGGCGCAACAAGCTGGCGTGAAGGCCTACGTGGTCGATCCCGTCAGCGTGGACGAGTGGCCCGAGATCGCCCGCCTGTCCGGCTCCGCGCTGCTCGAGCGGCAGTCTCTCTCCCATGCCCTGAACTCCAAGGCTGTGGCCAAGCGCTACGCCCGCGAGCGCGCCATAGCGTATGATTCCCTGCGGCTCATCGTCGCGCATCTGGGCAGCGGAATTTCCATCTCCGCCCACCAGGACGGCCGTATGACTGACGCCACCAACTCGCGCGAGGAAGGAGCGTTTTCCACCGAGCGCGCCGGCACCGTTCCGGGAATGCAGTTGGTCGATCTCTGCTTCAGCGGCAAGTACAGCAGAAAACAGGTGGAAGCGCTTCTCTTCCGCGACGGGGGACTCTACTCCTATCTCAGCACCAGGGACCTGTCGGAAGTTGAGTGCCGCATCGCCGCCGGCGACAATCAGGCAAAGACCGTCTTCAACGCGATGGCATACCAAATCGCCAAAGAAATCGGCGCCATGGCCACCGTCCTCCGCGGCCACGTGGACGCCATCCTTTTCACCGGCGGCATGGCACATTCGCAGCAGCTAACATCAGCCCTGAAGGAATACGTCGGCTGGATCGCCCCCATCGCGGTCTATCCCGGCGAGGACGAACTGCAGGCCCTGGCCGAAGGCGTATTGCGCGTGCTCCGCCACGAAGAGCATCCCCGGCACTTCGGCGCGTAGCCCCATGCCTATCCGCCAAAATGCATCACCCTCACCACTATGTCTCCTATGCTACGCAAAACTCAAACGCTCCATCCCACACTTTCGCGAACGTCTCTGAGTCGAATCCCGAACCGGACTTCAGCAAGTCGTAGGCGTCATACTCTCTGTCGCTGTTCGCATCGGTGGAGTGTACCCGCTTGTAGTGGCCGACAATGTCCATGTGATCGGCATTGATCAGCACGGTATCCTCGCAGTTCGGCCACAGCATCGACGCGGTATTTACGACGCCGTCGTTGTCCCAGATCGCGATCGCGTGCTTCGCGCCGTTCTCGTCGGCCAGCACGGGTGGCTTCGCCATCTTGATGTCGGGATACTCAAACGGGCCTCCGGCACAGGCACGATAGCAGGTGCGATAGACAATGTCCGTCCCCGTCCGCGCGCTCGTGGCGGGAGTAATCTCCGGCCACGACCACGGATGCAGCAGCTCCCACCGCGGCGCGGCGTGTTGGGGATCGAACTCGAACGGTCGCGCGCCAATACTGGCGTATGATTGCGTCGCTATGTCGTGGTCATCCCAATTCGTCATTTCCCGCTTCCGTATCTCGTCAGAAAAGTGCGCGGGACTCTGCTCGTCTCCGTCGGGTTCGGCCGATAGGTCTTCGATGGCGCTGAAGTCGGAGCACATGTGCCGCACCCACAGTGCCAATTCCGCCGCGGCCTCCTGCGCCAGCAACGTCCGCATTGGAGTTGGCGCCAGTGGCGGCTCTGCCTCGCACAGCGCGTCCTGCACAGCGTCGAACAGGTTGAGTTTGGCTGTCCCAGTGATGTAGCCTGTCAGCAACTCCTGCAGCCGGTCGAGCACCGGTACTTGCGACGTGGCAACCGAGGCCCGCAGGTCTGCCACTACGGCGTGGCGCGCCAGATCGTGTGCGCGCACCCAGTCCGCGATGTTCGTGCCGAATTGCGGGACTGACAGAAACACAACGCGAGCAATTCGGTCCAGGATCTCCGCCGGTGCCACCGCGAAATCCGATCCGCGGGTTCCGTCCACCGCGTAGCGCGTCTTGGCATCCGTCTTGTAGTCGGCCACCAGGTCCCACAACAGGCGGCGGATATCCAGCCCTCCCGTCGAATGTCCCACCAGTGCGATTCGGTCATCGGGCAGAAACTCTCCGCGCGCAATGCGCTTCGCCAGGTAGTTGCGCAGGCGTTTCGAGCGGGTTACGACCGCGGCCGTGGGAAAGTTGTCGAAGTAATGCAACACCGCTGCCTGCCGTTCGCTCCCACCCGCTTTCTTCCATTCTCCGAAGTGCGGGGTCACGCGGGCGTAGTACTCCAGTTGGCCGAGCGCATCGAATCCGCCAAAACCCGGAATCAAGACGATGTGGATCCGACGATTGGGCAACGGACTGCTCTTCTTTTTGAATGGTGTCATGGCTGGACCTGGCTTTCGTGCGATTGACAACGTGCACGCAACCGCGCACACCAACCAACCGCATCACCATGCGGAGCGTAAGTCACTCCCCTGTCCGCATGCTAGGAGCCGCGCCCCCCTAACTCAAGGACATAAACACCGTAGCGCCGAGCCCGGTGCCAAAAGAGGAAGCCTGTCTCACCGGCATCGATTGCCATTCGCCCGGAAAATCTCCTCCCTTATTTGTTCTATAACTAGAGGCGCGATGCTAAGGACCTTATGAGTGGCGATTCGTTACCGCTAAACCTGCCGCTCCCGCGCTTTGCAACCGATTCGTGCGAGGCCACTGATCTGTATTGCGAACTGCGCAAACCACTGCTGCGATATCTGGCCGGGCTCGGGCTCTCGGCGGACGAAGCGCAGGATGTGGTACAGGACGCGTTCCTCAGCCTGCACAAGCACCTCGCCGCGGGCGGTTCGCAGCAGAACATTCGCAGTTGGCTGTTTCGGGTCGCCCACAACCGGGCCCGGAACTGTCAGCAGAGTTACGCCCAGCGTAAGGGCGAGCCGCTCGACCCCGTCTTCGACGCGGTTTCGCACGAGGCGACGCCCGAGCAGTTCGTGTTGGAGAAGGAAAAGTCTCTGCGGATGGAAGCAGCCGTTCGATCGCTGGCGACCCAGGAGCGCGAGTGCCTCATGTTGCGCGCGGAAGGATTGCGCTATCGCGAGATTGGCGAAGTGCTGGAAATCCCTACCTCGACAGTAGCCGACACCGTGGATCGCGCCATCAAGAAGTTAGTGGAGAAATGCAATGTGTGACTTCAGAGGACCACTGATTGCCTGGATGGACGGCGAGCTTGCGGAAACCGAAGCCGCCGCTGTCGAGCGCCACGTGCAAGGTTGCACTGAATGCCGGGATCGCGTCGCCTCGTACGAGGAAGCCGGCAGCAGATTTGCAACCTATTACTCCCAGGCGACGCAGGCCACTCCGGCGGCGAACTTATCCTCGCAGACCATGCCGCGCTGGCTTCCGTGGGCGGCTGTCGCCGCTGCGGTCGTCCTGATCGCAATGGCGTTGCTGCCGCGCCCGGCAAAACAGTCTCCGGCGGTCGTGCCCGCTGTGGCTGTCGCTCCGCCGCCCGCCACGGAAATTGACAGCAACCCGGCGCGGCAAGTCCAGCCTGTCGCCAGACGTCACATTGCGCCGCGTCGAAAGCCTCGCAGTACCGAGTGGGCGTTGGCTCAACCGGCTATCCAGATTGCCATCCCCGCCGACGCAGTGTTCCCTCCGGGCGCCGTTCCCGAGGGCATCAGCTACATCGCGAACCTGAGTCTTGCTTCCGACGGATCGGTGCAGGGAGTTCGGCTACAGCCATGAGTTTGGAATTGCAAAGGAGAACTACCTAGCCATGAAACGTATTTTGATCTTTGTCCTGGCGGTATCCTGCTGCGCGCTGGCCCAGGGTGGCGCCGACATAACCTTTCAAGCCCCCATCCGCGCCGGTGCGATTGCCATCGGCGCATTCGGAGGTCCCGGACCTGCCGTGAAGGGTGCGCCCTACTCCGCCACGATCACCAACGAAAACGTCCAGACTCTTGCCGACGGTACCCACATTACGCAAACCAGTACCGGCTCGACCGCGCGCGATTCACAGGGCCGCACCCGTCAGGATGCCCCCCTGCCGTCGCTCGGCAATCTCGCCGCCTCCGACGCCCCCCACTTGGTCTTCCTCCAGGACCCCGTAGCTGGGACGTCGTACACCCTGAATCTCACCGACAAGACGGCCTGGAAAAATCCTATGCTGCCCGGTGGTGTCAATGTGACTGCGACAGGTGTCACCACCACCACCAATACATTTTTCGTACACACTGGTGGCGGCGCGCCTCCCGATCTCCCGCCGCCTCCCCCAATGGTCTGGCAGAAGCACGTTGAAGTTGAGGATGCCGGCGACGTCACTACCGAAAACCTCGACTCGCAAATGATCGAAGGCGTGCAGGTCACGGGCGTTCGCACTACGCGAACCATTCCGGTCGGCAAGATCGGCAACGATCGGCCGATCGCCATCACCACAGAGGTGTGGACGTCGCCCGAACTGAAGACCGTCGTCTTAAGCAAGCGAAACGACCCCAGGACCGGCGAACAGACATTCAAGCTCACCAACATTCAACGTACGGAACCCGACCCGTCGTTATTCACCGTACCCTCAGACTTCAAAGTTACCGAGAGCGGCGCCGAGACCATCATCTACCGTACAAAGCACTGAACCTCCTCGACGCGGCACGGTATCCCAGCGCCCCACACACCCAGTTTTGGGGATGTGTGGGGCGCCCTCGCCGTGCTCAAACGGTGTGCCCGTGCTCCTGCGCTGGCGTTTGAACACAGCTCACCCATGACACATCCGACGAACGGGCATGGCTGCGCACTGGACCCTCTGGAGGTTGTTCCGTTGGCGCTTGGATTGACCGTCAATTCATTGCATAATGACGCGGTCGAAGTTCAAAGGAGGCAACTCAATGCCACACTACATCGCGATGCTCAGTTACACGGCGCAAGGAATTGCGAAGGTCAAAGACAGCCCCTCCCGGCTAGACGCCGCCCGCAAGGCAGCCGAGTCCATGGGAGGTAAACTTCATTCCTGGTATCTGACAATGGGGCATATCGATGCGGTCATCATCGCCGAGTTCCCCAGTGACGAGGTTTGTGCGAAGTTCATGCTCTCGGTGAGTTCCCTGGGCAACGTCACCACAAAGACCCTGAAAGCGTTTAGCGAGGACGAATATAGAAAGATTATTGCGTCGTTGCCGTGATGCCCGTGCTCCGTCCTTGTCTTGCAAACGGGAAACAAAAATTCCAGTTGCCTGGTTCTCACGCATTCCCCCACGGGAATGTGCGGGAACCGTGCACTCGACAGGCGGCAAGCGATCAGCGTAGGACCTGTCTTCTTGGGAAAGAGTAAACTTTTGCGCTAGTGAGCGCATCCAACTTCTCAGCCTATGACACTCGACGAGTATCACAAAAAACGCGACTTTGCGAAGACGCCTGAACCCTCCGGCAAAGGCCAAAGCACGAAGGCTTCCGGCAAACTGATCTACGTCATCCAGAAACATCGCGCCACGCAATTGCACTACGACTTTCGCCTGGAATGGAACGGCACGTTGTTGTCGTGGGCCGTCCCCAAGGGGCCGTCGGTCGATCCCTCCGTCAAGCGCTTGGCGGTGCAGGTTGAGGACCATCCCATTGACTACGCGAACTTCGAAGGCGTGATTCCCAAAGACGAGTACGGCGGCGGCACCGTGATGGTCTGGGACACGGGTACGTGGGAACCCGAAGTTCCCGACGTCGACGAGGCGCTGCGCAAGGGCGACCTGAAGTTCCTGCTTCACGGCAAGAAGTTGCAAGGCTCGTGGGCGCTGGTGCGCACCCGTGGATTCGGGTCCAGCAAGAGTAAGCCTTCATGGCTGCTCATCAAGCATCGCGACCAGTACGCCGCGGAACGCGACGTCACGCTTGACGAACCAACTTCCACGCTTTCCCATCGCCTGCTGGCCGACATCGCCCGCGACGGCGGCGGCAATGTCGAACAGGCAGCCAGCGGCGATCCACAGGCCGCGAAGCCGGCACTAGGGAAATCGTCCGCAAAGCGCGTCAGTCGGCGGCCACGCGCCATAACCTCGCCGAAACAGGCCGGACGCTGAGCCGGGCGACTTCGCAGGCCGCAACGACCGTGAGTGATCGAATTCCATTCAGCGTTCAGCCCATGCTCGCCACATTGGTGCGCGATCCATTCGATAAACCCGGCTGGGTGTATGAGGAGAAATACGACGGCGACCGCCTGATGGCTTACAAAGAAGGATCGCGCCTGCGATTGCTCACGCGGAACGACAAGGACCACACCAGCAAATTTCCCCGGATTGTGGCGGCGATCGAGAAACTTCGGCCCGCCTCGCTTCTGCTCGACGGCGAAGTGGTGGTCTTTGACCAAAGAAACGTGTCGCGCTTTCAACTGCTCCAGCAAGGCAAAGGTACGCCGGTGTACGCCGTGTTCGACTGCCTGTATGCTGACGGCCAGGATCTGCGGCGCCGGCCGCTCTCGGCCCGCCGCGAGATGCTCGAACAGATGGTCGCTTCCCAGGGTGTCTTGCTGCTCTCCCACCGGCTGGCGTCGAACGGTCTCGAAGCTTTCAAACTGGCGAAGCGCCGCGGCTACGAAGGCCTGGTTGCCAAGGACCTGTCCTCGGTTTACGTAGAGGGCCGTTCGAAGTTCTGGTTGAAGGTCAAAGTGCATCAGGAGGACGAGTTCGTCATCGCCGGATATACCGCTCCCGCTGGCTCGCGAAGTTATTTCGGCGCGCTACTGCTCGGAGCGTACGAAAACGGCAAGCTGCGCTACGTGGGAAAAGTCGGAACCGGATTTGACGGAGACACCCTGGCGTCGCTTCACAAGAAGTTTCAGCCGCTGGTGTCGAACCAGCCTGCGCTTTCCGATCCTCCGAAAGAAAAGAATGTGACGTACCTGAACCCACGGCTGGTCGCGCAAATCTCCTACCATGAGTTGACTGCCGACCGCAAGCTGAGGCAGCCGGTATATCTGGGCCTGCGCGACGACAAGCGCCCCAAGGATGTCGTCCTGCCCCAGGGTGAAGCATGAAAGCTCGGACCTCCGCCCCACCGTCGAAATCGGACTTGCCGGTGAAACTTTCCAATCCCGACAAGGTCTTCTGGCCGGGCGAGGGCTACACCAAGCTCGATCTCGCTCGGTTCTACACTGCCGTTTTCCCCCAGCTCGGGCCCTACGTGAAGAACCGCATGCTGACCCTCGAACGCTGCCCCGACGGCATGAATGGCCAGTGTTTCTATCAAAAGGAAATGCCTGTCAGCATGCCGTCTGGCACGCCGGCCAAGCGAATCGAGAACCAGGAGGGGAAGCGGAAATCCACGAACTACGTAGTCGGCGGGTCGCTGGAAACGCAATTGGCGCTGGTCAACCTGGGTTGCATTGCGGTCCATGTGATGAACAGCCGCGCCCGCGCACCCCGCAAGCCCGATTGGGTGTGTTTCGATCTCGATCCGGAATCGGGAAAATTCGCCGATGCGGCGCGCGCTGGACTCTACGTCAAGGAAGCGCTCGATACCCTGAAGCTGGTCTCGTTCGCCAAAACTTCCGGCAGTCGAGGTTTGCACGTCTTTGTACCGATTCGCGGTGGCCCCGATGTCTCAGAAGTTTTGCAATTCGCCCAGGAGGTTGTGAAGCGCATTGCCGCCGCTCATCCGGAAGAGCTGACGGTCGAGCACTCCATCGCCGCGCGCCGCGGCCGCGTCTATCTTGACCCGTTCCGCAATGGCTTTGGACAGACGGTGGTCTCGCCGTATTCCGTGCGACGCCGACCGCATGCTCCGGTTTCCACGCCGCTGGATTGGAGGGAAGTCAAACCCTCGCTCGATCCCGCCGGCTGCAACATCAGCAACTTTGCCGAGCGAGCCAAGCGCTCTGACCCGTGGGCCAACTTCTTCGCATCGCGCCAATCGCTGAAAGCTGCAGCACGTAAGATTGGGAACCTGTAGCGCATTTTCATCATTAGCGTAGACCAGGCGCGGGTGGAGCACGCCTTCAGGCATGCATTGAAACTGCCAGAAACAAATCGGCTTGACAGGCTGCGGAAAAACCCGCTTCGGACGGTGTTTTGAGAGCGCACAGCCTTAGCTGCTCCGTACACGCCCCTTATTTTTCTCGTCCCGAGGCGACTTTAGTCGCCGAGGGATCTGCTGCGCCGACTTTTTCAGCAACCTCTGTCGCCGTTGAGGTAACGCTTCCAAAGTTCACCTTAACTCTGAGACGGCTATGGCCTCCAGCTTTCTGGGGTTGGCCGCGCGAACGAACTGCTCCACTTACTTCACGGGACTTACGTACACCAGCGTCCGCGCGAAAAACCAGCACAAGAAAAACACGATGGGAACGTGTACCGCCAGTTGCAGCATGCCGTAGCCCACCAGATCTCGCGCCTTCAGGCGAAGAATTCCCAACAGCGGCAGCATCCAGAAGGGATTGACCAGGTTCGGCAGCGCTTCCGCGGCGTTGTAGATCTGCACCACCCACCCGAGGTGGACCTGGTGCAGGTTCGCAGCCTGCAGCACGTAGGGCGCTTCGATCACCCACTTACTGCCACCCGAAGGAATGAACACGCCCAGTACCGCGGAATAAATCGCTACCAGCAGCGGAAAGATGTTATGAGTGGTGACTGCGGCAAACAGCTTCGCTAGCCATTCGGAGATCCCCGTGCCCACGATCATCCCGAAAATCACGGCGTAAAAGGGAAACTGGATCAGCACTCCTCCGGTCGCGGGCACGCACTCGCTCACCGCTTTCATGAACCGCTTCGGCCGCCAGTGCAGGAGTATTCCAACCGTGAGGAAAATCAGGTTGTAGGTGTTCAGGTCCAGCGCCGCCAGCGCCCCCTGCGGCGAGGTGCGAAACACGTCGATCAGGTACCACGCCAGCAACGCCGCCACCAGAATGTTGAGCAGCGGGCTGTATTCCAGCCACTCTCCCGGCTTCGTCCGCACCTCCATGGCGCCGGCGACAGGATGAAACTCGATACCGTAGTCCGCTGCCGTCCGCGCGCTCTCCGCCGGAGGCGCCGACCAATATGCCACCACCACCGAAACCACGATCAGCACCGCAGTCAACGCGATGCTCTGCCACAAAAACAGCGTTCTGGTCAGCGGAATTAATCCACTGACGGCAAACAGCGTCGGCGGAATCGCCGACTTCGTCGCCATCAGCATCGCGGCCGACGACGACAGCCCCATGGCCCACACCGCACCCAGGCCGAGATACGCCGCGGCCCCCGCCGCGCGGTAGTCCATGCCCTTCACCCGCTGCGACAGCTCTCGCACATACAGGCCGCTGAAGATCAGGCTCAGTCCCCAGGAAATAAGCGATGTCAGCATCGAGAAAAAAGCCACCAGCGCGATCGCCCCGCGCGGCGTTTTCGGCACCCCCGCCAGCCACCGAATCGCGCGGTACACCAGCGGTGTCGAGGCCACCACGTAACCTCCGATGATGATCATCACCATTTGCATGGTGAATGGCACCAGTGACCAGAAGCTTTTGCCGCCCGCAATGGCCAGCTTCGACGGGCTTTCGCGCAGTACCAACCCGGTGAGGAACACCACCACAATACCGAGAAACGCGAACACCAGCGGGTCAGGAAACCACCGCTCGCTCCAGTTGGCCAGCGCTAGCCCGAAGCGCACCAGCGCGCCTTCGCGCCCATGCTCGGGTTTCCGTGCCGCACGCTCCGGCTGCGAAGAACTAGTCATGCGCCCTCCGTATGGCAGTAATGATGGACCTTCCCGCAGAAAATGCAATGAATTTACGGAGGTCGGCGCGACGATGAGTCATGGCCAGGGTCATCGGGGCAACTGCCGCTCGAGGTTTCCGGCACCCGTTGTGACACGCAGCGTGTCCGCAGTGTTTGCGCTGCCAGAGACGACACCGGGCAGCTTCAACGAATCCCCCTACACAATCAGTCCGAGGACAAGAAAAGCCGGAGCTCATCGCTCCGGCTGTGAACTTTCAGGGATGCTGGTCGCTACAGGTTGAACTTGCGGCGTGCCAAGCCCATTAGGCCAAGAACGCCGGAGCCGAACAGTGCAAGGCTTCCTGGTTCGGGAATGGTGGAACCGTAGGAAAAGCCTGTCACCAGCCCATAACCGCTGTCCACGGTTCCTACGCCCCCACAGTCAATGCCGCCGGGACAATAGACGCGCCCCAGAAACGTGTTGCCGTTAAACCCTCCACCATTGTAGCCGTTGGTGTCGAAGAAGATGGAACCACCGGGTGCGGAAGCGCCTGAGACCACGATATCCATCAGCAGGTTGCCACTGGCCGGATCGTAGGTGAATGGCGTGCTGAGGTTAATGACCAGGGTGTCTCCGAATGCCCATGGCTGGGAGAGGTCTCCGCTGAACACGGTAGTGGTTGAGCCATTCGCGGACATTGTGGAGCTAAGCGTGTTCCAGTCGGTCGAGGTCGTGCCCAGACCGATGGTCCAAGTGCCGGAGTTCATGGACGTCGCGCCATAATCAACTTGGGTGTTGAAGAACTCCAGGTTGGTAATGGTGATGGGTCCGTTGAACTGGCCGCTGTTGTACACCTGCTGATACTCGGCGTTGTAAGCGCAGCCAAAGGGGTAGCAATTTCCCGTACCCACATCCGCAGGCGACCCCACGACCAGGATGCCGGCGAAGGCGGGAATTGCCGTAAGTAAGGCGACACAAACCGCAGCCGCCACCAGAGTCTTTTTCATTATCTTGCTCCTTCGAGGTTTGGAGTTGGAAGCGGCCGGGGCCGCCAGTGGAAGCACACCACCCCCACCGTAAACATCGCTACATCCAACCTCTATGTAGCACTTTAGTGACCAAATGACCTTATTGAAAACATTGCACTTATGGCCACGACGATCACCGGATGTGAAACGGTTTGCAGTCTTTAGAGAACGGATTCCACAAACAACCGGCAGTGATGGGCAAACAAGCCCAAGGCAAGCGGCCTTCCTATGCGATGACGATCCGGTCGCAGTAATCCCGCGTCAGCAGGTCTGCACTGAGGCTGTGAATAAATCGGTTTCCCGGCCAGTGCGCCATTGCGGAAGAACTCCTGATCCGCCGCTTCGACCCGGGAGTCTGGCCGTTAATCCCGCTGGGCAGCCAGCCCATGCTCGCTGACCTCCCACCGCATCTGTTATCGTTTCCCTTCCCTGCCGGGTGCGCCGAGCGGGTGCCCAAAGAAGCCGCGTTGGCTCATGTGGGTATGTTTCGCATCGGGTAGTAAAACGGATGGGGCGAACCGCGTCGCTCACGAGGAGCCGAATGTCCATTGCTGAACTTCCCGTTGAAGCACGTCCCCAGCCCAGCCAGTTGTACCGCTGGCTGGTGCTGATCTTTGTCAGTCTAGCCATGTTCGGCAATTACTACATTTACGACAGCATCAATCCGTTGGAGCGCATCTTCCTCGAGCAGCTCGGCTTCTCCGCCTCGATGTTCGGACGGTTGAACTCCAGCTACAGCGTTGCCGCCGTTGTAACACTCCTGTTTGGCGGCTTCCTGGTCGATCGTCTCGGGATCAGAAAGTCCCTGTTCCTCTTCTCGGTGCTATGCCTCGTCGGGGCCATTCTCACCGCCTTGCGCCCCAGCTTCTATCTCATGCTGGCCGGTCGCGCGGTCCTTGGCTTCGGCGCCGAGTCGCAGATTGTGGCCGTTACTACTTCGCTGGCTCGCTGGTTCAAGGGCAAGGAACTCAGTTTCGCCTTCGGCATCAATCTCACCATCGCCCGCCTGGCCTCGATTGCCGCCGACAACTCGCCTACCTGGGCAAAGTGGGCATTTTTCCCCAATGGCGTCAACGCCCCTCCAAGCTGGCATCTCCCGCTGCTGCTTGCGGTCGTGGTCGGCTCCATGACCGTAGTCGGCGCCGCGGTGTACTGGGCCCTGGAAAGCTTCGCCGACACCCGCTATCACCTCGGCAAGGCGGGCGAGCCCGATAAGCTGAGCTTCGCCCAAGGACTCAAGTTCAATCCTTCGTATTGGTACGTGGCGGCGTTGTGCGTCACCTTCTATTCCGGCATCTTCCCTTTTCGTACCTTCGCGATTGACCTTTTCACCAGCAAGATACTCTCCCAGATGGGCGCGTCCACCAATTCCATTGCCGCCTTTGCTTCAGCGCAACGTCTGGCAGGGTCGCTCAACAGCATCCTTCCCGCCGCCGCGATGATCGCCACTCCTCTGTTCGGCTTGCTGGCCGACAAGGTCGGCCGGCGCGCTACTTTTATGGTCGTCGGATCGTTTCTGATGATGCCGGTATACCTGATGATGGTCTACAGCAATGTTCCGCTCATTGTTCCTGTCGTTATGCTGGGCATAGCCTTCTCGCTGGTACCCGCCATGATGTGGCCGTCGGTGGCGTACATCGTTGACGAGCATCGCTTAGGAACCGCGTATGCGCTGATGGGGCTGGTCCAGCAAATCGGATTCGCCATCTTTAATTACGCCGTTGGCCAAGCCAACGAGGTTCACCATGCCGGCCCTGACAACTTCAACGGCTACGCAATGGGCATGTGGCTCTTCTCCATCCTCGGCTTCCTGGCGCTGTTCTTCGCCCTGCTGCTGCGCGCCCGCGAAACCGGCCCCGACGCCCACGGTCTGGAAACAATCACCACCGCCACCGGGGCAGCCTAGACAATCCGCACCCCGAGACGGTAGATTTTCAACTCAAGGATGTAGGCATCGGGTTACCCGGCCTACATACTAATGAGGGAGGAAGCTGTGAGCCTGACAACGACCTCCGGGATAGACCGAAAGCTGCTCTCCGTTCTGCGCCGCCTGCTCGGTCCCGTGCCCATCGCGCTGGTCCTGCGCGATGTCGAAAACCTGCCCGAAACCGATTCCCAAGTCATCGGGACATTGCGCATTCCCGACCGCGCGACCCTGATCTCCATGGCCTGGGATCCCGAGCTCGCCTTCGGCGATGCCTATTCTTCAGGCCGCATCGATATGGAAGGCGACCTCGTCGCCAGCCTGGAGTTCGCTTACCGGTCCTCGGCAGGAAGTCCCAACTGGTACCGCCGGCTGCGCTCCAAGTGGCTCGACTGGAAGCACGCTAACACCCCGCACGGGTCCCGCGCCAACATTCATCGCCATTACGATCTCTCCAACGATTTTTACCGCCTCTGGCTCGACCAGCGAATGTTGTACACCTGCGCGTACTTCCCCACGCCCGACGCCTCGCTCGAAGCCGCCCAGGAAGCCAAGCTCGAGATGGTCTGCCGCAAGCTCCGCCTCCAGCCCGGCGAAACCGTGGTCGAAGTCGGCTGCGGCTGGGGAGCCCTCGCCATCTACATGGCGCAACACTACGGCGCGCGCGTGAAGGCCTACAACATTTCGCACGAGCAGATCAAGTATGCACGCGAGTGGGCCCAGCGCGAAGGGCTGACTTCAACTGTCGAATTCATCGAGGACGACTACCGCAACGTCAGCGGCCGTTTCGACGTATTCTGCTCCGTCGGAATGCTGGAGCATGTGGGCCGCGACCACTACGGCGAACTTACCCGCGTGATTCATAGCGCCATTGGTGAGACCGGCCGCGGCTTCCTGCACTACATCGGCCGGAATCGTCCCCGGCCTCTCAACGCGTGGATTCGCAGGCGCATCTTTCCCGGTGGTTATCCGCCTTCGTTGCGCGAATCCATGGAAGTGCTGGAGCCAGAAGGCTTCAGCGTGCTCGACGTCGAGAACCTGCGCATGCATTACGCCAAGACCCTGGAGCACTGGCTGGCCCGCTTCGAGGCGGCCTTCGACACCGTCGTGCGCACCCGCGGCATCGAGTTCGCCCGCATGTGGCGGCTCTACCTGGCTGGATCGGTCGCCGCCTTCCGCACCGGCAACCTGCAGTTGTTCCAGGTCCTGTTTGCCGGAAGCCGCAGTGCGTTCATCCCCTGGACGCGTGAAGACCTGTACGCGCCATTTCGCCAGGAGTCCGATACCGAGCTATGGACACGTGCGATGTAGTCATTGTCGGCGGTGGACCCGCCGGATCGTCGTGCGCCTGGGCACTGCGCGACTCCGGCCTCGACGTGCTGGTCCTCGACCGCGCCACCTTCCCTCGCCATAAACTGTGCGGTGGATGGATCACCCCGCTCGTACTCGACGAACTCGAATTCACTCCCGAAGACTACTCGCCCGGCCGCACCCTACAGCCCATCACCGGCTTTCGCCTGAGCGCCATTGGCGGTCCGCAGGTCGATATCCGCGGCGACCGCGTCGTCAGCTACGGCATTCGCCGCTGCGAATTTGACGAGTTCCTGTTGCGCCGCAGTGGTGCCCGTGTCCGCGAAGGCGTGGCCCTCACCTCGATCGAGCGCAGCGACGGTGCTTGGCTGATCAACGGCGAAATCCGCTCCTGCATGCTCGTTGGCGCCGGTGGACATTTCTGCCCCGTCGGCCGCTATCTCGGCAACAAAGGTTCCCCCGCGCCCGTCCTCGCCCAGGAAATCGAATTCGAAATGGATCCCGAGCAGTCAGCCCGCTCGCATATTTCGGGCGAGGTCCCTGAACTCTTCTTCTGCCGCGACATGCTCGGCTACGGCTGGGTCTTCCGCAAAGACAACTACCTCAATGTGGGACTTGGCCGCACAGACTCGCACGAGATCTCGCGCCACGTGAAGGACTTCGTCGGCTATCTAGCGAAGACTCGCGCGGTCGAAACCCCGGCCAGCGGAATCGCCGGCCATGCCTATGGCCTCTTCGGCCGCTTCCAGCGCAAAATCCTCGATGACGGTGTGCTGCTCATCGGTGACGCCGCCGGTTTGGCCTATCCCGAGAGCGGCGAAGGCATCCGTCCTGCGATCGAGTCGGGACTCATCGCCGCCCACGTAATTGTGTCCGCCGGAGGCAACTACAGCACGGAAAATCTCTCACTCTACCGCGAGCTTCTAAACTGCCGCTTGCAGCGCGAACACTCTCGCCTCGACACGCTCTCACAAATGCTGCCGCACGCCATCAAGGAATTCGCCGGCCGCCAACTTCTCCGCAGCCACGCCTTCTGCCGCAATGTTGTGATGGACCAGTGGTTCCTGCGCGTCGCCGAGCAGCGCCTCGCCTTCGAACCCGTGACGGTGCGGCAGCAGTTGACCGCGATTTGATTTTTTCTCGCGCGCTCGAGACGCGTAGAGCCTTGCTTGGTGCACTCAGCATCTCCCACTTTTGAGGTCCGTCGGCGCGTTCATCCTGAGCCCGTGGGGCGAAATTTGTGTTGGCCGTAGGCGTCAGCCCGCTGGTAATGCGCACCAGAGCGGTTTCAAGATTGCTGTACCTTCCGGCCGCGTTGGGTAGAGCGACGCTTCAGCGTCGCGTCATTGCGGCCCTCCCTGGAGATAGCCGGGCTTCAGCCCGGCGGCACAATTATGGGGCACAGCTACTGCGAAGCCGCTCTAATCAGATTGCGAGCCGGTTTCAACCGGCAACACCCCGCGAGGGCGTGAGCCCGCGCGCCCCTTCCCATCCGCCTCAATTTCAGCCATTCTAGAGTGACTGGAGAATCTTGATGGGTGAGCAAGAAGGCAGCTGGACGACCACGGTTCATCAGCACCCCGAGCGCGCCGTCCCGCAGCGCGCACAGGAGTTCCTCGCCATCGGCCATGTCGCTCACATCGGCTTTGTGCAAGACGGCCTGCCCTACGTCATCCCCACGCTCTACCACTATTCGACCTTGCAGCCAGACCGCATCTATCTTCACGGCGGCATGTCAAGCCGCATGCTTGCGGAACTCGCCAAGGGCATCCCCGTGTGCGTAACCGTCACCGAGCTCGACGGCCTGGTCTATTCGCGCGACGCCAAGTATCACTCCGCCAATTACCGCTGCGTAATCTGCTTTGGCCGTGGCCGAATTTTCGAAGACCAGCAAGCCAAGCGCGTGATGTTCGAAGCCATGACCCAGCGCTACTTCCGCGGGCGCGCCGCCGGACGCGATTACACCGCGGCGCCATCGTCCCACCTCGCCACAACCGCTGTAGTGGAAGTAACGATCGAGCAGATCAGCGCGAAGATGCGCGAAGGCGGTCCCAAGGGCCCGCACGACGCCGACCCCAACGCCCCTGGCACCTGCGGCGTTGTCGACGTGTAAAACGAATGGCCGCGCGAGCATGGGGTGTCCCTGGCTCGCGCCCCGCTGCTGGGCGCAAACCGGGTTAACTCAAATCTCGAAACTGACTACTCGTATTCCATCACCAGGTAGCTCAGCGCGCCGTCGCGCTCCACCTGCAAGACGATAGGGTCGCCGGAGTGCAGCCCCCGCAGGGCTTGCTTCAGCCCGCCAATGTCCTTGACCGGTGTCGTGTTCACCGAGTGGATCACGTCGCCCGGCTCCGGTCCCTCCCCCAGTAGCATGCTGCTGGGCGTTCTCGCGGCGACAATCACGCCCGACGGGATGCGCAGGTCGGGCAGCATCTTTCGGACCTCGTCGCTCACCGTGATCCCGACAATTCCCAGCCGCGCTACCACGTTGCCCGGTCCGGTCACCATGTCGGCGAAGCGCTGCGGGTCATCGGGCCGTTCCGCCACGGTCACATCCACCGTCACTTCCTTGCCGTCCCGCACCACGCTGATGGGCGCGGTTTCACCGATTTTGTAGTCGAACAGAAGTGTCGCGAACTCCTTCACGTCCCCCACGGCCTTACCGCCTACGGCAGTGATCACTTCCCCCACCTTCAAGCCCGCCTTTGCCGCCGACGAACCTGGCGTGACGTCTTCCAGCAGCAGGCCGTGGCTGCGCGGTAATTTCAGCCCGTCTGCCAGGTCGGGCGTGATGGTGCGGACGTACACCCCAATCTGCCCGCGATGTACATGCCCTTCCGTCTTGAGTTGCTGGTAGATATTGCGCACCACATTGCTGGGAATGGCAAAACCCAGGCCTTCGCTGCCCCCAGATTCCGACAATATGAACGTATCGATGCCCACCACACGCCCGTCCACATCCACCAGCGGGCCCCCGCTGTTTCCCGGATTGATGGGCGCGTCGGTCTGAATGTAGGTGGTCGGATTCTCGTCGCTCACTTGTCGCGCTGTGGCGCTTACCACACCCATGGTGACCGAGTTCTCCAATCCTTGCGGGCTGCCGAACGCGAACACTACCTGTCCCTGCTTGAGTTGGTTCGAGTCGGCCAGCTCCAGCGCGGGCAGATTGGTCGCATCGATCTTCAACACCGCCAGGTCCGATTGCCGGTCGATTCCCACCACCTTGGCACTCATAGGACTTCGCGGTTGCGACGGATCTGTCCCCGGCTCCTCCAGCCCGGGCAGCCGTACCCGGATCTTCCGCGCACCCTGCACCACATGCGCGTTGGTCACGATATATCCGTCGGGGGCCAGGATCACCCCCGCGCCGATCGCCTCCTGCGGCTCGAAAAGTGCCGTATCCGATGACTGCTTCTCCGAGCTGAAGCCGTACCCCGTAGCCACGACCTGCACCACGGACTTGGTTACCTTCGCGGTCAGCGCCTGGATCGATTCGCTGAACACGTGCAGCGGATCGACCTGCCAATTTCCGCCTGCTGGCCCCGCCTGCGCCGGCTGGACGGCTTGCGCAAAGGTCGCCGCGGGAGCAACCACGACCACCGTTAAGAAAATTGCCAGAAATTGAACTCGGAAGGAAACAGGTCTCATGGGGAGTGGGTTCTCTCCGGTCCTTTGTGCCGGCACTACCTACGATGCGCCCCACAGAAGACTGGATACTCTAACCATACGCGTCGCCACCCGGGAAGCTCAAGACAGCGGTGTCAGGCAGTTCGCTATACTACTTATTCCATTTCCATTGTGGCAGAGTTCCCCGCCTTGCGCGACGTCAGCGGTCTGCAGCTATCGAGGTTGACGCCACTTGGGTTTCGGCCAGCGCCTGCGACAGTCTGGCGTCGCTGGGCTGGGCCAGGACCATCCTTCCCCTCGCTTCCAGCCGGTACCAGTCGCCCCGCCACACAATCCCGCGTCCCCAATAGCTGGCACACCAGAAGGCGAATCCCATCAAGTCGCGCACCGGGTACAACCACGCCATGAGCAGTGCGCGCCGGTCGCGCACCACGGCCCAGCCCGCTGCCACGGACAGCACCACTCGGTTGAGATACGCCGCTGCCAACAGGTTAATCCCCAACGTCCAGTGATGTAACGCGCCCGCCGCTATGCACCCCAGCATTCCAAACGGCATGGCAAACGTCAGCCCTGTTCCCGCATGCCCCGCACAGCGCGAGAAGCGCGTGCTCTTCATCCATCGGATCTGGTGCCGCATCGAGCCCGCGAAGCTGCGATTGATCACCACGTGATCGATCACATGCTGCGACATCACCACCTGCCGCCCGCTCTCCGCTACCTCGCGCCCCAGCACATAATCGTCGGCGCAATATTCCGCCAGCGGCTCGAAGCCCCCTGCCGCCTCCAGCGCATCACGCCGGATCGCCATGGTCGGCCCCAGCGCGAATTTCATCCCTTCCATCAGGTTGGCGACGATCGCGCCCGCCGTCATCTCCACGCTCATGCCCAGCGCTTCCAGCTTCGACCACAGCCCTCCCGTCGGCAGCCCGCGATACAGGCACGTCACCATCCCGTTCTTCGCCTCCAGCAGCGGCTCCATCACGTCGGCAATGTAGTTTGGCCCTACCTTCACGTCGCTGTCGCTGATGATGAGGTAGTCATATGCCGCCCGCTCATACATCTTCGCCAGCGAGCACACCTTCGCGTTCGGACGCCACGGTTCTCCGGAGATCACGATCTTCACCGGCACCGACGGGTAGCGTGCGCTGGTCCGCCGCGCCAGCGCCAGCGCGGGATCGTCTGCCCGTCGCGCTCCAAAGATGATTTCGAAACTCGGATAGTGTTGCTCGAAGAAGCTGTTGAGATGCTCTTCCAGGCCGGGCTCCAGTCCGCATAGCGGCTTCAGCAGCGTGACGGGAGGCAATTCCGCTAGGTCGGTCAGCCGTCCCCCACCGCCCCGCCGAAAGCGCGCGCCAGCGACCATTACCAGCAGCACATACGCAGTACTCGTCACCAGCCCTGCCGCCCCGACCACCAGCAGCAACCGTAAAAGCATCATTCCCATCTCCCAACGGGCGCGCCTTGCTGTCGCGTTGCCGCCCTCGGCGGCATGTCGCCAAACATCTCACCCTTGCCGCACTGACAAAATCGTCCCGTGCCGCAACCCAACCTTGTAGCTATACTGGTAGCGACATTATAAGGGAGTTCCCATGTCCACCACTCAGCCAGGCTCTACTCTAACCGCGGAAGAAATTTCTGTTCATCCCCCAAATAGGCTATTGTTCGGCCCCGGCCCCTCCCAGGTGCATCCCCGCGTGTACCAGGCCATGGCGCAGCCGGTCGTCGGCCACCTCGACCCCTACTTCTTCGCAATCAGCCAGGCCAACCAGCGCATGCTGCGCAACGTCTTCGGCACCGAGAACGAATGGACCTTCGTCATCTCCGCCACCGGCAGCGGCGGCATGGAAACCGCCATCACCAACTTTGTCGAGCCCGGCATGAAGGTCGCCGTCTTCGCCAACGGCTTCTTCTGCGACCGCATGACCGACATGGCCAAGCGCAACGGCGCCGACGTCGTCCGCGTCGAGAAGCCCTGGGGCGGCTCCTTCGGCGACAGCGAAGCCGCCGAGTTCATCCACCGCGAGAAGCCCAAGGTCGTGATGTACGTGATGGCCGAAACTTCCACCGGGGTCTTCCAGCGCGGCGAAGCCATCTGCGCCGCGGCGCACGAAGTAGGCGCGCTCGTCATCGCCGACTGCGTCACCTCACTCGGCGCCATGCCCGTCAACGTGGACAAGACCCGCATCGACATCGCTTACAGTTGCACCCAGAAAGGCCTGAGCTGTCCTCCCGGGCTCGCGCCCATCACCGTTTCGCCTCGCGCCGCCGAGTGGCTGCAGGCGCGCAAGTCCACCAATCGCTCCTGGTACTTCGACATCAAGCTCATCTCCGATTACCTGTTCGTCTCGCATCGCTATCATCACACCGCCTCGGCGACGCTGTTCTATGCACTGCACGAAGGTCTGACCCTCATTGAAGAGGAAGGTCTCGCGCACCGCTGGGAGCGCCATCGCCAGGCGCATCGCGAGTTCGTCAAGGGCATCGCTGCCATGGGCCTCCAGATGCTCGTCCCCGAGGAATACCGCATCTGGAACCTCAACACGCCGCTGGTGCCCGCAGGCGTGGACGACGCCAAGGTGCGCGCCAAACTGCTGTACGACCACGGCATCGAGATCGCCGGCGGCTTCGGCCCGCTCATGGGCAAGGTCTTCCGCATCGGACTGATGGGACCTCTGGCCACGCGCGACCACGTGCAGGACTTCCTCGCCAAGTTCGGCGACGCCCTGCGCAGCGCGGGATACAAGGGCTAGCACGGTCGCATATTTTTGGCTTGTCACCCCGAGCGGAGGCTGACCCTTCGCTAGCCGGAGTCGAGGGATGGGCTGTTTCTGCGTCCAGCGCAGCGACTGCGTGCATCTACATAACTAACCTGATGCCTGAAACCGGCGTTAACGTCGCACTGTCCCGGCCACTGCTCGTCTACGACGGCTCCTGCGGATTCTGCTCCCGCTCGGTGCAATTCATCCTGCGCCACGAGCGCCGCCACGACCTGCGGTTCGTGCCGCGCGACTCGCCGTTGGGACAGGAGTTGCGCCGCCGCTTCCACCTCGAATCTGTCGAATCGATGCTCTGGATCGACCGCGACAAAGTCGAGATCGAGTCCGGAGCCGTGCTGCGCGCCGCGCGCTATTTAGGCGGAATCTGGTCCGCTCTTGCCGCCATCGGCTCGCTGGTTCCTGCTCCGCTGCGCAATTGGGCCTATCGCCTCATCGCGCGCCATCGCCGCAAACTGTCGTCCGCGGCGACAAGCTGCTTGCTTCCGACCGCCGACCAGCGCGAGCGATTTCTGGATTGAGTTGCGCATTTCCCGATATGGGAATCTCGCAGGCTCCCGGTGCCCCCCTCCCCCTACGTACAAGATCTCCATTTTCAATAGCATAGCCGGAATTCCGCGCAAATATTTTCAAACAGGGATGTTATAAGCAAGATATTGAGCCGTAAGGGGTTGCATGGCAGTTCGCTACCTCAAGCGGAGAGTTCGTGGTAAGACGGCGGTGGGACAGGACATTGGAGCCTCCAAATAACGTGCTAATGCCTTGCCTTTGGCGATTCGCTCTTCGCTCTTCGCTTAAAGGCCAAGCGACAATTGATACAGGCTGCCAGTGGGCTAGCAGAAGAGTCGTACAGCGTCCTTATGGAGTAGTAACCTCAACTAAGTTACCTTTATCGGTGCGCACGGGGGAAGGCAAGGATTTTTCGAGAAAATTGTCTGGGTTGTTGCCGATTTGGGAAGCGCGTTTCACCGCGGAGGTTTGATCTTTTGCGCTGCGGCTGCGCCTGCGCGGCTGACCTTCGGCAGCGCGGAATTGATCTTTGATTCTGCCTAGCCACCGTCGAAACGGCCGGGCTGTGCTTTGCCGTCCCGCGAGGCGGGATTGGAGTGTCGCGGGTTCGGGGTCGGTGGATGTTCCCAGGCTGCGTGGCCCACCACTTCGACAAGTTCCTTCGACTTGCCCCCGGCTCGCTCAGGATTTCGGCGCTCGGCAGACGCTTCGCAGACGCCTCAAGTTCGAGTTCGCTGAAGGCAGGCTATGTCGCTGGGCGACGTGGGTGGGCACTCGGCGATGCCAGCTTTTGGCACTAGACCCACAATTGCCAAAGGCCTCCGGCAATTGTGGGCCACGGTTGATTTGTGGGCCACCAGCCCTCAGGCAATTGTTATCCCAAGAATGCGAGAGCGGCCTCGGCGGCGCTAACGAACACCGAAACGGTGGACTTATCCTTGGCGCTCAAACCCTCTACGCTATTCAGAATGCCGACAGCAGCGTTGAGTGCCTGGGTGATCTCGGTTGTCGGCTGGCCGGGCTGCCAGGTGTTGAGCGCATTGATGGCGGTGGTGGAGGCCGTCTCGAATTGAGAAAACCACGGCCAGTGCTCGACGTTGTTGAGCCCTTCGAGGGCTGTCTTGGCGGCGGCCAGGGCACCGGCAAGGTTGTGGGGGTTGATATGGTGGAAAAAGTTTTTGAACCAGCTTCCGATCGACATGGATCCTCCGTAGTGTGTAGTGCTGCCAAAACTGCCCAGTAGGAGCGCCAGAGCCGCGGGCGCCTGGAGAAATGGCACTCCTTTGGTGTCTCCCACCGCCGAATTACCGCAACCAGGATTTCCTGTTGTGGCCACCCTAGCTTAAGGCCAATTCGGGTTTTCTACGTTCTTTTTTTTGGTGAAACTAAAGTGGGGTGATGGGATGCCGATGCGGCCTGCACGCAAGCCTTCGGCAGAGAGGAGTGGATCATGAGGCAGCGTGAGACGCCGCGCTGATGCGCGGCGCTTCCACCGAAAAGACCGACCTGGGCACAGGAAGGCGGGATGGGGCACACGTGCTTTGGGCAAAGGCCCCATCTATGACAACGTGCCCCCGCGTCAAGAGTTTTTTGGGCGTACTCTGCCGCACAGGTTTTTTCTTGCGCCATTTCGCTCTCTCAGAA
>Ga0335082_10001044_pt1 | contig 29455 bp, 30 predicted proteins | sample Lox_Sample_41_FD_206718 | JGI IMG/M metagenome (GOLD analysis project Ga0335082, IMG submission 206718) | Soil microbial communities from Loxahatchee National Wildlife Refuge, Florida, United States - Lox_Sample_4.1 | ecosystem: Environmental > Terrestrial > Soil > Wetlands | place: USA... | reverse complement strand
CCAAAACCGTGATCTGCGGTGCGGGCGGGGCTTCCAATATCTTCAAGCCGCGTTCGGTCGGCGAAGGTTCCGGACGTACCTGGTATGCGCCCTGGTCGTCCGCGTCCGCCTACGGGCTCATGATCGAAGCCGGCGCAAAGATGACGCAGATGGAAAACCGCATCGTGCTGGCGCGTTTCAAGGACGGTTACGGCCCGGTCGGTGCCTACTTCCTGCACCTCAAGACCTATACGCAAAATTGCCTCGGCGAGGAGTATGAATCCAAGTGGTTCCCCGAACTTCAGAAAATGGTCGGCAAGGAATATCTGGATCCGGAAGTTTCGCACCTAACGCACAGGCCGATCCCGACGTGTCTGCGCAACCACTGCATTATCAGTGAAGTGAATGCCGGCCGCGGCCCCATCTACATGGTGACCATGAAAGCCTTCCAGGATCCTCACCTGGAAGAAGTTGGCTGGGAAAACTTTCTCGGCATGACCATCGGCCAGGCGGTCCTCTGGGCTGCGACGGACGTGGACCCCAAGAACGAGAATCCGGAACTGACGACGTCCGAACCTTACGTCATGGGCTCGCACGCGACCTGCTCCGGCGCGTGGTGCTCGGGTCCCGAGGACGTTTCTCCGCCCGAGTATTTCTGGGGCTACAACCGCATGACGACGATCGAAGGTCTGTTCGGCGCCGGTGACGCGGTCGGCGGCACGCCACACGCCTTCTCGTCCGGCTCGTTCACCGAGGGCCGTCTCGCCGCGAAGGCCGCCTGCAAATATATCGACGACGGCAAGGGCGAAGGCATCGTTGTCTCCGAGGAGCAGATCAATCGCCGCAAGAAAGAGATCTTTAAGCCACTGGAGCACTACAAGATCTACCGCAACGAAATCGTGGCTGGCGACGTCAACCCGCATTACATCAATCCGAAGCAGGGCCTCGATCGCCTGCAGAAGCTGATGGATGAGTATTGCGGCGGCGTCACCGTCAGCTACATGACCAACGAGAAGCTCCTGAACATTGCGCTCAAGAAGCTCAAGGTGATGGAGGAAGATCTCGAAAGCCTGGCCGCGAAAGATATCCACGAATTGCTGCGCGCGTGGGAACTCAAGCACAGGCATCGCGCCGCTGAGTGCGTTACTCAGCACACGCTGTTCCGAAAAGAGACGCGCTGGCCGGGCTACTACTATCGCGGCGACGCCATGAAGGTGGACGACGCAAACTGGCACGTGCTGACCGTTTCGCGCCGCGATCCGAAGACCGGCGAATACACCATGGAGAAGGCACCCTGTTATCACCTGGTCGAAGAAGGCGCGTAGTGGCTAAAGTAGCAGAAAGACGCGCGTGAATATTGTTGAAAAAACGGATGAGGAAATAAAGGCGATAGCCGACCTCTTATGGCGCGACCTTGTGAAAAATTCCAACGAAGGCAAATACGGCGATTTCGTAAAGAATTTTTCCAATGATCTTGCGCGTGCCATGAATCAAGTTGAGGCCGGCCATCAGTTCGCAAACAGTGAGCTGGCCAGAAACCTGTCGGGGCACGTCGACTTTCTTGGCATTATCCGCAGGGGTGAACACGTAACGGTTCTTTATCGGCAACGGAGCACCAAAAAACCTGGCGAATGGCTTGGCAGACTTGTGCTCGGCTATGAAGACGGAACGGTCAAAATTTTCGGTGCGTCAATCTTCTGACAGGCTGGTTCGGATTTGACATGAGTGAAACCATCCAGGAGGGCAAGTTTGTCGGGCTGACCTACAAGGTCACCGACAAAAAGACGGGCCACGTCCTCACCAGGGTCGAATTCCCGTTGGGCTATATTCACGGGCATAATGAAATTTTGGCCCCTTCCGTGCATATGGAACTGGAGGGCAAGTCCGCGGGCGATGTCATCGAGGTGCCGATTGATGGCAATCAGATCTTCGGTCCCAGAGATGAAGCGCTGGTCTTTACCGATCACATCGAGAATGTTCCCGAGGAGTATCGGCAAGTCGGCACCTCCATCCTTATGGAAAATGACAAGGGCCAGACCCGCAGCTTTCTCGTGACGCGGGTGGACGACGAGACACTGACCGTCGACGGCAACAATCCGCTTTGCGGCAGGCAGGTCGTCTTTACGCTCGAGATACTGACGGTGCGCGATGCAACCGAAGAAGAGACCAAGGCGGGCGGGTCGGTCGCCGCGGAGGTGGATGTCAACCCGTCACTCATGCGATCTGTTTAAATGGCATTGGACGCACTTCGGCTTCTGTGACTGCACTTGCAATTCCGGGTTCACGGCGAAAGGTGACCTATGAGCGAGACAAAACCCACCACCCCTACCAAAGTCCCTGACGGACATTCGCGCTATGTGACCACGCGTCAGAAAGCGCCAAATGAAAAGGGGTTTGTCGGGTACGAAACCGTCTGGGAGCCGTTTCAGAAAGAGGCCGAATACAAGACCCCGAAGAAGCCGTAGGCTGTCATGTCGAAGCTTGTCCCGCCGCACGGCTCCCAATCCGTGAAGCCGCTCTTGCTGCCGGAGACGGAGCGGGCGGACGAACGCAAGCGCGCGGAGAAGCTCAAGAGGGTTCCTCTCGACTCCCGTGCGGTCTCCGACGTGTTCATGCTGGCGATGGGCGCCTATACGCCGCTCGATGGCTTCATGGGGCAGGACGACTGGCGCGGTTCGTGCCAGGACATGAAGCTCACCAGCGGCCTGTTTTGGCCGATCCCCATCACGCTTCCCGTCAGCAAAGACCTCACCGACAGCATCCATGCCGAGGAGGAGGTCACGCTTGTCGACGGAGAAAGCGGCGAGATCCTTGCGGTCATGCAGGTCCGCGAGAAATATTCGATCGACAAGAAATTCGAGGCCGAGCACGTCTATCGCACCGCCGATCCGAAGCATCCGGGCGTGGCGAAGGTGCTCGAGCAGGGCGAGGTCAATCTTGCCGGCCGTGTCACGGCGCTGAGCGAGGGCGAATATCCTGCGAAGTACCCGGACCTCTATATCCGCCCTGCCAAGTCGCGGGCCATGTTTCTTGAGAGAGGTTGGTCGAATGTTGCTGCGTTCCAAACGCGCAATCCTATGCACCGTAGCCACGAATATTTGGTGAAAATCGCGGTGGAGGTATCCGACGGTGTTTTCATCCATCAAGTGCTTGGGAAATTGAAAGCAGGCGACATTCCAGCCGATGTTCGCACCCGAGCAATCCAGGCGATGATCGATAATTATTTCCGCCCCGGAACGGTAATTCAGGCAGGTTATCCGATCGAGATGCGTTATGCGGGTCCGCGCGAGGCCCTGCTGCATGCCCTTATTCGCCAGAACTTCGGATGCTCGCACCTTATCGTCGGACGCGACCATGCCGGTGTCGGCGACTACTACGGTCCCTTCGATGCGCACCACATCTTCGATCAACTGTGGGCCGGCGCGCTTCTTACCAAGCCGCTGAAGATCGACGTTACTTTTTACTGCCGCAAGTGTTACGGGATGGCAACGGCGAGGACCTGTCCGCACGACCCGAAGTATCACATTTCTATCTCCGGCACGCAGCAGCGTGAAATGCTCTCGACCGACGCGGACATACCACCCGAGTTCAGTCGGCCGGAGGTGGTGGCGATCCTGAAGGAATATTACGCAAGTCTGCGATCGACAGACTTGAGCCCGGCATCATGATTATCGCGCAGATTTCGGATACCCACATAGACCTGGATGCACGCGACGCCGATCAGAGAATTCGAGATTTCGCGCTTACGGTTGCCGACATTAACGCACTCGATCCGGCCCCTGATGTGATCGTTCATACCGGGGACATCGTTCATAATGGACGGCAAGACGAATATGCTCAGGCGGTGGCTACACTCGCGCGAGCGCGTGCCCCTGTATTTGTCCTGGCCGGCAACAAGGATGACAGGACGAATTTACGTGCGGCCTTTTCAGCAAGCGGATATCTTGCCACCGATTCCGACTTTATCGACTATGCGATTAACGACTACCCGGTAAAACTGATTGGGCTGGATACCTTGAGCTCTGTCAGCAACAAGGGCGACTTTTGCCGCGAGCGGGTAGGGCGTTTAATTGACATGATCGACGCCGACGCCACCAAACCAATTGCGGTCTTCACGCATCATCCGCCTTTTGAGGTTACGGTGGGACCGGATCCGCTCCACTTCGAAACGCCGGAGATAATGTCGGGCCTGCGCCGGGCTTTGCAGCACTCGGGGCGGGTCGTCGCGGTTTTCAGCGGCCATGTTCATCGTGCCGCCGAGGGTTATGTCGAGCGCATCCGGGCGACTGTAACGCCATGCATAGCGACGACACTGCGCAAGGGTGAGTACCCGGCTTTAATGAAAGTGCGTCCGGTCTATCACGTCCACCGGTTTGATCCGGCTTGGGGTTTCTCCACCGAAACAAGAATTGTCCCGACAAGACCACTGTCGTAAATCCGTCCTTAGGTCGTCTCCTGCGATTGATCCGCTGCGTGGTGAGTTGCTGAGCGAGCGCTGGGGAGACACACTGTCACACTCCACCTACCGCAGCAGGTTCGACCGCGACTAACCGCGCAAAACGCGCGATTGTGCAGTGCGGCGAGATCGCGAATTAGGCTGGGTCGATTATCTCATAGACGACAGAGAGTGAGATTTATCTTCGCTTCCGGCTAGGCTACTTGCAATAATCATCCCACGGGCGCTCTCGATGGATTGCGTCCCGTGCGGTTGCCAGGGAGGCGACTATGGACAAGCCGAAATCCGACGCCGTCATCTACGATCAAAAATCGCGACGCTTGGCCGATGAGATGATCCGGGCAGAAGCGCGCCACATCGCACAACGCAGAGCCGAAGATCTCGACTGCGATTGCAAAGACGGGATGTTCCCGCGGGCAGGCCTCTCTAATCGCCGTAGATTTCTTTTCGCGGCAGGGTCTTTGGCAGTCAGCACGCCCGCACTGGCGCAAGGGGTTAAGACGCCTCCAGGCGCGATCCAGTTTCCTGTGCCCAATGATCCTACCAGGGAGCAGGGCCGCCCGGTCGCAGCCGACGGTGGCTATGGCTCACGATCCCAATTTGAGTCGGAAGTGCGCTGGCGTTTCCCGACGGCAAATGAGAACACGTCCTGGAGCATGACGCCGCTCGACAAGATGCTTGGAAACCTGACTCCGTCGGGTCTGCATTTCGAGCGTCATCATGGCGGAATTCCAACGATTGATCCGGCCAAGCACAACATGATTGTGCACGGTATGGTCAACACGCCGAAGAAATTCACGATGGCGGACATTAAGCGTTTCCCGTCGGTTACGCGGAAACATTTCATCGAATGCTCGGGCAATGGGTTGACGGAATGGAACAAGCCGACGCTGAAAACTGTCCAGGGTACACACGGTCTGCTTAGTACCTCAGAGTGGACCGGGGTGCAGTTCGCAACATTCGCGCGCGAAGTCGGTCTCAAGGAAGGCTCGACCTGGGTGTTGGCCGAAGGCGCCGACGCGGCGGTCATGACGCGCAGCATCCCAATGGAAAAAATGTTGAAGGACGCGCTCATAGTGTACGGGCAAAACGGAGAAGCATTGCGGCCCGAGCAGGGCTATCCACTGCGCCTCCTATTGCCCGGCTATGAAGGCAATACGCACATCAAATGGTTGCGCCGTCTCGAAGTAAGCGACAAGCCGTTTATGACGCGAGAGGAAACGTCGAAATACACGGACCTGCTCGCCGACGGCAAGGCGCGCCAGTTCAGCATGGACATGGAAGCGAAGTCGGTAATCACTTTCCCTTCCGGCGATATGAAGCTGCCGGGCGCCGGCTTCTACAACATCCAGGGTTTGGCGTGGACTGGTCGTGGTCGTGTACAGTCGGTTGACGTTTCGGTCGACGGCGGCAAGACTTGGTACCCAGCGCAACTTGGCTCAACTCCTGAACCGATCTGCACCGTGCGCTTTAGTTTCCCGTGGATTTGGGACGGCAAAGCTGCGGTGTTGCAGAGTCGATGTACGGATGAGACCGGGTATGTTCAGCCGACCTTGCAACAATTGATCGCGATCCGCGGATCGAATGGCCCGTTCGGATCCATCTATCACCTCAATGCCATCCAGAGTTGGGGCGTCAGTGAAACCGGGGATGTCAGCAATGTTCACGCCTAACGATATGCTCACAGGTACTGGCGCGTTGGTCGCCATTTTCTTGTCCACCGCTGTGTTGGCGCAAACTGCACCGCCGCATTACGGCTTCGGATCGACGGTCGATGCCGCCGAGCTGGCAAAATATTTCTCCATTCCGGCCGATGGCACGGGCCTGCCGCCCGGTAGCGGCACCGCAACAGCGGGCGCCAAGGTCTATGCGGACAACTGCGCCGCCTGTCACGGCGACAAGCTCCAAGGTAATCCCGAAAAAGGCATCGGCGGTGACCGACTAGTGGGCGGTCGCGGGTCGCTTGCGACCAAAACACCGATCAAAACAGTCGAGAGCTATTGGCCATACGCAACGACGTTATTTGACTATGTGAAGCGGGCAATGCCGTTCAGCGCGCCAGGTTCACTCAAAGATGACGACGTTTACGCGGTCGTTGCTTATGTCCTGTCGGAGGCCAAGATCATCAAGCCGGCGGAAATAATGAATGCACAGACCCTGCCGAAGGTCGCGATGCCAAATAAAGATGGGTTTATTCCTGACAGTCGGCCGGAGCTTTCACTTTACCGATAGTGGATGTTTGAACGTTTTGCGGCTGACCTCGGGGCTCGAGGTCGGCTGCCTGTTGTCCGCTTTTGGAGGTAAAGTCGACATCAGGCAGACAGGCCCCGGTCACCCAAAGCACTGCCTGGCCCGCCTCGTTACAGATTACAAAGCCCAAGCCTCGGCCATCGTGGCACCCATGGCGTAACTATTTGAACATAGATGCGATCTCCAATTGCACGCGACGCCGAGCCGTCGACTCAGGTCGCATCAATGAAATCGATTGATCCGAAATGGCTTTATACGGGCGGGTGCACAACACCAGGCTCGAAAAGCAGAAAAGATACGAAACAGTTGTTGCCGCAGCCTTTTCGATCGCGATTGCACGTTGGTTTCATAGCTCCGCCGACATGCTTCCACCTTGACAATGGATTTCGTTGTTGTCCTTGCGGAACTATTGATTTTGTCTTGAGAGGAAATTGATTTTGTATCGACCGCTCATCCGATTTCAAATTTCGCGACCATCCTGGCAGTCAAGTCGAAAGCCGATTTGAATACCAAGACTTTTCCGTGAGTATTGTCAGCTATATGCTGAACGATCAAGAACGCCGCAACGAGTAGGGTTATTACGGCAGCAAAAAAAATGCGATGCATGCGCGCGTAACATTTCGTCCGCGGCCGGCAATCGCCCCAACGAGCAGAAAAAGTCCGACCGGCAAGCAGGTGATGGTCGTATAGAAGACGGGGACGTAAGAAAATCCGTCTTCGTTCGGATTGCCCCAGTTCTCGATTGGCGGGACAAGGCTCCAGCCCCAGAGAGCGAACATGATAGCGGCGGCAACGACGAACATGGCGCGCAGCCTGGGCGACACTGTAATTTCCGTCTTATCACCCACGTCCCGCCCCCCCAACGTGATAACGTTGCGGTCACCCTATCAGATGCTTCGTTCGACGTCCGCGGGCGGGCTATGTCGTCATTTGGCCTTCAGCGGACGCAGCCGTGAGGGCGGTCTTCCGTTCGATCTCCGCTTCCAGAGTCTGACCTCTACTTTATTCCGTAATTCGCGTATTCCTCTGCGATGTCGGCCTTGATGGTCTTGGCTCTGTTTATATCGGCGTTGCCGCCGGCGGTGTCGCCCTTTCTCAATTTGGTCACGCCGCGCCCATAGAGCCAATCGGCATGGTCGGGGATTTTCGTCAATGAGAACGCTGCATCGTAGTCGGCAAGCGCCTTTTCGAATTGCCCGAGCTTCAAATAGACGAATCCGCGATAGGCAAAGATTTGGGGAATAGTCGGGCTCAGACTGCTGGCCCTGTTACAGTCATCAAGCGCCTCCCGCAATTGTTTGCCGACAACAGCGCGCGACCAGCAGCGTTGACCCCAAAGGCGTGATTTGTTGGCGTCCAGTTCGATCCCTTTTGTGTAATCCGCAACCGCCCGCTCATGGTCACTCTTATTGCTGTACGTATAACCTCGATTATAAAAAGCATCGGCATCCTTGGGGGCGAGCCGGATCGCTTCTGAGTGATCAGCAATAGCCCGATCGAATTCGCCATGGCGGGCGTAAGCATTGCCACGATGCATGAAACCAGCGGCGTAAGTCGGATCGGTTCGGATCGCCTCGTTATGATCCGCGATGGCTCTCTCATAGTCACCCATGCGCTCCCGCTGGTTGCCGCGATTGCTGTAGATGATTGCCAGATTGTGCTGATCAAATCGGTCCGAGTTAAGGGCACGTGTGCAAGCATCGATTGCAGTGCTGCCGGATCCTCTTACACATTGCTCGCCGTCGTCGGCTGCTGCGGCGCTAACAACGCAAAAAGCGGCAATGCCGATTAATGCGCCGTAAGTCCGATTTCGGATGTTCCCTCCGATCCGCATGAATACCCCGTTAGCTGGTCTGGACTGTTTTGCCGCGGAAAAGCGAAGCATAACCTTCGACATATTCTGCCAAACGTAAAGGTGTATAGTGCTTGTCCTAACCCACGTCGTGTAAGGACGGAGCCATGGTAGAAACGATGGATGGCTCTCCAGCAAAATCGACGAAACCAGATCCTGCTGCGCAGATCGCCTCTGAATTTCACGAGTTCAATTCTTCCAAAAACGGGTTGAGTTCGGACGAGGCGAAGCGGCGTCTGGCGCAGTACGGGCCAAACGCACTCGAAGACCGGACGGAGAGCAAGTGGCACAAGCTCTTGTCGTATTTCTGGGGACCGCTCCCATTCCTCATTGAAGCCGCTGCAGTCATCTCAGCACTCCGTCGCGATTGGCCGGATTTCTTCGTCGTCGCTGGTCTCTTGCTATACAACGCTGCTGTCGGCTTCTGGCAGGACAACAAGGCGGCGAATGCTCTCGCGGCACTGAAGAAAGGTCTCGCGCCCCGCGCTCGTGTCGTGAGGGACAATAAATGGGATACTTGCGACGCCGCCAGCCTTGTTCCGGGTGACGTCGTTAGCATCGCCGCGGGACAGATCGTTCCGGCAGACCTCATCCTGATTGATGGCAAGTATCTCAGTTGCGATCAGGCATCGCTGACCGGTGAATCTTTGCCAGTTGCAAAGAAGGTCGGCGACACGGCTTATTCTGGCAGCATCGCCAAGCAAGGCACGATGACCGGCCTTGTTATCGCAACGGGGGCGAAAACCTTTTTCGGCCGGACAGCGAAGCTGGTCGGCTCGGCTGGCGCGGTTTCCCATTCACAGCGCGCGGTGACGCAAGTCGGTGACTTTCTGCTGCTGCTGGCCTTCATTCTCGCGACGATCCTGGTCGGGGTCGAATGCTACCGCCGACTGACCGTGATGGACGCCTGGAGCTGGGACGAATTCGGCAGCATTGCCCAGTACGTTCTCGTCTTGCTGATTGCGTCGATCCCGGTCGCTCTTCCGGCGGTCATGTCTGTCACGATGGCGATCGGCGCTTACGCGCTGTCGTTGAAAAAGGCTATCGTATCGCGCCTTTCGGCTATCGAAGAACTTGCTGGGGTCGACGTCCTGTGCAGCGACAAGACCGGGACGCTGACAATGAACCAGCTCACGGTCGCGGCTGAAATTCCCTTCGGATCATTTAAAGCGGACGACGTTTTGCTTGACGCTGCGTTAGCGACCCAAAAGAGCAGCGAAGACGCGATTGATGTTGCAATTCTTTCAGCTGCCGGGGCGCGAGCCGATATCGAACATGCGAAACAGACCGACTTCGTCCCGTTCAATCCAGTCGATAAACGCACCCTTGCGACCGTCGTCGATCCCTCAGGCAAGACACGGCACTATGCCAAGGGCGCTCCGCAGGCAATTTCGGGTTTGGCCAAGCCGGATGCCGACGTGCTTCACCGTTATGAGAGCACCGTTGCCGAACTCGCCGGCAAGGGCTATCGCGCGCTGGGGGTTGCCCAATCCGATGATGGAAAAAACTGGGAGATCGTCGGGCTTGTTTCTCTGATGGACCCGCCACGTCCAGATGCCAAGTCGACAATCGCCGCAGCGAAGGCACTCGGCCTCAACGTCAAGATGGTCACGGGTGACGACGTCGCGATCGGAGACCAGATTGCCGCGCAACTCGGGATCGGCAGCCATCTGCTCGTCGCGAGCGATGTCTTCAAGGACGGCGGGACATCGGGCACTGTCAGCGATGCCGTCATGGACGCGGTCGAACGCGCGGACGGTTTCGGCCGTGTATTCCCCGAACACAAGTACGAGATCGTTAAAACCCTGCAGGCCCGTGGGCACATCGTCGGCATGACAGGCGATGGCGTGAACGACGCTCCGGCGCTCAAGCAGGCGGACTGCGGTATTGCCGTCAGCGGGGCTACCGATGCTGCAAGAAGCGCTGCCGCGCTGATCCTGACGGCGCCCGGGCTATCGACAATCATCAATGCAATCGGCGTATCGCGACAAATCTTCGACCGGATCGAGAGCTATGTTTACTATCGCGTCGCGATGACGCTCGACATTATGATTCTGGTCGTAGCTTCAATCGTGCTTTTCCAATTCCAGCCAATCACCGCCATCATGATCGTCGCACTGGCTCTTCTTGACGACATTCCGATCATGACCATCGCCTATGACAACGTGCCGACGGCGGAGCGACCAGTTCGCTGGAATATGCAGCACATTCTTTTGTTCGCCTCGATTATGGGCCTGTTGTCGGTCGCGGAAACCTTTGGCCTGCTGCTGATCGGCATGCGCTGGGTCGCCGATGTGCAACTCCAGGGCATGGTCGAGCTCAATTCCGCTCAATTACAAACCGTGATGTTTTTACAACTCGCAGTCGGCGGCCATTTGTTACTGTTCGTTGTACGCACAAAGCGATCGCTGTTTCAGCCGCCTTATCCGAGCGTGCGGCTGTTCTGGGCCATTGTCGCGACCCAGGTCGTCGCAGTCTCAATCTGCCTGCTAGGTATCGGTGTTAGCGCAATACCGCCTGCAGCGATTGTCGCCGTTTGGATCTATTGCCTTATCTGGATGGTCATGCTCGATGCGCTCAAGCTTGTTTGCTGGCACTTCATAACCGAACGCGAACGGTTCATTGCGCTACAGCGTACCACCCTCTCGGCCTGACCGGTTCGAAACCGCGGGAGATCCCCGACATGAATTTGACCAAGCGGCTAAGGGTAGAGCCCGGCGCGCAGATCGATCTTGCTGGAATGGACGCGTCCTTCCACGGCAAATGGGCCTCCGCTGAGGCGGCCAAGGCCGAACTCGAGAGCAATCTCTCGCGCATCAGCGTGCTGCAGCGCAAGCTCTACGCAGACCGGAGCCACTGCCTGCTTATCGTACTGCAGGGAATTGACGGTGCCGGAAAGGACGGCACGTGCTGGCACGTGATCAGCGCTATGGATCCCCAGGGTGTCGACGTCCATGGCTTCAAGCAGCCCACCGCAGAGGAAAAGGACCACGACTTTCTATGGCGGGTTCACCCGCACGCGCCCGGGCGCGGCCGCGTGGCGATTTTCAATCGCTCGCATTATGAGGACGTGCTCGTCGCGCGTGTCCACGAGCTTGTGCCGAAAGACGTTTGGAAACCACGTTATGACATCATCAATGAATGGGAAAAATTGCTCGCAACGGAAAACAATACGACCATTCTGAAATTTTTCCTCTACATTTCAAAGGAAGAGCAATTGTCGCGATTTAAGGAGCGTCTCGACGATCCGGCAAGGCAATGGAAGATCAGCCAGAGTGACTACAAGGAACGTGATTTGTGGAAAGAATACATCCGCGCGTTCGAGACCGCGCTCTCCCGTTGCTCGACGAAATACGCACCGTGGTTTGTTGTTCCGTCGAATCACAAATGGTTCCGAAATCTCGCCGTATCGCAGATCGTTGCCGATGCTTTGGATGATATGAAGCTGAAGCTCCCAAAACCGACGGTCGACCTCAAAGAAATCCAGCGTCTTTATCACAAGGATGCCGCCGCGGAGGGCGCCAAGAAACGGTGAGGCGATGCCAAGAACATGCCATTTGCATGCGATTGACATAAATCAGAATGGCGGTGCGTTAGGGAGCGCTTAGTCAGTGACCGCCTCGAGTCTGAAAACCATATCATCAAAGGCGTCCATCTTCGGTGCGCTCGACGATGCGCCGATGACGCTGGCCCGTTATCTATATTGGCTGTTGGCTAGCGGCGGCACTTTTCTCGACGGCTTTTCCGTTGTCTCCCTTGGCATCGCGGTGCCACTGCTAAAACGGGACTTGGCCATCACTCCGACGATGGTGGGTTTGATTGGTTCGGCCCTCGTTCTCGGGGCTGTGCTTGGGGCGGCGCTGGGCGGCGTCGCGGCGGACAGGATTGGCCGCAAGCGCGCCTTTATCGTGGACATGGGAATTCTGGCCATTGGCTCGGCGATTTGTACCATAGCGCCAAGCGCCGAGCTCATTATTGCGGGCCAGTTTTTGCTCGGTATCGGAATCGGTATCGACTTTCCGACGAGTAGCTCCTACGTCGCCGAGATCATGCCCAAGGTTGCGCGCAGCCGTATGACTGTGGCGACCATCGCCCTGCAGTCCGTCGGAATGATCGCGGCAGCGCTGGTTGGTATCGCCGTTCTCAAGGTGCATCCTTTGATAACGGACTGGCGGATACTGCTCGGGGTGGTTGGCATTCTCGCAGTCCTTTATATGCTTGCGCGCCTGCACCTGCCGGAGAGCCCGCGCTGGCTGGCGGAAAAAGGCCGGATCGTCGAGGCTGCCGTAGTTCTGTCCCGAATAGCGGGTGTCTCCTTTGCTCCGGTTGGCGCGGAAATTGCTACGGGCGCCGGGAATCGCCTCGCGGCAACGGCTAGCGCAAAGAGTAAAGCGCTCGCGACGCTTTTTGACCCGCGCTACAGGACGCGGACTTTCCTGGTGTCACTCCCTTGGCTGATGATGGATGTGGCCACCTACGGCGTCGGGCTTTTCACCCCGGTCATTCTTGGCGCGATCCATTTCGCATCATCCGGCTTTGGCACGATCGCTTCCGTTTTCGCCGATGCGGAAGGTAGCGGACTGGTTGATCTATTTCTGCTCGTTGGCTTCATCGCGGGAATGTGGGCGGTGCCACGGTTCGGCCGGATTCCGATGCAGGTTGCCGGCTTCGCGGGCATGACAATCGGAATGTTGCTGCTAATGCTGGCCACATTGGCGGGTGACGGCCCGCATATGCATCTGGGGCTGGTCATTGGTGGGTTTGTAATTTTTAATTTCGCAATGAACGCAGGCCCCAATGCAACCACATTCACGCTCGCGCCTATCCTCTTCCCGACAGCGATCCGGGCGTCGGCAAGCGGCTTCGCCGCAGCGGCAGCCAAGGTCGGCGCGACGTTCGGTACGTTCGCCGTTCCCCAGCTTCAAGCTGCATGGGGCCTTATGGGCGTGTTGGCGCTGATGGTGTTTGTCAGTATAGGCGGGCTGGTCGCAACAGCCGCATTCGCGCACGAAGTGAGAAAAGAGGACGAGATCGAAGAATCTCTGGAGGACGATTCGGGACCGCAGAGCGCTCATCAAGGCGGCTAGAGAAGGACACGTCGAAGTGTGGAAGTCCAATTCTGGCATGAAGCGGCAAGCAAAGGTGGCGCTCAGCGGACATATCGCTCGCTCGCCGAATGTCCGCTAAGGTCTATTTGTATCCTGCTGCCACTCTTGCCAGTGGGTCGGAATGACCTCGACTAATTGTCCGGTTTTGGCATTCGCCCAGGTTTTTCCGTGGCGCCGGCAGGGGAACACCAGCGCGTGCACGGCATCCCCATCCAAAACCGCGAGGCGTAAATCGCGGTCAGTGGGAATTTCCGACATGTCACGAACCGGGCACCACATTGTGTCTTTTTGCCATGGGAGAGAATAGGCGTATTGATCTAGCGCAATTTTGCTGTAGGTTTTTATGGGGGGCGACAGGGCCATGGAGACCGGGCCGTGGACCGTTTTATCAGGCGTGAGAACGTTAAGCATTATCGAGAGTTGTTAAAGTCGGCAAAAGACGATGCCGAGCGGCAACGCATTTCCAAGCTGCTCGCCGAAGAGGAAAAAAAGCAAAAGGACGCCGGCGACAAGATCGAAAGAGAATAAACTCTCTTCTTGATAGGTTCTTCCCCCAGCAGTCAGCGCTATTATAGCTTCAGATCGGCGGCTTGAATGGCCGCAGCCCACTGCTTGATATCCTCCGCAATCGTCACCTTGAATTCCTCCGGCGTCGATCCGATTGCATCAACGCCATAGTTTTCAAGCGCGCGAAGAATCTTCTCGTCCCTGAGGGCGGCTTTCACCTCCTTGGCGAGAGTCTGGATGATCGCATCCGGCGTCTTGGCGGGCGCGATCAATCCGTTCCATGTCTCCGACCGGAAACCGTCGAAGCCGCTTTCCGCGACAGTGGGCACATCGGGCAATTTCGCCGCGCGCTTTGCGCTCGATACGGCAAGCGCGCGCAGTTCGCGTCCCGCGTAAGGCAGTGCTTCCGATAGATTTCCGAAATAGACCGGCGCTTGATTGCCGATGACATCGGCGATGGCCGGGCCGCCGCCCTTGTACGGCACATGAATCATATCGAGTTGCGCCCGCTTGCAGAGCAGAGCCATCGTCAGATGGCCCAGACTGCCGGTGCCGCCCGAGGCATAGATCACCTTACCCGGGCGTCCCTTCACGTAGGCGATGAAATCCTTGAACGTCTTCGGCTCGAACCGGGGATTGGCGACCAGACAGAACGGGTTGCTGGCCACATTGCTGATCGGGGCAAAGTCGTTGACCGGGTCATAGCTGGTCTTCCGCATCGTCGGCAGGATGGCAATCTGCGGGAGCGCAGCCATCATCAGGCTGTAGCCATCTGGCTCCGCACGCGCGATGGCCTCAGCCGCAACAATGCCGCCTCCGCCGGCGCGATTCTCGACGACGAACGCCTCGCCCAGCTTTTCGGTGAGAGACTGGCCGATCAGCCGCGCAATCCCGTCAGTATTGCCGCCCGCCGCGAATGGCACCAGGATCTTGACCGGACGCTGCGGCCATTTGTCTGCCGCAAGCACCTTGAGCGAAGATGCCGCCAGCGCGCCGGCGGCCAATGACTTTAGGACACTTCTTCGCGTTGTCATTTGCAACTCCACCGGTGAAATCACTATTCATGATCCTACAGCTTCATATTTCCACTAGTTGATCTTCTCCGCAGCCAGCAGTCCCTCGAACATCGACGTGCGCATCAGGAAGGCGCGGGAGCGTTTGCGGTCAGCCGCAATTGCGCGCATTTCGTCGAGACGATCGCGCCGCTGCGCCAGATCCTTTTCCTCCAGGACGCGCTTGTTCTGGATCGTCATCGCCTGGAGAAATTCATTGGCGACAAAGCGCCGTTGCCGATCATACAAGTCGAGCAGACTATCAGGCTCACCACCGAGCACACGGACCAGCTTGCCGGCCAGACTGACCGCATCGTGGATGCCAAAATTCATGCCCATTCCGCCAAGCGGATTATTGACGTGCGCGGCATCGCCGACCAGCAGAACGCGACCGCGGCGGTAAGTGGTCGCAACCCGCTGATGCACGGTGTACAGATTGGTATGCAGGATCCGATGTGGTGTGGGCTGCGGGATAAATGCCTGCAGCCGGCGTTCCGCATCATCGTGATCGAGCAGTTGTTCCGCTGCAGTCTCCGCCGCGACCGGAAAAACGACCCGCCACACGCCCGGCGGACCCGATCCGGGCACCTTGAATGTGGCGCACCACTCATTCGGATCAGACACATAAGCGCTATAGGCAAAGCCGCGCGCCCCCAGATCGGTTGCCGTGGTAATGACGAGAAAGCGCTCAGGATAGGTGAACCCCTCAAAGCCGATGTCCTGGGATTTCCGCACCACGCTGCGGCCGCCATCGGCACCGATCACATAGCAACCTTTATAAACCGATCCCTCCGCCGTCGTCACCGTCACACCAGTGGCACTTTGCGATACAGTCTCGACCGTCGCGCCATGGTTCAACTGAAATTTCGGATTCCCTGCTAGCTTCTCGGTGAGGATCGCGACCAGCTTGTGCTGCTCGCACATAAGCCGATAGGGATAACGCGTAATGTCGGCAAGCACGCCGAGATCGAACTCCGCGACCACACCTTCGGCGCGACCACGAAACTGCCATTGCCGGCAAACGATGCCAAGCTCATGCAGCCGCTCGGTCACACCGCTTGGCGCGAACATCTCCATGGTCGGCGGATGAAACGTCGCAGCGCGCGGATCCTCATACGGTTCCGCACGGCTTTCGAGCAAGGTGACAGCCACTCCGGCCGAAACGAGGAACAGGGCCGCGGTCAATCCGGATGGCCCAGCTCCAACAATGATGACGCGGCTATCGGGCATGAGACGGCCTAGAACTCCTCGAGGATGCGGCCGCGACCAAGGACGCGGTCCTTTATGCCGCAGCGGCGCAGGGCATCCCAATAGGTCACGACGTTCATCGCCAGCACCGGCTTGTCCAGCCATCGCTCGGCTTCAGCGGCCACGACGCCATTCGCAAGATTGGTGCCAACCTGCAAAATTGCGTCGACATCGTCGCCGTCGATATCACCCAATGTTTTTCGCAACGTCGCCGGCGAAACCTCTGCAATCGCACGCGGCGACGCGCATTTGAGCCCGACCAGCCGCACGATCTCGAAGCCCGCTTCCGCAAGATAGGTGCGCACGATCTCATCGCCTTTCGGCTGATGCGGTGTGAGCAGAGCGATCCGCTTGGCCTTGAACGAACGCAGCGCTGCCACCGCCGCTGTCGAGCCCATCGATACGCCGACCCCAGCGCGTTCAGAAAGCTCCTTCTGCAAGACATCAGCTCCCGCGACGCCCCCGCTGAAAGCCTCGATCGCGACCGCCATGATGACGTGATCGGGGCCGCAGGTCATGACCTGATCGATCGCCGGTCCGATGCCGTCCCGCATCGCCTGGACGTGAGAGACAAATCCCTGATCGCTAGACTGGATCGGGCGGTCCTGAATCGTCAGGCGCGCGACGTGATTGGTCACGCCCGGCGGCCGTAATGTTTCGCTCTCGGGCTCGACAATGGTATTGGTCGATGGAACGACGATCCCGATCTTCTTGCGATAACCAAGCGCATCCACGTCGCTTACTCCCAGAAAGGTTCATTCGGCTGCAGCCTTTGAGAATGTATTTGAAGCCCGCGCAGGTTGATATGCTTAAGTGTGCCATCTCGGTTTTTCTTGTCCCAGCAAGTCACAAATAAAATGACCTTGCGGTTTCACGATTGGACGGCACTTGATGCCTCGGAGCGCGCGCGATGTTCTGCAACCGCACACGATTTTGCACGTCGGCTTGAGCCACGGCTCAATGCGTTTGCCGCGTTCGAAAGCATAATAACGACCCCTGCGCGCGGCGTGCTCGAGGCAATGCCGTATGCGGCAAAGGACATCTTTTTTTCCGCCACACGCACGCCGCATGGTGGGCTTGCTCAGCCGCTGCCGATGACAAAAAGCGAGCACGCCATAGCACTCGATCTCCTCGATCGCGCCGGCGGACGGCGCATTGGCTATACAGCCATGACCGAGCTCGCCTATGAGCCTTCTGGCTATAACGCGGTGCACGGCCGGGTCAGGAATCCGTGGAATTTCGATTTTATCTGCGGCGGCTCGTCGTCGGGCTCGGCGGCTGCGGTCGCGAGCGGTTCGGTGGTCTTCGCCCTCGGCTCTGATACCGGTGGCTCTTTGCGTATACCAGCGCATTGTTGCGGCGTGACCGCGTGGAAGCCGAGCTATGGCGCGGTGCCGGCCACTGGCGCCATGCCACTCGCGCCAACGCTCGACACCATTGGCATCCTGGCCCGCAGCGCCTTGGATATGCGGGCCGCCGCACAAGTACTGTTTGAGCCAGGAGAAAACGAACCGATCACGAAGGCCCTTGTCGTCAGCGATGTGCTTGATCTTGCGGAGGCACCGATTGTCAAAGCATGCCGCGAGGCCATCGATGTCATCGCCGACTGCGGGGTTGCCATTGGCCAAACCAATGGGGTTACGGCCATTGAAGCGCTCGACCCGCACGTCTTCACGATCATGCAGGCGGAAGCCGCACGCGCACATAGACAGCTGATGACAAGTGGATCGCTGGATGCGGTGCTGACAAAACGGCTGGCCAAGGGACTGACAATCGACGACGTAACGCTCGCTGCCAGTGTCTCGGCGCGCCGACAACTCGCCATGGAATTCATCGCCCACATCTTCCAGAATGCTGCGGTGATCGTCCTGCCAACGCTCTCGATCCGCACGCCACTGGCACTCGAATGCGACCCACGCTCGCCCTCATTCAATGCGAGAACGCTTTACCAACTCAGCCGCTGGACGCGTTTCGTTAATTTGCTTGGCTTTCCGGCGGTCGCTGTTCCTGCCGGATTCGACGATCGCGCCATGCCGATTGCTTTGCAAATCGTCGGCAAACCAAAATCCGACCATGCATTGATTGCGCTGGCTGCGGCAGTGCAAAATCGCAGCGATTGGCATGCGCGTGTACCCGCCGCGGTGTCCGATCTGGTGATGGTTTCATATGAGGAACGGTTGCTATGAGCGCTTCGCAACCTTCGAGCGTGCTGCAGGTTGCCGAGTGTCGGCGCGGCGGTCATAGTCGCGCTGTTGTAGTTTTTTAGGGATAGCGCCTATGGACTTAAATCTCATCGGCAAGACCGCTTTGATCACCGGCGGCTCCAAGGGGATCGGTCGCGCCGCCGCCGAGGTTTTGGCTGGCGAAGGCTGCAACGTCATTATCGTATCGCGCAACACTGATGCGCTCGCCGCGGCGAAGTCGGCGATCGTGCAGAAGACCAATGTGCGCGTTGACACCGTCGCCGCTGATTTATCCGACAGCGCCAATGTCATTAAGCTCGCTCGCGATTATCCAGACATCGATATTCTTGTGAATAATGCCGGCGCCATTCCTGGTGGCACCTTGCTCAATGTTGACGAGGCAACCTGGCGCAAAGCCTGGGATCTTAAAGTGTTCGGCTACGTCAATATGTGCCGCGCCTTCTACGCATTGATGCAGAAACGCAAACATGGCGTGATCGTCAATGTCGTCGGCAACGCAGCTGATACTCATGATCCCGAATATATCTGCGGTGTGGCAGGAAACGCCGCGCTCACCGCATTCACCCAGTCGCTGGGCAGCGTCAGTGCGAAGGACGGTGTTCGCGTTGTCGCCATCAGTCCGGGTCCTGTGGCAACTGAGCGCCTGGTGGGCCTGATGAAAAAGAAGGCACTCGATCGTACTGGCAGCGCCGACAACTGGCAGGACTTGTTCAAGCCGTTGCCGTTCGGTCGTGGGGCTACAGCCGAGGAAATCGGCGCCGCGATTGCGTTTATTGCCTCTGAACGTTCGGCCTATACCAGCGGTTCGGTGGTCACCATCGACGCCGGCCTGTCCGCGCGCGCACAAGCATTCTGAGCGGGGAATTCATGCCACATCTGATGACAGACGACGGGATCAAGCTTTATTACGAAGAAACCGGCAAAGGCATTCCAATCGTTTTCGTACACGAATTTGCCGGCGACTGCCGCTCTTATGAACAGCAAGTCCGCCATTTTTCAAAATACTATCGTTGCATCACCTTCAATGCCCGCGGCTATCCGCCTTCGGATGTGCCAAAGGACGGCGAGCGCTATTCGCAGGACCGTGCACGCGATGACATTCGTTCTGTCCTCGATGCGCTCAAGATTGATAAGGCGCACATCGTCGGCCTGTCGATGGGCGGTTTCGCGGCACTTCATTTCGGCTTTACTTACCCGATGAGCTGTCGCTCGATCGTTATCGCAGGTTGCGGTTATGGGGCGGCGCCTGGCGAGCGTGCCAAATTCGCTGAAGAGGCGGAGGCCTCGGCCAAGCGTTTCGAAGAGCTGACGATGAAAAAGGCAGCGGAAGCCTATGCGCTCGGCCCCACTCGCGTGCAGCACCAAAACAAGGATCCGCGCGGCTGGCGAGAATTCGCCGATCAGCTCGCCGAACATTCAACCGAAGGCGCCGCGCTGACAATGCGGGGCGTGCAGAAACGCCGTCCGTCACTGTTCGATCTTGTCGATAAGATGAAGACCATAACGGTACCGACTCTGATCATGACTGGCGACGAGGACTGGCCCTGCCTTGAGCCCGGTATATTGATGAAGAGGAACATTCAGACCGCTGCATTGGTTGTGATGGCGAATTCCGGCCACAACATCAATCTGGAAGAACCCGCGCTGTTCAATATGCACTTGTCTGATCTGTTCCAGGCGGCGGACGCCGGCACGTGGCCAGCGCGCGATCCACGGGCCATGGCGGGCAGTATTCTTGGACGCTAAGCGCAAGCGCTTAAGTAGCGTTATAGCCACCATCGACCAAAAGGTCCGCGCCGGTCATGAAGCTTGACGCGTCGCTCGCCAAAAATACGGCAGCGCGTGCGATTTCCTCTGGTTGACCCAGTCTTTGCAGCAAATGCTTCGGGCCCGCTATGCGTCGCGCTGTGTCCATGTCACCGAAACGTTTGATCAGACGCTCGGTTTCGACCGCGCCTGGTGACAATGCGTTGACCCGAATATTCTGCGGGGCGTGATCGGTTGCCATCGCCTTGGCAAGTTGAATGAGCGCGCCCTTGGTCGCGCAGTAAGCCGCGCGCCGCGCGGCGGCGACGCTGCCGAGCTGCGAGGCAATGTGAATGATGCTGCCACCACCTTCACTGATCATCGCAGGTAATATGGCGCGGCTCATCAAAAACGCACCGCCAACATTGACCGCAAATACCCGGTTCCACTCGGACAACGTAAGGTCAAGTACAGTGCCATTCGGGTCATAGCCGGCGGCGCCGTTTACCAGAATACGAACGCCTGCTAATTCAGCGACGATCGTCTTGGCGGTGCGTTCAACATCGGCCTCGACGGCGACGTCGCACTGCAGGGGCAGAGCTCGTCCACCCTTTTTCGTAATCGCCGTAGCCGTTGCATCAGCGGACTTCACATCAAGATCGACGCAGGCGACGGCAGCTCCAGCCTCAGCAAAAGCGAGTGAAATTGCGCGTCCGATACCATTGCCGGCGCCAGTGACCACCGCAGATTTCCTCGCCAGGGAGAAGTTGTCGTTTGGTGCCATCGCTCGCCGCCCTAAGAAACGGCCGGGGTCGCGACCCGGCCGAGGTAAGCTTCTTGAACACGCGGATTTTGCTTGAGTTCAGCGCAACTGCCACTCGCGATCACCGAGCCGGTTTGCAGCACATAGCCACGGCTCGCCGTCTCCAATGCGTAACGGGCGTTTTGTTCGACCAGGAGCACGCTGGTGCCGGCCGCGTTGATCGCGCGGATATTACGAAATATGTCCTGAACGATAATTGGTGCGAGACCGAGTGACGGTTCATCGAGGCAAAGCAATTGTGGCTCGGACATCATCGCGCGACCGAGTACCAGCATTTGCTGTTCGCCGCCGCTCAGCGTGCCGGCGTTCTGCGCACGCCGCTCGGATAGCTGGGGAAACATGTCGAATATCCCGCCAATCATGCGACGGACTTTTGCGCTGTCCCGGCGGCTTTTGAAGCCGCCGAGTTCAAGGTTTTCTCTCACTGTAAGAAATGGAAAAACATGGCGGCCTTCGGGAACAAGCGCGATGCCGAGGTTGCTGCGCTCGTGCGAGGCCATTGCAGTCACATCACGCCCGCAAAACGTGATTGCGCCGCGCCGCGGAGATAGCACGCCCGCGATCGCGCGCAAGGTCGTGGATTTCCCCGCACCGTTCGCGCCAATCAGAGCGACGATCTCGCCTCTGTCGATACATAGCGAAATGTCGCGACACACAGGTACCTGTCCATAGGCGAGTTCGAGTCTGTCGGCAGACAACAGGGCGTTCACAGCAACTCTCCCCCGAGATAGGCTGCGATAACGGCGGGATTTCTTTGCACCTCGGTCGGCGCGCCCTGGAATAAGTGCCGGCCGTATTCCATCACCATGATGCGGTCGGCGACATTCATCACCAGATCCATATTATGCTCGACAATAATGACGGTAATGCCCTCGCTGCGCAGGGCGCGAATGCGGTCGAGCAGGACATCAACTTCTGCAGCGTTTAAACCTGCGGCCGGCTCATCAATCAGCAATAGCTTCGGGCTGGTCGCAAGCGCGCGCGCGATCTCGAGCATCCGCTGTTCGCCGTAAGACAACGCTCCGGCGAGTACATGCAGACGGCTTGTCATGCCGACGAATTCAAGCAGGCGCAGCGCCTCCTTGCGGCAGTGCTTTTGATCACGAGCGAAGGCCGCACCATGCAGAACATATTGCCAGGCTGGAATTCTATGATGGACATGAAAACCGGCAATCACGTTGTCGAGAACGCTGAGCTGCTTGAACAAACGTATTTTTTGGAATGTGCGGGCAAGGCCAAGGCGCACACGCCTATGCGATGGCATTCCGGAGAGGTCGTGGCCGTTGAACGACAACGATCCGGAATCAGGCTGATAGACGCCGCTAATCAGATTGAGCAGCGTTGATTTTCCAGCGCCGTTCGGACCGATGATGGCGAAGATGGAGCCGTGCGCGACGTCGAGCGAAATATCGGAAACGGCATGGACACCACCGAAGCTCTTGTGCAAACCGTACGCGCGCAATAGCGGCGCACCTTCGGTTGACGCGCGGTTTTCTGCTATTGTGGGTATGGCCATCATGCCATCCCGCCAAACTTGAGCTTTTCCCGCACGATACGTGCGGCCTGCACGAGGCCGCCGGGCATAAACAGAACGACAAAAGTGAGCGCGGCGCCATAGACGACGAGGCGCAGGTCGCCAATCCCGCGCAGTACTTCCGGCAGCAGCGTCAAGAGGATCGCGCCGAATACGGGACCGATCAGCGTGCCCATGCCGCCGACGATGACCATGGCCAAGATATTGAAGGCCTCAGTCACAAAAAACGCGTCTGGCACTAACGTGCCGACGAAACTCGCATAAAAGCAGCCTGCTGCACCGGCAACGGCGGCGCCAACACCGAACGCAAAAACCTTCCAAGCGGCGCCGTTAATGCCGAGCGAAGCGGCGGACACCTCATCCTCGCGGATAGCAGTGAGCGTTTCGCCAACCGGCGAACGCGCCAACTGGTTGAGCAGCAGATAGACGATAAACGTGAAGCCAGACACCAGATAAAAAAACGCCGCCAGGTTTCGAAAGTCGGCGACCGCCGTTCCGGCGATGACGAGAGCCGGCGGCGGTGCAATGCCGTATATCCCAAGCGGCCCCTGCGTCAGGCTTATCCAGTTAAGCAAAATTTGATAGATGATGACCGCAAAGCCAAGCGAGGCGATCGCAAGATAGTGGCCGCGCAGGCGCACCGCGAACAACGAAAGAAACATGCCCGCCAAGCCAGAAAAGGCAACGCCGGCGACAAACGCACCCCAGAACGGGATCCCAAGTTTGACGATCAGCAGCGTCGAGACGTAGGCGCCCAACCCGTAGAAGGCCGAATGGCCAAGATTGAGCTGCCCCGCATAGCCGATAATGAAATCAAGACCGAGTGCAAGCAGTACGTTTATGGCACAAATCGTTAAATTGGTGCGCCAGTAGGTGTCGTTGAAAATGAGCGGCAGCGCGATGATAGCAAGCGCCGCAAGCAATACACCAATGCGCCGAGACAGCGGCCCGGCCCGTCGATCTGCCAGATATTGCGAGACCGTCGGATCAGACATTTTCTTCGCGTCTTTCTGAGATCAGACCGGTCGGCTTGATTGCCAGCATCAACAACAGCAGAGCGAAAACCACGATATCGATCAAACCGGGATCGAGATACTGCGTCGTGTAACTCTCGACGAGGCCGACAATGAGGCCTGCGAGAATTGTCCCTTCGACATTTCCGAAACCGCCGATGATCACGATAGCGAAGGCTTTAACGATGACCGAAGTTCCGGCAAACGGGGTAAGGACGAGGACAGGCGCGAGCATTGCACCCGCCATCCCGGCAAGCGCCGATGCGATTACGAATGTCAACATGATGAGCAGATTGGGATTGATACCCATCAGGCCTGCGGTCTCGCGGTCTTGCGACACGGCGCGCAACGCCTTGCCCAGAAATGTGAATTTCATGAACGCGTAGAGCAGCGCGATGGTTACGGACGACACCGCGATGATGATGACATTTTGCCAGGATACGAAGATGCCAGAAAAGCGGATAACCTGGCTGCTGTATTGAGTTTCAAAAGCGTAAGGGATCGGCCCGAACCACGTCAGCATGAGGTTCTGCATCATGACCGAAACGCCGATCGTTGCGATGAGCGGCAATAGTTCATTGCTCTTGTGACGCAACGGCGTGAAAATTGACGCGTTGATGAGCCATCCCAGCGCGGCGCCGACGACAAATGCAAAGCCAATGCTGACGATATAGCCGCCGCCAACCAGGTGCATGAAGAAATAGGCGGCGAAGGCACCGAGGGTGACAAAGTCGGCGTGCGCAAAATTTATCTGCACGAGCACGCCGTAAATCAGCGTCAGGCCTAACGCCACCAGAACATAAAGACTGCCGAGAACGACACCATTGATCGCCTGTTGGAGGACGATCGTTGTTGTCATCGTCGCGTTAGTTCCACTTCAGGCTTGTCCACGACATATCGGGCTTGGTCTCCATGTAATGGACAGTATCCATCTTGGTGTTCTGGTTCGTTTTGTCGAATTCCACGCTACCGGTCACGCCGGAATAGTTCTTGGTAGCAGCGAGTCCATCACGGATTGATTGGGGATCCTTGCCGCCCCGCTTGACTACATCCGCGATCAGCATGATCTGGTCATATGCGTGGGCATTCAGATGCGTCGGATCCGCGTTGTATTTGGCCTTGAATGCGGCGGCGAAATTTTTCGCGACATCGCGGGCGTCGGTTGGATCGAACTGAACAATCCGTATGTAGCCCAAAGCGGCTTTGCCAGCTTTTTGCTCGAAGCCGAACGGCAGCCAGATCGTGCCAATCTGAATGGCATTGCCGCCGCCGCCTTTGGTGATGCCGGCCTGGGCCAGCGCTTGAGTGATCTTGAGGCCTTGGCCTTCCAGCGTATACGTGGGAATCACGTCGATCTTCCCGAGGCCTGCGACCCGCGTCGCGATTGAGGTAAAGTCGTTGACGTCACGGCCAAAGCCGATTTCGGCAAGGACCTGGCCACCAAGCTTGGTGAAAGTGTCCTTGAATACTTGCGCATTGCCAATTCCGGCGTTGGTATTTTCGAATAGCAAGACAGCCGTGCGCGCATTGAGCCGCTTGTAAGCGTTGTCCGCCAAGTTGATGCCTTGCATCACTTCGTTCGGCATGATGCGGAACGTCCACGGATTACCGGGCTCGGTAACCTTTATCGAGGAAGAACCTGCATTAAGCAGAGGAACCTTGGCCTGCTCGACGATCGGCATGACGGCGAGCGTCGCGTCGGAACATTCCTCGCCGATGATGACGTCGGGCTTAAATTGCTCAATGAGGCGCTTCGCCGCCTGCGTCGCAGGCAACGGCCCGCAACTCGAATCTTCGTACTGGACCGCGAATTTGTAGCCATTCACGCCAGTCTTATTGAGCTGCTCGAGCGCGAGCTCGACGCCTTGTTTGTCCTGCGCTCCGAAATAAGAGCCAGGCCCCGACATGGGAAACAGCGCGCCGATCTTGATAGTTTTATCTTGCGCGTGCGCAGCTTGGCCAAATGCCAAGAGGCCGATCGCCGCAACGCCCGCAAAGAGAGCACGAAATGCCGTAATCATTTCTTTATCCTCCCCGGAACGATTTTCGTTGGTGCGAAAAGCCTACCAATGATTGCCCGGTAGGGTAAAGCGAGGTTGCACCTTCCGCGAGTAGCCTATCCAGGAGCGTTGGCGCAGGTCGCGACTATGAATACAGGCCTGCCATAAGCTCGCTACGCGATTTTGTCCGGAATTACATGCCAATACAGGCGCCGGCCAAGTACGAGCTGGTGATCAACCTCAAGACCGCCAAGGCGCTTGGCCTCACAGTGCCGCCTTCGCTGCTCGCGCGCGCTGAGGTCATCGAATAGCTGAAGCTGAGGTTGTCCCGATGTCCGCTTCGGCCCTTAGCAGACGTTTCAACCGCGAAGCTGAATGTCTCCTTTCGAGGGGTCAAGCGGACATCGCTCTACAATGTCCACCAACGACCCTAAGCAGACGGATACGCTTCAACGGATTAGGTCGGCACTTATGACCCAATCTCAAAGGCGGACATTCTCATCTGTTCGACGGTTTAACGTTACATTCTGTCAATTGTTTCCCGCGCTTGAGCGTGGTGGCTGTCTCCGTGATCCTTAATGTAGTGCCGCCTTTCGCATAGCGTGATCCTGACATGGATATACGTTTGGGAAGCGTTACGGCCTTTCCGTCGAGTTGCAAATGCGCCCGTCTGTCGCCCTCAAAGAAAGCAGCGATAAATTCAGAGCCGTCGCGACAGTGGTACGTAAAGAATGTTTGCGCGCACGCGGGTAACTGACCGACTAAAATACCTGCGGTGCCGAAAAGGGTTATGAATATATGCCGTCGCATTCGGTTAACTCGTACCGATTACCCCAAACAACCTCAAACGGCGAAAGCGTCGGCTTGAATATTCCGCCTTGCATGCTCGCGCCTGCCACTGAGGTGATTGAATAGCGATTTTGCGTGTTGTGTTGCGTCCGCCGCACCCACGCTTTACGCATGATGGACGGCACGACTATCGCTGGGGACCTGGTCGCGCTCCTGCATACCGTAATCTCTGATCACGCCGGCTACCCGCAGCCGATAATTGGAAAAAATGTCACGGCGGCCTTTCGCCTGCGCCACCCGGTGTTCGTTCGTTGTTCGCCAAGCCTGCACCGCGGCTTCATCTCGGAAAAACGATAGTGATAGGATTTTGCCAGGCTCGTACAGGCTTTCAAACCGTTCGATAGAAATAAAGCCATCGATTTTTTCGAGCAGCGGCTTCAGATCGGCGGCAATGTTTAAATAGTCTTGCTTGCGATCCGCCTTCGGCCAGACCTCAAAGATAACTGCGATCATTTCCCTGCCTCCCCAGCTAGCCAAATTAACGGAACCGCCATTGCCGCGCTGGCGCCGGCGAAAGTTATCAGCGAACCGCGGCCATCCACAAATCGGTCAGTAAACTGCTGCAGCGCGAGCGGTGCCGCGAGGACGGCGAGTCCACCGCCGATGACAGCGGCGTACCACGGGATCAACCGCCAAGCAGCGAAGAAAGCCGCCAGCAGGCTCAAGCACGCGACTACAATTGTGCAGTAAAGAATAGCCGCGCCGGCGCCCGATGCCAGGGCAGGGGCTCGGTGCTCGCGGGGAAATTGGCCGCTCGCCGCCAGCACGTACAAAGAAACAAACAGCAGGAGGGCTGCAAACAACGCGAGCGGGATCAGAACGGCGTCGACCAGCATGGAGCCGCTTTCCCTTGACCGACGAAAACGATTGTCCGTAACATACGAGACATATATCAGCGGTTTGCGCAATAGCGCGCAACGCGGGGAGGCAAATGTTGACAGCAAAGACGATGAGCAAGCCGCCTTCAACCGAGAATAAGCCGGTGGAGACAAAAAAGGCGGACGGCAAGCGAGAGAAGCGCACGATCACGGAAATCCGCGAGTCGAAATTGACCGGGGAGAAGATGGTTTACATGTCGGTGCCGGACTACACATCCGCGCAATGGGCGGAGATGGCCGGTGTTGATGTCACGGTACTGGGTGACAGTCTGGCGATGATCGCGCATGGTCATCGCAACACTGTTCCTGCGACCATGGACATGATGGTGATGCACGGGCAGGCAGTGCGGCGCGGCGCACCGAACACCTTTATGCTCGGTTGCATGCCGTATCAAAGCTACAATACGGTTGACCGTGCGCTCGTAAACGCCACCCGCTTCATGCAGGAATCACTGTGCGACGCGGTGAAGCCGCAAGGCGGCAAATCGCAAGCGCACATTTTGCGCGCGCTGGTCGACGCCGGGATTCCGACTGCTTCGCATATCGGTCTGACGCCGCACACCATCGCCATGTTTGGCGGATTCAAAATTCAGGGCCGCACCGCGGAAGCGGCCATGAAAATTCTTGAGGACGCGCTTGCCATCGAGGATGCCGGTTGCTTCATGCTGGAGTTCGAGGCGGTGCCTGCCAAAATCGCGAAACTCATCTCCGAGCAACTCTCCATACCGACCATCGGCATCGGCGCCGGAGCCGGTTGCGACGGGCAAATCCTGCTCTGTTACGACCTGCTCGGTGTGTTCACTGACTTCAAGCCGAAATTCACGAAACGCTTCGCAAAGCTGACGGAAGTCGCGGTGACCGGCATCCAGCAATACGTGAAAGAGGTCAAGGACGGCTCCTTCCCGGACGATGAGCACTCCTACACGGTCAACGAGACCGAATACGAGAAATTCGCGGCGATGGTTGCGAAGCGAAGGCAGGTCTGACGTGGCGCGGCCGCAAGCCAACGCATTGCGCCGCCCGCGTGCAGCAGGCGCGGCGAAGGCAGGCAAAGATGCCCTGCCGCACGGCGACACGCTCACGGAGCGAGCCTATCGGCTAATCGAAGAACAGATCGTCACCCTGCGGCTCAAACCGGGGAATGTCCTGTCCGAACAGATATTGTCCACGACTTTCGATATTGGGCGCACGCCAATCCGCGAAGCCCTGCAGCGGCTCGCCCGCGAGGGGCTCATTACCATTCTGCCGCGCAAGGGCATTTTGGTGTCGGACATCAACCCGCGCAATCAGCTGCTGGTACTTGAGGTCCGCCGTGAAATCGAGCGGCTGCTCAGTCGCGCCGGTGCCGAGCGCGCGACCAAGGACCAGCGTGCGCACTTACAGCAAATCGCGCAGGGGATGGACCGGGCTGCCAGGGCGAATGACGATCTGGCCTTTATGCGACTCGACCGCGAGTTCAACCGGCTGATGGTCGAATCTGCGCACAATGATTTTGCCGCGCGTTCAATGAAGTTGCTGCAAGGCCTGTCGCGGCGGTTTTGGTACATGCACTACCGCGAGGCGGCCGATCTGCCGCTTTGCGCCAGGCTGCACGCCAATCAGGCGCGCGCCATCGCGCAAGGCAATGGCGAGGCAGCTGCACGTGCCAGCGACAAGCTGATGGATTATGTGGAAAACTTCACACGCGCGACGGTCACGGTGTGACGCCATGAAAACCTATGAGGGAAAGCGCACGATCGACGGCCTGGTCGTGACGGTCGATGGCAGCCGCCTCGACGAGCACTATGATGTACAGCGGTTCACAAAATACGGCTTCGAGTGGACCTATGAGGGCGAGAGCCCTCAGCAATTGGCGCTTGCGATCCTTTACGATCATCTCGGCGATAAGGGCCGCGCCATCGCACTGTCGGAACCGTTTATGAAAAGCGTGGTTGCCAATTTGGACAATGACTGGGT
>Ga0335082_10001043_pt1 | contig 29464 bp, 31 predicted proteins | sample Lox_Sample_41_FD_206718 | JGI IMG/M metagenome (GOLD analysis project Ga0335082, IMG submission 206718) | Soil microbial communities from Loxahatchee National Wildlife Refuge, Florida, United States - Lox_Sample_4.1 | ecosystem: Environmental > Terrestrial > Soil > Wetlands | place: USA... | reverse complement strand
AACTCGATGGCACTTATCGCAAGCTCGACATCAAGAGCAAGCAAAACTACAAAATCCAGGCTCGCGCGGGATACTACGCCAGCCACCGTGAGGAATAGCGGCCAGCTTCGCGGCCGAAGAGTAGCGCCGGTGCCCGCGGCCGGATCTTGCCGCCGCAACTTCAAGCCCAGTTACGCGCGCCCGAATCGGTGCACGCCAGTCGGATCCCCCGGCGGGAACGGCAGTTGCGGCGGTTCCGCTCCACCCAGGCTTCGCCGCACCCGCTCCATTACAAATCCCACATCCGTGATGTAACTCCGCATGGCCGAGGTAACCCAGCCGTGGCGTCCCAGCACTTCCAGAATCTCTTCGCCTTTCAGCGCGTCCGACGCCTGGACGTGACGGATCGACTGCATCGAATCCGTTCCGCCACCCAGCGCCTTCGAGAATGCGCTCGTGCTGATGTCGCTGATCCAGTGCTCAATACGGCTCTGCGTCGCGCTCTCGGAGGCCAGCGCATCCACGGTCGCAGCGGGCAAATAGAGAAGCAAGCCCTCGGTGATCATCAGCACGGGATCTCTCCCCGCGGCTTCATAGATCGCGCGTCTTTGCGCGGAATCGGTCAAGTCGGCAATCAGCCGCTCCCTTCGGCATCGCGGCTTCTCGCCTGCCATCCTGCCGTCTTTGTAGTCGAGCATGTCCGCAAAGTCGACTTCGACCCACCGCAAGGCGGGATTCAACTCGAGTCGCCACGGGCGCGTGTCCAGTCCGCAACCCACGCTCAGCACAGTGGCAATTGGATATGAGCCCAGCGCCTCCAGCAGCAACTCATCGATAAAACGTGTACGAATCGCCATCCCCATGCGCAGAAGATTGGCATGCGGCATCGCATTAAGGATCGCCTTCCCCCGTTCTCCTGCCAGCCGCGCGGCAAATGGATCGCGTACGAACGCATCTTCCAACTCGGTTTCATGCGCACGGCATGCAGCCACCATGAGCGCCGTATCGCTGACGTGAGTGATTTCTCCGTTGCTCGACATGAGATCGATTATGCCTTACGGCGACGATATCCGCCCCCTGAGCAATTCCTTGCACACCTGACAGCAATTTGAAACAAACCCAAACTGCTTGTTCTGGCTGGTAGCTCCCCCGCTCGATGCTCGTGGGCCCCGATCGTCCGCATCCTCTGGAGGCACTTCGTCTATGGCGATATTGGTGCGCCGCTTTGCGCTCGCCTGCATTCTCCTTACTCTGATACTCCCGGTCACAGCGTTCTCCGCGCAGAACCACCCCTCGACGGCCAATCGAGTCCGAACCGGAATCTACCGAGGCCGCCGCGTCACCTATCAGATCGTCCGCGGCAAAATGATCACCGAAGGCGACATCGCCCTCGACCATGTCGACCAGCGACTCCCCGAACGAACAGATCACCCCGGCGGCACGCTCGACTACCTGCAAAACCTCTGGCCGAAAGTCGGCAGCGTCTACCAGATTCCTTACATGATCGATCCCGCCTCCGGCGACGCGACCAACATCAACTCCGCTGTCGCCACCTACAACTCAATCTTCGCAGGCATTATCCAGTGGGTTCCGCTGACCACCCAGACCGACTACATCGACTTCGATCTCGATCCCAACGACACGAGCGGCGTGGGCAACTCTTATATCGGGCGAGTCGGCGGCAAGCAACTCATCTGGGGCTCCGGCTCCTGCACCGTTCCAACATTGCTCCACGAGGTGGGACACGCCACCGGCATGTGGCATGAGCAGTCGCGCCCCGACCGCAACAATTACGTCACCGTTCTCTTCAACAACATGATCAACGTCGAGCGCACCGACTCCGTCATGCAACTCGACGACATGCAGACGCCCACGCTCTACGACTGGAGTTCGCTCATGCACTACAGTGCATGGCAATTCACCAAGAACGGTGCTCCCACGATGGAATCGATCCCCGCCGGCATGCCGCTCTCCAACAATACCGGCTACTCCGCCAGCGATATCGACGCCATCAAGGTTCTTTACGGTTCCGTGCCGACGCAGGTCACCATCGCCACCAATCCCGCCGGACTTCAGGTCATCGCGTGCAGACGCTAGACCTGACCGGAACGGGTCAGTAGTCGGGTGCCCCACTTCTGGCCGCTTTTGCCGGAAGTGGGGTTCTTCGTTTCCCGCCCGATTAATGCCTCCACACAACCGCAACCAACCACTGCGTTTCTCCGCGCCCTTTCTCGGCGATCTCAGCGGTTAAAGTCTTTTGACTTACGTACCCGCCCAAGGCAGAATGAACAACCAAACACGAACACGAGCCTGCAATCCGAGGCTCTACCGGGGGGTTCTGATGCCGCGTTTCTCACGTCGTTCATTCCTGCATCTCTCCGCCGCAGCTTCCGCAGTCGCCGCCATCCGCATCATGAACGAGCCCATGCTCGCCGCCGCGGCGCGCAAACGCCGCATAGCTCCGCCCGGAGCTGTCGTGATCGATTCCAACGAGAATCCTCTCGGACCTTGCCAGGCCGCGCGCGATGCCATGGCATCTATCCTCCCGCTCGGCGGGCGCTACTCCGACAACCTCACCGACGAACTCGTCGCCACTTTCGCCAACCAGGAAGGTCTCAACCCCGATTACGTTCGCCCGACCGTCGGCTCCACGCCGCCGCTCGCCTTGAGCGTTATGGCTTTCACCTCTCCGCAAAAAAGCTACGTCACCGCCGACCCAGGATTCGAACTCGGCATGATGACCTCCGAACACTCCGGCGCTCGCATCGTAAAGGTCCCACTCACCAAGACATACGCCCATGATGTCAAAGCCATGCTCGCCGCCGGGCAAGATCCTGGTATGTTCTACATCTGCAATCCCAATAACCCCACCGGCACTCTGACTCCTCGGGCCGACATAGAGTACCTGCTCGCCAACAAGCCGAAAGATTCCGTGGTCGTAGTCGACGAAGCCTACATCCACCTCACCGAAGCGCTCAGCACGCTCGATCTCGTCAAAGCAGACAAAGACGTGGTTGTTCTGCGCACATTCTCCAAGGTCTACGGCATGGCCGGCATCCGCTGTGGATTGCTCATCGCCCGGCCCGACCTCGCCGATCGCGTCCTCAACCGCGGCGGCTTCAACTTCATGCCGGTCACCGCATGTGTCGCCGCCACCGCCAGTCTCAAAGATCCAGACCTCGTTGCCGAACGCCGCCGCATCAACGCCACCATTCGCCAGCAGACCTTCGACTGGCTCACTCGCAACAGCTTCTCCTTCATCCCGTCCGAGTCGAACTGCTTCATGGTTGACGTGAAACGCCCCGGCCAGGAAATCCGTGACGCTATGGCAAAGGAGAACGTCATGATCGGCCGCATTTGGCCCATCATGCCCACCTATGTCCGCATCACCGTAGGCACCCAGGACGAAATGCAGCGCTTCCAGTCGGCTTTCCAAAAAGTTATGAAAGCATAGCTTGTGTGGAGCGGACACTCCTGTCCGATGCCTTTGACTTGCATGTGCAGTTGACTTTGATCTTGATCTCGATTCCGGCACGGGCGGGACAAAAACGAAAAATGGCCGCGCCAAGAATCGACGCGGCCTCCCCCAACAAGAAACCCAATTTCTTACTGCGGCGTTAGCAGATACCCGTGCTCCTGGCCGTTGATCGTCCCCATGCCGACGATCTGTCCCGCCGCATTGATCCCGTTGGCCTCGGTAAGCTCCCATCCCGACCCCGCCGGAATCATCGAGTTCAAATCCTTCATCTTCCCGCTGCTGTACACAAAGGCGTGATACGTATTCTGGAACGTAGACTGCCCTACCACCACACCGGAATCATTGATCGCGAATCCCCACACGGTGCTCGTGTTGCCGGCAATCGTTCCCAGATCCTTCATCGCACACGTCGCGCAGTTTGCGAGGAATGCGTGCGCCGATGTCTTCGTGTAGGCCAGCCCCGTTACTTGTCCCTTGTTGTTGATCCCATACGCCTGGCTCCAAGCACCGCCCAGCGTCCCCATCTTCGTCATCTTGCCGCTCTTCCACACAAAGCCGAAGAAGTTCCCAGTCGCGTCATACGACGTTCCCGCCACCACGCCGGAGTTATTCACGCCCTGCGCGACATTCCACCAATCGTTGTTCTTCGAACCCAGCGTCCCCAAATCCCTCATCTTTCCATTCCTGTACAGGAACGGATGATTCTCCCCATTCGCCGTCACCGCCGATCCTACAACCCATCCCAGATCGTTCATCCCATATGCGGTCGCCGATCCGCCGCCCAGATCTCCAATGTCAGTCAACGTCCCATTCGTCGAAAGAAACGCCCGGTACGTTCCCTTCGAGTTCGTCGAATATCCGGCCACCTGCCCCGATGCGTTAATCGCGTTGCCGATCCCTGAATTCCCGCCCAGCGTCCCCAGGCTGTTCATCACACCGTTGGAATAGAAAAAAATGTCGCTCAAGTTGCTGTTGTTCGTGCCGGCGGCGCCGGTCACTTGCGCCGTCGCGTTCACGCTCTTCGCAACGCTGTAGCCGTTGCTGTTTATCGTCCCCAGATCGGTGATGGAATAAGAAGTTTGTGCCGGACATGGCGTTGTTAGCGCTGTCGTCAGCGCCATGCCAAGAAAAGTAGAAAAGCGGGCCAGAGATTTCATCGCAAATTCCTCGTTGCTTGAGATCGGACGCCCGGATTTTGCCACGGCCCATCCGTCCAGTTGTCATCGGCTTGTCAAAAAGCAGCCGAGTAAAACACCGTATTGACGATGGTTCTCGCGATCACGACGCTCGCAATTCTGAGGGTTGAACCTTCGTGACCTTAGTGGTGAACGCCTTTAGGAAGTTGCGCCGTCCAAAACCGCATCCGACCATGCACCACGGTTCTAACCTCAGCGCCTTCCGCAACCTCAAACCCGCCACATCCCTCTAGTACAATCAACCGTGTGAGCGACGCCGTCCGCATCGGAATCCTGGGAGATTTCAACGCCGATTTCCGGTCGCACCACGCCACCAACGACGCTCTCCAGCACGCCGCTAAAAAGCTCAAAATGGAAGTAGCAAGTGAGTGGATCCCGACTCCCTCGCTGGCCAAGCCTGATGCCGAAAAAATTCTCGAGTCTTTCGATGGACTCTGGGCCTCGCCCGGCAGCCCCTACAAAAGCTTCGACGGCATGCTCAAAGGCATCGAGTTCGCACGCCGCCGCGACTGGCCCTTCCTCGGCACCTGCGGCGGATTCCAATACGCCTTCATCGAATTCGCCCGCAACGTCTTGAACATCGCCGACGCCGACAGCGCCGAAAACAACTCCGGCTCGAAGAACATCATCATCTACCCGGTCGCCTGCGCCGTTCCCGGACGCAAAGGCGAGGCTCCCAAGCTCTCCGGGAAAGTCCCCGAAATCCGCCTGCGCCCCGGTTCCTACGTGCAGCAGTATTACGGCAAAGAAAAAGAGGTTGTGACGGAAGAATTTTTCTGCAACTTCGAAATCAATCCCGATTTCGAATGGACCGCCATGGAAGCCGGATTCCCCGTGGTCGCCCGCGGCCCCGAGGGCGAAATCCGCGCCATCGAGTCGCCCACCCACCGTTTCTACCTGGCCACGCTCTTCCAGCCCCAACTCTCGTCGACAGAGAAGAATCCGCACCCGTTGGTGTTGGCGTTCGTTCAAGCCGCGGCCGACTGGGGCAAGAAGAAGCTCGACGACAGCGTGCTGGAGTAAAGCAGGCGTCAGGCGTCAGACCTCGGGCTTCAGGCGCAAGGCGCTAGTCTCCTGGCGGCAAAACGACGAGTCCGTCTCCCCGAATGCGATGTGGCTGACGCCTGAAAGCCAGACGCCTGCATTACCAAAGTCCACTCACTGCTACCATTACCGTCCACTCCCCATCCGCATCTAGAGCGACCGCGCCCTCCTGTCTACACTCACTTCCACGGTCGCCCTCCCCCAAGCGCGTCCGCAGGAGCCACGTTCGTCTATGCACGTGCAGCCTATGCAGTTGGTCGACTCGCTCCGCATACCGCTCTCCACCCTGATCAGTTATATCCCTGTCATCGCGACGATCGTGACGACGTTTTTCAGCGTCATCCTCGCGCGCGCCACGCTGCGCTACGTCGAAGCCACCGACCGACATCTGGAACTAGCCCGCGAAGAGTTCGAGCGCGAATGGAATCCCGACCTGCACATCAAGATGGAGCGCCTCTCCCCCACCGAAGCGCGCATCATCGTGACGAACCTGGCGAAGACGTCGGTCCTGCTGCAGCTTCTGCAACTGCGCAAGCTGAGTCACGCCACGCCGTTCGAACGCTGCCGTCTCAATGACCCGCTCGTGGGAGGCATGACCTGGACGCAGGAAATGGGCAAGCGCCTGATCGGTTGCACGGGATATGAATTCGAGGGCCCGATTGCGGCCGCGATGACGTTCTATGCAGCAGGCAGAATGTACCGCACCGACTGGTTCCGCTCGCAGGTCGTCGTCCGCGACGGCCACATCGTCAGCCTCGAACCCAGCAACATGCCGACACGCAGAGTGCGTCAGGTCGAACGCAAAGGCCAGCAGGAACGCCGCCGCGAATTCGTCCAGGACGTAGTCGCGACACCGCCGGTGGAGAAGGAACCGGAAAAGAAGGAAGAAAAGTTTTTCGTGACGGGCGCGTGACTCCCGAATTGACAATTACCCAGGGAACAAAGACGCCAGCCCCGACTCTTACATCCCCGCATCTGTCATCCTGAGCGTAGCGAAGGATCCCGTGAGCGTAGCCGGACCTCCTGCCCGCCAAGCCGTTCCCTGCTCCACCTCTGTTGTCATCCTGAGCGAAAGCGAAGGATCCCATGCCTGCCGGAGGAGCCACAGGCGCGTATAGGAAATTTCAGATCGAAACGCACAACGCGGGCGAGGCATCCGCAGTAACTATTACCAACGCACCCGCCCACAGAACTAAAGTCCGCCGCAGCCCTGCCGATCTTCCCCTCAGGAGACCACTATGATCACTCCAATCAACAGCCCGCACCCGATCGATGCCCGCCACGTCGCGCAGCCGCCCGCGGAACCCAAGCCCGACCCGCACGCTCAGACTCCGCCCGTCCACAAAAGCGGCGAAGTCTCCGAAGATCAGGTTACGCTAAAGAGCGCCGGCCAACCCGACACCGACCGCGACTGAAATCATCAGGGTGCCCCATCCTTAACGTCGCGCAGTTTGCGACGTCAGGATGGGGATTCTGACTTCCATTCACGCTTCGACCTTGGCGCCTTCGATCTCCGGCACGAATCCGACCCGCACCAGCCGCGGTTGCAACTCCGTGGAGATGTTGCGCGCAGGAGCATCCTCGTGCGTGCGCGTTCCAGAGTTTAGGTTGAGTAGATTGAGTCGAGCCATGGGTGGCCTCCTTTCTTACAGCTTCTAGCTCTCAGCCAAATCCTTGTTTTCGAGATTCCTTGTTTCGGCACTGCAGGCTTAGAACTTGTCGTTCTTTTGGTTGCAGGCCTCGTCGGGCTTGTTATGATGCGCTGTTTGCTACTTCTCTTGAGGTCGCAAATTGCGACCTCAAGTTTGGTGATCAATCGTGAATGAGACTGCAATCATTCTTGCTAAAAGAGTCGGATCGAAGATCCTGGTGTTACGCAATCAAAAAGTCATTCTCGATGCAGATTTGGCCGAGCTTTACGGCGTTCCAGTCAAGCGGCTGAATGAGCAGATCAAACGCAATCCGAAGCGGTTCCCGCTCGATTTCCTGTTCAGGCTCACGAATGCTGAGTACCAAAACTTGAAGGATGCAGGAGTTTGGCGGAATGGGACAGATGCGACGACCACGGATTATTGCAGTCTTACGGGTCTTTCGCTATGAGTCGAAACCCCCACTTTTCGCGCAAACGGCGCGCGAGAAATGGGGCACCCGCATTGCGGGATTTGGCCAACATCCTGTAGAATTTAGGTTTGCCTCACAAGATTTGAACCTTTTCGGAGTCGTCATGGCACAACAATGTGATATCTGCGGCAAGAAGCCGCAAGCGGGAAACCACATCAGCCACGCCCACAACGTCACCAAGCGGCGCTGGAACATCAATCTGCGTCCGGTGCACGCCAAGGTCAAGGGCCAGGGCAAGAGGATCCGCGTCTGCACGTCCTGCCTGCGCAGTGGCAAAGTTGTGAAAGCCTAACCTCTTCAGCACGAGCAACTCAGGTTTGTGAAGGCCCCTTCAGGGTCGGGTGCGCACTTGTGTGATTTGCGCGTCAGAGGCCCTCTACCCATGCAACAAGAATCCCCACTTCTCGCGGCAAACGACGCCGCGAGAAATGGGGCACCCGGTTTGAGTCGGTTAGTTTGACGGAGCGGTTGGGGCTGGTGCCGTCGGGGAAGACGTTACCGCCAGCAACTGCACGTCGAAGATCAGCGTGGAATTCGGCGGGATGATGTCCTTGTAGCCCGTCTCCCCATATGCAAGCTCCGGCGGGATGCGCAGCTGGCGTTTGCCGCCCACCTTCATCCCCGTGATGCCTTCGTGCCAGCCCTTGATCACGTGACTCTCTCCAATCGTGAAGGTGTAAGGCTGACGTGCGTCCACGGAACTGTCAAACTTCTTGCCTGACGTGAACCATCCGGTGTAGTGGACTTTGACTTTGTCTCCGCTCTTCGCCTCCGTGCCACTGCCGACTTTGATGTCCCAATATTGCAGGCCGGAGTCGGCCTTCACGCCGTCGCCTGTAACTTTCGTAGGAGCGTTGGTGTTGGGCACGCGGACTGGGGTGGCTTTGTGGGTGGAGGTCTGCGCCGTCACGAAACTCGCTGCCAGGAGAATTGCGATTGCGATCTTCATTGAGTCTCCGTCATCCGGAAACCAAAACCGCAGGGGGACGTTGAGGACGCAGAGAAAATAACCTCAAGAAGCATTTGAAGATCGAAACAACAATTCCTCCGCGTCCCGTGTGTCCTATGCGGTTTTCATTTCCCTATTCGAGAGCGATCACGTCGATTTCGACCAGTACATCTTTCGGCAACCGTGAAACTTCGACGGTCGACCGGGCCGGTGGCGCGGAACTGAAGTACTTGCCGTAGACCGTGTTCATCGCGGCGAAGTCGTTCATGCTCTTCAGAAATACGCCGCAGCGGACGACCTTGCCAAGCCCGCTCCCCGCGGCTTCCAGAATCTCCGAGAGGTTGCGCAGGACGCGATCGGTCTGCGCCGCGATGTCGCCGGTGATGACTTGCTGAGTGGCCGGATCAATCGCGACTTGTCCGGAGACGAAGATGAATCCGTTGGCTTTGATGGCCTGAGAGTACGGCCCGATGGCTTGAGGAGCGTCTTTGGTGGAAATGACTTCGCGCATAGCAGTTCTCAGTTGCCGGTTCTCAGAAAAAACTGACCACGAACGGCACAGAGTACCACAGGGCGGGAGCCTACCTGGAAAGCAGTCGAAAAAACAGTTGACATGTTCACATATACAGATTAGTCTGTTTTATAGACTATGGAGAAAGTTATGGACGCATCCGAAGCGCGTGATCATCTTCAATGGGTTGACGGAATTCTTCGTGCCGCTGACCGCACCTTGCACTTGCCACCAGCAACCCTTATCGCCTGGGGGATAGTAGCGGTGGTCATCAACGCTCTGCATCAAGCCGCGGTGCTTGGCATAAGCGTTCCTCACGATGGGCGTGTGCAATTACCCATGTTCGCCGCCGCCATCGCGGTGTCGGTGTGGGCGGGCGCCCGAAGCCCGCTGGGGCGGAGGACTCTGGTCGATAGCAATGCAGGGATAGTGTTCTGCGTGGTTTTTGCTGTGCTGCTGGTAATAAACATCACTTCCCAAGACAGGGTCGTTCCCGTCCGAGCGATGGCTTTGTTCTGGTGCGTGGCATATAGCATTGCGTTGCTGGTTGTCGGCATTCAAGCCAGCCGGCCGCTCTGGGTCGGGGGAATAATCATGTTAGCGGCGTGCTCGGTGGCCAGTTTCTTCCCCGAGTGGTTCGATGGAATTCTGGCCTTGGGATGGGCGCTTGGGTTCATCGGGCCAGGAGTCGCACTCGCTTTGGGAAGGCAGCATGGACGAACTTCTGCTGTCTAAGGTGCGCCTGTCGATCATCGCGCAATTGCTGCCGGTTGAATGGGTGACATTCACCGAACTACAAAAGTCGATCGACACTACGAACGGAAACCTTGGCGCGCATCTCGGAAAGCTCGTCGAGGGCGGCTACGTCAAGGAGGAGAAACGGTTTGAAGGCCGCAGGCCGCAGAGCCGGTATCACCTGACGGCCGCTGGCCGCGCCGCCCTGTTACGTCATGTCTCCGACTTGCAGGCGCTGCTGAAATCCTGAGTGTAAGCGCAAACTGCACCGACTCAGATTTTCTGCAACCGTTGCACTTCGTGCACACCCGGAATCTTCCGCAGGCCTACGATGATGGTCTCGAGATGCTTGAGATCTGAAATATCGAGGACAACTTCCACACTGGCTTGACTGTTGGCCGTGTGTGCGGCGATGTTGCGGATGTTGCTCTTGGCGTCGCCGATCACTCCGGTGATGTTCTTCAGCATGCCGAAGCGGTCGTCGCAGTAGACGGTGAGCTTCACGGGGTACGCCGTTGGAGTGCTGTCGTCACGGGCCCATTCGACGTCAATTCTTCGTTCCGGCTCATACAGAAGGTTCGTCACATTAGGACAGTGGAGCGAGTGCACGGCCACGCCCTTGCCGCGGGTGATATAGCCGACGATGCCCTCGCCGCGAATCGGATTGCAACATCGGGCGCGGTAGACGAGCATATCTCCCTGTCCGCGCACGGTGATGGCATTGTGATCGCCAAACACTCGGCGCACGACGCTGCTGATGCCGCCGGGTTGCGAGGTAAGCCCTTCGGCTTCGATGTCTCCCGCGATCGAGGGAGTCGCGCCGGCAGGCAACAGCCGCGCCAGCACCTGCCGCGCGGAATACTTGCCATAGCCGATCCCAGACATTAGGTCGTCGGCCTTGCCCAGACCGTAACCCGAGGCCACCTTCAGCAAGTCCTCGTCCTTGATCTCTTTCAGCGCGATGCGGTACTTGCGCGCTTCCTTTTCGATCAATTTGCGGCCGATTTCAATGGCACGCTCGCGCTGGTGAACGTTGAGCCAGTGCTTGATCTTGTTGCGTGACCGCGAAGACTTGACCAGACCGAGCCAGTCGCGGCTGGGCTTGTGACCGGGCTGCGTAAGGATTTCCACGATGTCCCCGGAGTGCAGCTTATGGCGCAGCGGCACCATACGTCCGTTGACCTTTGCGCCGATACAGGTATGGCCGACTTCGGTGTGAATGGTGTACGCGAAGTCGATGGGCGTCGCGTCTCGCGGAAGGACCACGACTTTGCCTTTCGGCGTAAATGTGTAGACCTCTTCCGGGTACAGGTCGACTTTCAACGTCGAGAGGAACTCGTTGGGGTCGCTGACGTCGCGCTGCCACTCCACGACCTGTCGTAGCCACGCCAAGCGTTGCTCGTCCTGTGCGGAGACGGGGCCGTCTTTGTACTTCCAGTGGGCCGCGATGCCTTCCTCGGCCATCTTGTGCATGTCTTCGGTACGGATCTGGATTTCAAACGGGGTACCGTCTTCCGTGATCACCGAAGTGTGCAGCGACTGGTAGAAATTCGGACGCGGCATGGCGATGAAGTCTTTGATGCGCCCCGGTACCGGACGCCACAAGTTGTGAATGATCCCGAGTACGGCGTAGCAGTCCTGCAAAGACCGTGTGACCACACGCATGGCGCAGAGGTCGTAAACCTGATCGACAGAAATCCGCTGCCGCTGGAGCTTCTTGTGAATACTGTACAGGCGCTTGATGCGGCTCTCGACGCGCGCCTGGATTCCCGCCTCTTTCAGCTTGTCGGTGATGATCCCCTGCATCTTGGCAAGGAACGCCTCACCTTGCTTGCGCCGCGCGTTGACCGACTTCTCCACCTGCTCGTACCCGAGCGGGTCGAGAAACCGAAAACCCAGGTCTTCGAGTTCGCCGCGAATCTTGCCCATGCCCAGCCGGTGCGCGATCGGCGCATAAATCTCCAGCGTCTCTTCCGCGATCTTGTGCTGCCGGTCGGGCGGAAGGTGCTCGAGCGTGCGCATGTTGTGCAGGCGGTCGGCCAGTTTGATCAGCACGACGCGGATGTCGTCAACCATGGCCAGCATCATCTTGCGCAGGTTCTCGGCCTGTTGCTCTTCGCGGGTAGCAAAGTCAATCTTGCTGATCTTGGTGACGCCCTCGACGATGTGCGCGACCTGCTCGCCAAACTCTTTGCGAATGTCTTCGATGGTGACTGAAGTGTCTTCTACGGAGTCGTGCAGCAGACCGGCTGCGACCGCCACCGGGTCCATTTTCATTTCGGCGAGGACGAGGGCAACTTCCAGAGGATGGACAAGATAGGGTTCGCCGGACGCGCGCGTTTGTCCTTCGTGGTGCTTGAGGGAATAATCGTAGGCTTTCTTGACGATGGTCAGATCGTCTTGCGGACGGCTCTCCTGCATCCGCTTCATCAAGTCGCGAAACTTGGTAAGCGTAAGGGCAGTGGTAGCGATCTGTTGGCGCAAGCTCGCCATGATGGATTATACCCGCGAGATGAGGGGGCTCTCGATCCGCACGCGGCGTCTGGGCACTTGCGTCTATTGTAGCGGTTTCTGAGTCGTGAAGCCGGGAGGGCACTGTTCGTTCGACTGTGTATTCAAAAACCTGGCACGACCTTTCCGGTCAGGAAATTCAGAGGATTCATCCAACCAGAAACATCTTCTTGCGGGGTTCGACTCTGCTACAGTGTGCGCATGATGAACGTCTCCATGGCGCGCGTGCTCGTAAGCGGTTCATCGGGCATGGTTGGGTCTGCGCTGATTCCCGCGCTGAAGAGCGCCGGAGTGCGGGTCGCGCGGCTCGCCCGCCCCACGACAACAGAGGGCGCTGGCGATGAAGAACGAGTCTTATGGGATCCCGCGAAACCCATCCCAGCCGAGGCGGTCTCGGGGTTCGACGCAGTCATTCATCTGGCTGGGGAGAGTATCGTGGGGCGCTGGACCGAGAGCAAGAAGGCCCGTTTGCGCGACAGCCGCATCCCGACAACGATGCATCTGGCCCAGGCACTGGCTCACGCGAAGGACAAACCGGAAGTCTTTCTGTCCGCCTCAGCGGTTGGCTACTACGGAAATCGCGGAGACGAGGTACTCACCGAAGACAGCACCGTCGGTACAGGATTCGCCGCCGATCTGGCCCGCGATTGGGAATCGGCGAGCGCGTCGGCGGCCGATGCGGGAATTCGCACCGTGCGCATGAGAATTGGAATCATCATGGGAACTGCGGGAGGCGCGCTGCCCAAAATGCTGCCGCCATTCAAGATGGGCGTGGGCGGACGTCTGGGCAACGGCCGACAGTGGATGAGTTGGATCGACATACGAGACGTCGTTGGCGCAATCCACCACATGTTGCGGTCGGACCTGCTGCAGGGTGCGGTAAATGTGGTTGCTCCCAAGCCTGTGACCAATGCGGAGTTCTCGAAGATCTTGGCGAGTGCCTTGCACCGCCCGGCAATCTTTCCGGTACCTGCGTTCGCGGCTAGGCTGGCTTTCGGAGAGATGGCCGACGAACTTCTGCTGGCGAGTCAACAAGCCGAGCCGACCAAATTGATCTCCTCCGGATATCCGTTCCGGTATCCGACGTTGAAGCAGTCGCTGGAATCGCTGAACCTGTAGTCTGGAAAACCGCTGCGGCCCGGTATGCCGGTCCGGCTGACAGCCGTGGCAATCCACTTCTCGCGCAAAGGACGCGCGAAAACAGGCCCACCCGCACCACAAACCCTTTTTCCTCGTTTCCTTCCGTATCGATGAAACTTTCTTACCCGCTTTGCACTCCAATCCGGTAGGCCACGGGGTTCGTACTCAAAAAGAGGAGAAGAACATGCCTTCGCGGATGCGCCCAGCCCTGATTGTTTTCGCCGCAATGCTCGGTGTAGTGCTCGGCACCGGTGCCTGCAATGCCAAAGCAAGTCCAGCGAAGACCAGAACTGTGCCTGCGCCTGTCGTTGATGCGGCTCGCACAACGGCGCCCGGACAGCAAACCGCCGTGCTCTCTGGCGGCTGCTTCTGGGGCGTGCAAGCCGTCTTTCAGCATGTGAGAGGCGTGATCACTGCGACTTCCGGCTACTCAGGTGGCACGGCGAAGACCGCGGAGTATGAGATTGTCAGCACGGGCGAGACTGCGCATGCGGAGTCCGTACAGGTGGTGTTCGATCCATCGCAGGTTACTTACGGCGAACTGCTGCGGATATTCTTCTCGGTCGCACACGACCCGACTCAACTGGATCGTCAGGGGCCCGACGAAGGGACGCAGTACCGCTCGATGATCTTCTATAACGGGGACGAGCAAAAGAAGATCGCCGAAGCTTATATTGCGCAACTCGACAAGGCAAAGATCTTCCCTGCCCCGATTGTGACGCGGGTCGTCCCGCTGCAGGCGTTTTATGCAGCGGAGGCGTATCACCAGAACTATGCGGCCCTGCACCCGAACCAGCCCTATATTCTGTTCAACGACGCGCCAAAGGTAGAGCACCTGAAGCAGCAGTTCCCTGAGCTGTACACCGGAAAGTGAGGCCTCTTGCCCGATCGCGATCTCCAAGGAGGCACGGGACAGGCTGGCTCGGCTGCCTCGGTACCCAATCTCCATCGAAGAGGATTTCTCGTTGCCTCGGCCGCAACTCTTGCCGCCCTGGCCGTATGGCAACTGCGGCGGCCGCGCTTGCTCACTGCCGCCGCCCAAGTCGCGGGTAAGGAAGTCACCGTGGTTCTCTTCTCTGACTCAGGTGATCGCCTGAAAGAAACGCGGATGATGAAGATCGTCAAGACTGCGGAAGAATGGCGGAAGCAACTCTCGCCCAACGCCTACGACATCGCACGCAACGGTGACACGGAAATGGCCTTCACCGGCAAATACTGGAACCTGCACGACTCGGGAATGTATCGCTGCATCTGCTGCGACAATGCGCTGTTCGACTCGGCCACGAAGTTCGACTCGGGAACGGGATGGCCCAGCTTCTGGCAGCCTATCGCAAGGGAGAATGTGACTGAGACCGGCGACACCTCATTCGGCATGGTGCGCACCGCGGTGTCCTGCACCCTATGCGATGCGCATCTGGGACATGTGTTCGACGACGGGCCGGCCCCGACCTATCTTCGTTACTGCATGAACTCGGCTTCGCTGCGATTCGCGAAACGGAGCTAGTCAGAGGCAGCCGGATTCCCGAATCTGGGAACGGCAACACCCTTCCACAAGCTCAGGGCAGGCTATGGGGTACCCCCACTTTCTTGTCCTCTAACGTTTCAACAACCAGGTCCGAGGCAAGGTCATCTGCTTTACCCTCTATGCGATACTTGTACTATGCAGTCACCCCTCCATACGCCGACCGCCGCTACTGATCCCAAGTCGGTGAAGGTGCATCTTAGTACAGGGGCGGGGGTGGATATCGAGTGGGGGGACGGGCACGTCTCGCACTATAGCTTTGTGTACCTGCGCGATGCCTGCCCTTGCGCCATGTGCGAGGAAGAGCGCGGGAAGACGGGACGGCGTCCCGGCGATCCGGCAACGGCCGCGCCCGGTGCCTTGCTGATTTTCAAGCCGACGGCGAAGCCTCTGGCGGCCGAGGGCGTGGGAAAATACGCCATCAAGTTCTCCTGGAACGACAACCACGATCTTGGAATCTATTCGTGGAAGTTCCTGCGCGAAGTCTGTCCTTGTAACGAGTGTAAAGCCGCACAGGCTGCCGGTTAGCGAACGGATCATAGCTGCTCCATGAATTCGTCGAAGGCAAACTCGGCCGTGCAATCCGTGGTCAGCGAGTTACTTTCTGAATTGCATGCCAAGGCCGGATGCGACAAGATCGGCCTGACCCGCGAAACGTTCTCGACAATTCTCATCCAAGTTTGCGCGAACCACGGCGCCGCCTCCGAGAGCGAGGCCCGCACCTTCATCCTGAGCCTCCGCGTCGATGAGCTTGCCCTGGCCCGCGCCTGCGCGACAGGCGAGAACGCCGCATGGGAAATCTTCCTGACCAGATTTCGCGAGAAGATGTATCTGGCGGCTCTGCGGATCGCGCGCGAAGACTCCGCTGCACACGAGTTGGCTGACACCCTTTACGCCGACCTCTACGGCACAACGACTCGCGAAGGACAGCGCGTCTCAAAGCTCTCTTCCTACACCGGGCGCGGGTCGCTCGAGGGCTGGCTGCGCACCGTGCTGGCGCAGGAATACGTGAACCGCTACCGGCGCACGAAGCGGCTGGTCAGTCTGGATGAGGAGTCGGAGGACGGGGTGCAGTTTCGTGCACGCGAGCCAGAGCCGGAAACGCCATCGGACGGCCGGCTCGCGCAAGCGACGGACGAGGCGTTGGCTGACCTGCCCGCCGAAGAGCGGATGGTCTTAAGCGCGTACTATTTGGATGGCCGAACCCTCGCGGAAATCGCGCGCATGCTGGGCGTACACGAGTCCACGATCAGCCGTAAACTGGACAAGTTGGCGAAGAATCTGCGAAAGCAGATTGTTGCTGCGCTGGGCCGGCGGGGCATGTCGCGGCGGCAGGCCGAGGAAGCTTTGGAGGTTGACGTCCGGGATCTGCAGGTAGATATTCGACGGAGTTTAGCGCAAGAAACGCCTGCTCCGGCGTTCTCCAAGAAGAGAGTGGAGGCACAGGTCCGGGAAGGGGAAGGATAGCGGCTGGAATGGGCCCAGCCTGCGGAGGCGGGACGCCGGCGCTACTGACGAGATGCAGAATGTGCCAAAAATCGTGACTGATCGCCTGCGGGCGGGGGCGGTCGCCGTTGAGCATCCGGATGCGGATGTGCTGACGGCGTTCTCCGAGCGGTCGTTGCCCGAGCGTGAGAGCAACAGTGTGATGGAGCATCTGGCGCGCTGCTCTGACTGCCGCGAAATTGTGGCGCTCGCCCTGCCGGAAGGGGGGCCCGCGGAGGAAGTTGCCCGACAGCCGTCTGGCGGATGGCTCACATGGCCTGTGATGCGTTGGGGTTTGGTGGCTGCGGGGATCGTGGTAGTAGCTTCGGCCGGAATCGTGCGCTATCGACAGTACGCGGCGCGTTCGCAGAATACGGCCCGCTACTACAATGCGGCGCCAGCTGAGGGCGTTGCGAAAGAGGCCAAGAATCGGCCCGAACCGTTGCCCGCTGCGCCGGAAGCGGCGAAGTTGCAGGATACGGTGGCGCCGCCGCCCGTTTCCCAGCCGAAGTTCGAGGATAGTAAAACCAGCGCCGGAGAAGGACTTCGCGCCGACCTGGATCAATTGAAGGCACCCGCGACTCGCGACGAAAAGAGCGTCGGCGGACCAGTGACGTTGAATCGGCGAAATCTGACGTTTGGTCCGAGCGTGCGGCAGCAGATGCAGCAGAACAACAATTTCTATGCGAACAATTCGCAGGTAGTGCAGACGCAGGCGCCGCAGGTTCAGATTCCCCAGAATCAAGTCTCGCCGAGCCCGGTTCCACCCGGGTTGGCGAAGCAGGAGGCTTCGGACTTTGCTGCGAATGCTCCCACTCCTGCAGCGAAGGCCGCTGGAGTGGGTGCAGGATCCGCGCAGTCCAACACCGTGGCACAGAACCAGGAAGCGCTCGTGCTGCCCAGCACGTCGTTACCCATGCAGCCGAGCGGCGGGCACGCCGAGATGGTTGAACGGGCGAAGCCTTCGGATCCATTGCCCGGAACCAAGGTTCCGGCGAGCGCTGATTCTCCATCACAGTTGTATAGGTACAGCACGTCCGACTTGTACGGACCTAAGGCGCGGTGGTCGATCAATTCGGCCGGGGCCCTACAACGATCGGTAGACCAGGGGCGTACGTGGCAGGACGTGAGCGTGAGTAGTGGCGCCGTCGGAGGGCTGTTGAGTCTGCATTCCGAGAAGGCACCCGCCCGCGCGAAGGCCCCCGAGAAGGATAAGGCCGACAAGAAAGTGAACGAAGCACCTGCGCCGATCGTCTTTCGCGCCGTGGCTGCCAACGGGGCCGACGTGTGGGCGGGTGGGACTGCCGGACTGCTGTATCATTCGACCGATTCGGGGGTGCACTGGACCCGCGTTGTTCCCTTCTCCGCTGGGGTCGTGCTGACGGGCGACATCGTGAGCCTGGAGTTCAGCGATCCGCAGCATGGACGTGTCGTGACCTCTGTGGCGCAGGTCTGGACGACGGCGGATGGCGGTCTAACTTGGCAGAAGCAGTAGGCGTCGGGCATCACGCTTCGGAGCTCAGACCTTGGATGTAGACCTTGGACGTCAGACCTCGGACCTTCTGGCTTCTACCGACCTTCGGACTTCTGATTCTTGCAATAGCGGCGCCATCGACGTGCAGTGAAGCCGGGCCTCCGCGATCCAGACAGGGCAAGCGAAGCGAGTTACTTTGGTTAGTAGCAAGATTAGCTCTCCGCTAACTGAATTACCAAAGTGACGTTTACACAAAACTAGCCGGATTCTAGTATCCAGTTGTGGTTTGGCAGTTCTGGGGGAGGGCTGCCGAGGCGTCCTGGACTGAAAGGTCAAGGGCGCTTTTCTTTTTTCTGACGTTCCGCGATATTCCCGTCTCCTACTGAGTCCCCCTGCAAGCCGCGCAGTAGCCGCCGATCTCGAGCCGTGAGACCAGGACGTGGAAGCGGCAGTCGCGTTCGACCTGGCGCTTGAGCCTCTCGAACTGATCGCTGACGAACTCCGTGATCTTGCCGCAACGCAGGCAGGCCATGTGAATGTGGTCGCGTTCCAGCTTGCGCTCGTAGTAGTGTCCCTCGCCGTTGATGTGCATGAGATCCAGCTCGTCGATGAGTCCATGACGTTTGAGAAGGCGCAGCGTGCGGTACACAGTGCTGCGGTCGACGCTGGCGTCGATCTTCTTCGCCTTGCGCAGGATCTGAGCCGCGTCGAGGTGCTTGCTGGCGGTCTCCATCACGCTGAGGATGGCGCGGCGCTGCTCGGTCATGCGGATGCCTCGCTCAGCAAAGTGAGCCTGCAGGCGTCCCGGCATTTCGGTTTGTGGTAAGGGCACGGTTGAGCTCTCCGGTGTCGCAACTGGTCGCAAGCAAGGTGCGACGAATTCTTTCTCCGCAGCCTTGACGATGCGATCGGAATACGGCAGTATGATGACTGTATCCTAGTTGCGACTGGGTTGCAACTACAAGAACTAGTAGGGAGGGGCCCAGAATGCAACGTTCTCATTCAAGTTGCAACCGAGTCGCAATTCTTCAGAAAGGAAGTACAATCTCCACTTGCACTCATTCCTAGCACTGCTTTCCCGTACGTCCTCGCGCCATCTGCGCACACGGCGCATCCCTTTGCTGCCGCAACGCTTCCTGTGGATCATTCTGCTGGCGTTGGCTCCCATGGGATTGTCGTCCCGCGCCCGCGCGCAGGAGAGTCCATACATCGTGACCTACGACCACTATCTTGAGGAGCCTGGCAGTCTGGAAGTTGAGTACTTCTCGAACTTCGCGACGCAGCTTGGGGGCAACGACTTCAATGCCTACTGGCTCGAACTGGAGTACGGTGCAACCGCCTGGTGGACGACGGAACTCTATCTGGACGGGCAGAGTACGTTCGGGGACAGCACGGTGTTCACCGGCTTCCGGCTGGAGAATCGTTTTCGCCTGCTGAAGAGCGAGCACGTCGTGAATCCTGTGCTGTATATCGAGTACGAGCAGATCAGCGAAGCCGACAAGATCATGAAGGAGATCGAGGGCCATGATGTTGAGGCCGATCACGCGGTACCGAATTCGATGCTGCGGCAAGGACACAATCACGAGATCGAGCTGAAGCTGCTGCTTTCGAGCACGCACAACGGATGGAACTTCGCGCTGAATCCACTGGCGACCAAGAATCTGACCGGCGGCGATCCGTGGGAGTTTGGATATGCGATTGGGGTGAGCCGTGCGCTCGCGCTGAAGGCGTCCGCAAAACGATGCAGCTTCTGCCGCGAGAACTTTGTGGCGGGCGTTGAGATGTACGGCGGGCTGGGCGACCATGCCAGCTTTGGGCTGAACGAGACGTCGCATTACCTGGCTCCGGTGGTGGCATGGAACCTGCCGTCGAGCTGGACGCTGCGGTTATCACCGGGGTTCGGACTCAACGACAATAGCCATCGCTTTTTGCTACGCTGGGGCGTTTCGCGCGAGTTCTCCGGGTTCGGTTCGACCGTGGCCCGCTGCTTCGGAGGACGCTGATGATTCGATCCAAGATCCGCCGCAGCCGAGTCTTGGTCTGTATTACGGTCTTGTGTGCGGCTGGGACAGCGCAGACCGACAACTCGAAGAAGGATTCCTCGGTGTATGCCGAGTTGGCGAAGGCTCCGGCAAAAGCGTCCTCCCGACAGAATCCTCTGGAGAAGGATCCTGATGCGGTGCCGGGTGGGGCGAAGCTGTTCGAGATCCATTGTGCGGAATGCCACGGAGCTACGGCTGAGGGTGGCAAGAAGGGGCCGAGCTTGCGAGTGAGCGAGGTGCAGCAGGCGACGCCGGGTACGCTGTTCTGGCTGTTGACGAACGGGGTAGTGCGGCGGGGGATGCCGGTCTGGTCCAAACTCCCCGAACCCCAGCGCTGGCAACTGGTTAGCTACATCAAGTCGTTGGGAACCCCGGCCCAGGCAAAGAACCCCTAAATTGGCGAACATAGGGCATCCACCCTATTTGATGTTGCGACTTTCGCCCCTCCCCGGGCATCTATATCCGGTGTTACGATAATGAGTTGGGCCCCTTCGGGGGAAGCACTCATATACCGATCGCCGAACCCGGCAACGCCACCCGATGGAGCGTCGGCCGAAAAGTGCGACGTTTACAACGAGGAGAAAGAGAAATGGCAGGCAATGGAATCGTCGAAGTGACAGATGCGAACTTCGACCAGGATGTACTGAAATCGGATAAGCCGGTTCTGGTGGACTTCTGGGCAACATGGTGCGGCCCCTGCCGCGCGATTGCCCCGATCGTCGAGGAGTTGGCGACCGAGTATCAGGGCAAGATCAAAATCGGCAAGATGGATGTGGACTCCAACAGCGCCACCCCAATGCGCTACAAGGTGACGGGAATCCCGACGCTGCTGGTTTTCAAGGGCGGACAGGTGGTCGAGCAACTGGTCGGCTACAAGGCCAAGGACGCCATTGCGCAGGCGCTGAACAAGCATATCGGCTGAGCTGTCAGCTCTCAGCTTTCAGTGAAAACGCCCGGAGTACATCCCGGGCGTTTTTATTTTGCTGGCTCCTCGTGCAAGTCCCCTCCCGAGTCCCGTTCCTCAATTACAATGCGCGTAACCCGAGGAGGTCCCGGGCATGTCACAGCCGCAGCGTTTTCTGATCTTCTCACTTGTTCTGTCCGCAGGGTGTTTCGCGTCTGCGAATGATGTCAATCGACACCTCGAGGGCAGCTACTTGCATAAGATTCTGGTTCTCCGGGGCTTCTACGCCGGAACGAAGCTGCACTATGACTCTTCTGGTTCAGTCAGCGGAGGCGTGACTGGCGACTGGACGACGGACGGGCTGTTACGCGTGAACAAAGTCAAGGTGAGCGGGGACAACGTAAAGATTGAAGCGGATCGGCTGCTCGTGGTCTCCGTCGGCAGATCGGGACTTCAGATTGCCGGAGACGACATCCTCAATCGGGATAAGCTCCGTGAAAAGAATGCGAAGAAGGCTCTAGTCGAGATCGAAGCAGAGCTCGATAAGAGCGGAGTAACGGACGAAACGGTAAATGCGGCAATGGCAAAGATATTTCTCACATCTCAAGACAGCTTTGCGGACGCGGTACCCGAGTACTGGAGAACCTGCATTACTGACGGAATGTCGGGCAAGAATCCAAACTGCGCGTTATCAGCGGAGATGAGTTTAGCGCCCAGTATGGCGAATCCGAGCCAAAAGGGGGTGCCGCCACCGCCTCACAACGACTCGGGGGGAACCCGGACGTCGGTCGGAGTGTTTCGCGTTGGAGGCGCGGTGAAACCACCGCGAGCTACGTACCAGCCTGATCCAACATTCAGCGAGCCGGCGCGAAGGGTAAAGTATCAGGGTGTAACGGTGCTGGCGCTGATTGTAGATGCCGACGGTATTCCGCGGACGATTCGCATCCAGTCCCCTGTGGGAGCCGGGCTTGACGAGAAAGCGGTGCACGCCGTTGAAACCTGGAAATTTAAGCCAGCGCAAAAGGATGGACAGCCGGTGCCAGTGGCGATTGCGGTCGAAGTGGATTTCCACCTGTACTGATCCGGCGGGCTCAGTACTTCCTCAGAACCCCAATCACTCTTCCCTGCACATCGACCGAGGCCGCCGGAACGATGATTGGCTTCATGTTTATGTTTGAAGGCTGCAGGCGGATGTTGTCCCCCTCGCGATAGAAGCGTTTCAGGGTTGCGTCGCTCTGATCGACCAGCGCGACGACGATGTCTCCGTTGTGGGCGGTGCGGGCTTTTTCGACGAGCACGTAGTCGCCGTTAAGGATGGCTTCGTCCTGCATGGAGTCTCCGCGGACTTCCAGCACAAACACTTCCTTCGACCGGACGAAATCGGCGAGAGAAATGGTCTCGGGGTGCTCGACCGCCTCGATCGGCATGCCGGCAGCGATTCGGCCCATCAATGGCAACACCACGCCCGTGTTCACGCTCATTGACTGCTTGAGCTTTCCCTTGGGCGGCAACAGGTCGATGGACCGGCTGCGGTTGTAGTCGCGCGTCAGCAGTCCCTTCTTCTCGAGATTCGAGATGTGTTTGTGGACCGTTGCCAGCGAGTTCAGCTTCAGGCCATTGCCGATTTCTTCGAAGGAAGGCGAATAGCCGTTCTCGGTGACGAAGCGGGAGATGAAGTCGTACACTTCGCGCTGCCTGCGTGTGATGGCCATGCGCCATTATTGGCGAAGATAAAGCGAAAAAGCAAGGGGAATCCACACAGCGAATCTGGTTCCACATTGGGTGCGCCGCAAGTCACGTCATAGCACCCTGTGATTTGAATCACAGACGGGGGAGGGGTCTACTGCCAGACTCGATTTGAGTCAGGGACTCCCGATGAGGAACAGGATTTTAGCCGCGCTGGTTCTGGCTTCGCTCTCTTGCTGGAACATTCCGCCCGCGATGGCATTGACCAATCCATCCTCGCCGCCGAAGAACAGCCCTTCCCCTGCCGTTGGAGATCATTCCTGCTGCCCGGGGTCTCATGCGCAGCTGGCTCTTCCAGTGGGGATGACGATGCCAGCGCCGATGAACATGCCGTGCGGCGAGAATCATCCGTGCTGCATGAAGCAAGGACCGGAGAGCTCTCCGGCGCTGCCGGCGTTGACTGGGAATTTGCGTCCCGATTGGAAAGCCTTCCCTATGAAGGCCGATGACAGGAATGCGCGCGCGCGTCGTGCGGCCTACACTGAGATTTGCGAACGCCTACCGTTCGATCCATACTCTCTGCGAAGTACCATCCTGCGGATCTGAGTTCGCGCCCGCGCCAGAGGCGCCATCCCTTTCTCATTTGCAGCGATTGCTTGCGGAATGCTGCCTAGCGATTCACCGGGCGTGAAGCCCCTCAGACAAATTCAATCACGGAGATTTCTTATGAAGCACAAACTATTCGCACTGATTCTGGCCCTCACCGTTGTGGCGTGGACCCAAACTGCAACGCAGACACCGTCGGCGCCCGCCGAGAAGGCTAAGCCTTCGTGCTGTGACAAGATGAGCGACGCGAAGGATGGTCATGCGTCGTGTATGCGTCATGGGCATGGCGACGCCAAGGACATGGCTTCGTGCTGCGCGGGGAAAGACGCGAAGTCGTGCTGCGGCAAGGACGCAAAGTCGTGCATGAAGGACGACAAGACGGCGGCCGCGTGCTGCAAAGACGGATGCGGCAAGGACAAAGACAAGACTGCCGCCTCATGCTGCGACCACAAGGCTGGGAAAGAGTGCGGCAAGGAGTGCTGCGGATCGAATAAGAGCGAAAAGCCCGCGTAGTTGCCGTGAATACGGAAGCCCCGGCTTCGACGCCGGGGCTTTTCTTTTGCGCACTATTCCACTTCGCAAATCCGGCAAGAAGTGGGGCACCCCGTTTTCATGTGATCCATGCCGCTCAGCCCGGCGCTACGGTTCATGTACGGGCATCGCGCAGACTGCGCCTTCGGTGAAGTTTTCGCCTGCGATGCCGAGGGCGTGGTCGAAGCGGGCGCGGTAGTTTTCCCACGCGATCGCCGAGGTCAATTCCACCAGTTCTGCTTCCGCGAACCGCTCGCGCAGTCTGGCGAAGAGCGCATCCGAGACTTCGACCGGGACGCGGGTCATCGCATCGGCGTATTCGAGGACCAGCCGTTCCAGTTGGGAGAAATTGTAATCTGTGCGGTAACGACTGAGATTTGCGATCTGCTCGCTGGTGATGCCGTTTTCTCTGCCGACGGCAGAGCCGATGTCAATTCAAAAGGGACAGCCGACCAGGGTTGCGACGCGCAACTCAGCCAGTCCTTTCAACTTGGGATCGACCAGCTTGGCGCCCATCTGCGACTGCTCCATCTGGAGGTATCCCCAGAAGATTCCTGGATGATGAGCCGTCACCTGAATGGGCATGATGACGCGGCCCAGGCGGCGACGCGTGAGGTAGTAGACAAGTGCAGTAAACAGCCGACGAAGTGGCCCGCCCTGGTTTGAGGGCGCACCGGGGATGCGTGCCATAGGCGCTCCTATTTAGTTCTGATTCACTGCGGGTTGGACCGATTCATTTCGTCGTGCAGCTTCTGCAAGAGTTGAGCGCGTTGCTCGCTGGTCAGTTCGCGCTGCAGTTCTTCGAGCGCGAGGGCGACGATGTGATAGTGGTGGGCGCCGGAGAATTTCGGATCGGCTGTGACGTCAAGCCAGAGCTTGTGCATGAGTTCGACGTCCTGCGAGCGCATACGGGGCGTGTGCGGACCGAGAGCGTATTCACGGACGGATCCGTCGGGTGCGCACACCTCCAGCGTCAGTCGCGGACGTGGCTCCTGCAGACGCTCCCAGGCATCGCCGGTAAGTTTCGCTTGCTCGTCAGAGGTGAGCTTGTTGGATAGACCACAAATCACCCGGACCGAGTCGAGTCGTTGCGCGGTCACCATGATGGCTTCGAAGACGTCAGTCGCAGGCACAACGAGCAGCGAAATGGGCTTTCCTTCTTTTTCCGCGACTGAGACCGCGGCGGTGAACAGTTCCTGCTCGTAGTGATCGAAGACCTGGGTTGCATCGAAAACCGTGCTGCCACTGAAGGTGTGTTCGCGATGATAGAGCCGGGCGCTCATCACGACCACATCCTGCTTCATGGTATTGGTGTGGCCGAGAATGTGGCGTAAGTAGTAAAGATTGCGTGGATCGCGCACGGCGACGAGGATGTTGCCAGCCCGGACACCCATGGCGCCACTGCCGAGTTCCTGGTTGCCATAGACACGGAACTGATCCATGTGCTCGGGCTTGCCATGTCGTTCCCTGGCGACGTGGTGTTCGGAGATTGTGAAGATCGTGAAGAATGCGGCGCTAAAGATCACTCCGGCAATCGTCGCCTCGTATTTGGTGAACAGGTTCACGATGGCGGTAGTGAAAAGAACAAAGAAAATCACAAGCAGACCGAACGGGATCTCGGTCTTTCCGATGTGAAGATTGCCGGGCACCTTCCATTCGCGGCTGCCGGGTTCGGTGAAACGCAGCACGACCACGGAAAGTGCCTTCATGGTGAAACTCCAGATCACGCCGAAGGCGTAAAGCGCAGCCAGTTCGTAGACATTTCCTTTGCTTCCGATGACGGTGAGCAGTTGCAGAATGACGATCAGATTGATGATGCGAAAGCTGGTTCCGAAACGAGGGTGAGGTTTCTGAAACCACTGCGTCAGGACTCCGTCTTCGGCCACACGATTCATTACGCCATTGGCGCCGATAATGGAGGTGTTCTGTGCGCCCGCTAGAATCACCACGCCGACTAACACCACGAAGCCGTGAAAGAGTAGTTTCAGCGGCGTCGGTCCCCACAAGTAAATCGTGATGCCCCCGATCAGATTCGCGAAATAGTGCGGCCTGACACTGTCAGGGATCAGCATGATGGCGAAAAACGAGATGAGTCCGGTAAAGAACAGGCTGTAGAGAAAAATGACGCCACTGGCCTTCTTGAGGTTCTTCAGCTTTGGGTGCTCGATCTCACGGTTGACCTGGGCCAAAGTCTCCATGCCGCTCATGGCAAGCACAGAATGGCCAAAACCAATAAACAGCAGCACCGTGGTCATCCTCGAAAACACGGTGCCCGAAAGCCAACCCATTGTTTCTTTCGTTTGCGGAAACGGAGCCTGCGTCGGTCCGGGGGGCAGCGGGGCTGGGTTGTGCAAGATCGTAATCACACACCAGGAAATCAGGATCACCACCATTACAGTCGTGATAATCATGATCTGTAATGCTTTCCCGCTCGATTCGTGCAGCCCCTCGGTGTTCTTCCGCCAGAAATATAGAACAATCAGAACCGCAAAGCCTGCGGCGAAGTAATTGTCATTGAAGTGTATTTGGCGGTGGGCGTAGTCCCCGATTTCCTTGATGAAGCCGGCTAGATAAAGACCCGCAGAAACCGCGCTGATCGGCCCGGTCAGTACGTAATCAAACAGCAGAGCCGAAACAGAAAATTTGGCCAGCGTGCCGCCCATGGCTTCTTTGACCACGCGGTAGACGCCGCCGCGGACGAACATGCTGCTGGATTCGATATACAGCGCGCAGACTGCATAGCTGAACACCATGACAGCCAGCACAAACCAGGGCGCACTCTTCCCCAGAACGTTTTCCACGTCGCCGCCGACGTAATAAGCGGAGGAGGCGAGATCAGCCAGGACGATGGCAGCAGCACGCCAGAAGGAGATAAAGGTCAACATCACCGTGGTGGCGACGAAGACCTTTACTGCCGGTTTGGATCCTTCAACGGACGTCGACATGCCGCATGAATGCGCTAAAACGTAATGAGAACAAACCTAGAAGATACTACATCACATCGTGGGGCCGTAGTTTGCCAGGCCTCTGCTCGGGCCAACGGTGAACCAGATGTTCGCAGCGGAGCCTGCAAGAGACGTTGCCTGCGACCTCTCTACGGATGTGCCTTCTGTTCTGCGATCCACTTGCTGGTGCGGGCGTCGAGCAGGTCGAGCGGCAACGTTCCGCCGTTGAGCATCTCGTCGTGGAACTGTCGGATGTCGAATTTCGGGCCCAGTTCTTTCTGGGCGCGGTCTCGCAGTTCGCGAATCTTGAGTTGGCCCAGTTTGTAGCTCAACGCCTGCGCCGGCCAGGAGATGTAACGATCGGTCTCAGACTGGATGGTGGGCTCGTCCACTGCGCCTGACTTGCGCATGAATTCGACCACTTGGTCGCGGCTCCATCCCTTGGCGTGAATGCCGGTGTCGACGACCAGGCGCACGGCGCGGAAGAGTTCCGACGAAAGGCGCCCGTAGTCCGAGACGGGATCCCGATAGAAACCGACTTCCTTGCCAAGTTGCTCGGCGTAAAGTGCCCAGCCTTCGACATAGGCATTGAAGCCCAGTCCGTGCAGACGAAACTTGGGCAGGCCCTCGAGTTGCTGCTGCACTGAGAGTTGCATGTGATGGCCGGGTACGCCTTCGTGATACGCGATGGCTTCGTCGTCGATGAGCGATCGATGAGCATAATCGGAGGTTGCAACCACGACGCGTCCCGGGCGCTTCCCGTCGGGAGTACCGGTCACGTAGTGGGTCGCGGCAGCGGCCTGAAACTCCGGGATGGCCTCGACGGTCACGGGCGACTTCGGCAGCAGCGTGAACAGATCCGGGAGTTTGGCCTGCATCTGCGAGATGTAGTAACGGTAGTCGTCGAGAATCTGCTCGGCCGAGGTAGGAACGTATTTGGGATTCGTCTTGATTGAGGCGCGGAAAGCCGCCAGGTCGGTGAAGCCTTCTTTCCTGGCGATCGCCGTCATCTCAGCCTCGATGCGGTCGATCTCGCGCAGGCCAAGCTGGTGGATCTCGTCCGCCGTCATGTGCGTGGTGGTCCGGGCGTAGATATCGTTCTCGTAACGCTTCTGGCCATCGGCTAACGAGGTAATGGAAAGGGCGGCGCGGCCCTGCGGAGCATATTCAGCACGAATGAAGTCGGCGAACTTTTTATAGGCGGGAAGAACGTCTGTGACGACCGCATCGATCATCTCGCGGGTCAGGCGCGCCTGATCCTCGGCCGAAATGCTTGCGGGATATTTCTTCGTGGGCTGGAGAAAGGGGTCAGCGGTGATGATGCCCTCGCACTGTCCCGGGATTTTTTCTGCCAGAAAGCGCACAGGCATGAGCTTGTCTTTCATGCCGACGCGGAGAACCTCTGTGACCTGGCTCATCACGCGTGGAATCTGATGAAGGCGCGCGATGTAGTCCTCGTAGTGTTTGACCGAGTCGAAGGGCATCGACAGCGGCATGTCGGCCAGACTCGTGTGGATGCCGCTCTGCTGGGTGATCGGCATCTCGAACTCTTTCAGGTCGAAATCGGTGATGCGCTGCTGCAGCACGCGAACCATCAGACCGTGAGAAAGCTCGTCCTGATCGGAAAAGCCAGTGGTGGGGATCGCTTGAAGCCGAGCCAGGAATGCCTTGTTCGTCTCTTGTCGCTGTTGGATGGCCGCGAGTGAGTAGTCGGCGAGTTGGTCGTTATATCGATAATCGCCGAAAGCGGTCGCGCGCTCGGGAAAGTTGCGCTGGTCGGTTTCGTATTGTTCGTCAAAGAGCGCGTTCTGGGCCGCGAGACGCTCGGCGAGAGGCTTTGGCCCCTGGGCAAGGGCAGATGCACATACAGAGAACGCGAGAAGAAGCGTAAGGAAAAGCCGCATAGGACTTATAGCGTACCAGAGGGGGCATCAGTGACTGGGGAGCTTCTCGGAAGAGCGAAGGAACTACCGCTGTTCCCGCGGAGCCTTCGGCGCCAGATACGTGCGGGTGCTGCGATCGTGCCAGCAAAGTTCGTCTTCGTCGAGGAAGAGCCAGACGTATCCCATGCCAAGGGCGCCGGCGGAGAGATAGGATGCCAGCACCCTCCAGCGACGCAACGAGCGGCGAGCCGGGCTGCCGTCGAAGCGGGTGAGTTCGAGCCTGGCGAGGCGCAACCCGGGTGTTGTGGCGGCGTAGACGATCAACAGGTAGTGGTAAGCGGCCCAAAAGACACTTATCACTCCCGCACCGAGCAGCGCGATTTGAAGGCGCGGCGGGCGCACGGCGGCAATCTTCCAGAAGATGAATCCAAAGAGAGCAGCAGCCGTCGCGATTATCAAACCGTCAATAAGGGCGGCGGCCATTCGGCGACCGAGGCGCGCGTTCTGTAGTGGAATGTCGATGCCGGGGCGCTTTGCCGGATCCTCGACGCGCACCGTCTCGATCGTGATTCCACCCAGCGCGGGAGCGGGGAGTGCCTCTTCGGGGGCTTCCAGAATTCGAGGCCGGTCGATAACCGGTCCGGCCAGTTGATCCGGCGGAGGCGGAGGCGGTCCCCATGCAAACCTGGGGAACTCTATGATCTTCGCGCTCTGGCTGCCAT
>Ga0335082_10001042_pt1 | contig 29499 bp, 22 predicted proteins | sample Lox_Sample_41_FD_206718 | JGI IMG/M metagenome (GOLD analysis project Ga0335082, IMG submission 206718) | Soil microbial communities from Loxahatchee National Wildlife Refuge, Florida, United States - Lox_Sample_4.1 | ecosystem: Environmental > Terrestrial > Soil > Wetlands | place: USA... | reverse complement strand
TCAGCGTGCCCAGGATCGCCACGGTGGCGTAGGCAGCGGCGGCGACCTTCCAGGACAAGGACTTACCAATGATGGACAGCGAAAAGACGCTCACGATGCCAAGGGTGCAGAGAATGGTGACGACGTACGGCAATGGCATGCCGCGGGTCATGAGGACGTAGGCAATGGCGACGTCGAAGGCCATGGGAACCGGCAGGAATGCGGAGATCAGTGCCACCAGCAGGATACCGCCCAGTGTCACAGGAGCGACGAATGCCTGCGCTGGCAGCAGTTCAATCACGAACGCCCCGAGCAGGGCAGCCAGCAGCATCAACGGAAGCGCGATACGGAGGACGTACCAGAAACTGCGGAGGTAGGTGCGGCCAACTCCCAGAAACGCCTGACTCCAGGTTTCGGAGAAGGGAATCTCAATGGGTGAAGGCATCGCAGGGGCCTGAAACTGGCGGCGGGAAGCCACGGCCGGTGCAAACACGAAGATCAGGAAGAGAACGGTAGCAAGCTTGAGCAGCGCAACAGATGCGGGGAAAAGCACAAAGGTCATCGCGAGAACAACCACATTCAGCGCCGGGGAAGCGAACATAGTGGCCAGCACGGATTCGGTGCTCATTCCCGAAGCGAACAGGCCGCGCGCGATGGGCGCGACACAGTTGGTACAGACGGCAAGCGGGACTCCGGCAACTGCGCCAAAGATCGTGTTGAGCCAGCGCGAACCGGTGCGCCGTCTGCGCAACGTGGCCAGAAAGGTGAGCGCAGCGGGGCCAAAAAGGAACGCGAAGGTCATGCCAACACGATTAGCGTCCAGCCAGTTCACGGTAGTGCGCCAGACGCGCGTCGCAAGCGGCATGCTGCGATCAACTGGATACACCGCACCGAACGTCAGCGCGCCAGTAGCCTTGATGTGCGTTCCGGCATGGTAGCGCTTCAACAGCGCCGGATAGCGCGAATCCCCCCAGAAAATGCCGGCGATCACGACCATGAGGATGACGGCGAGCGTTCGGCTCCGCTTGACGCTATGGCTACCGAAGCCCGAATTCAGATTCAGGACCGATGCTGACGCTGACACAGCGACCTCCCCCTTTGTAAGACGACAACCCACGAAAAGATCAGAGTTTTATGAATTCTACAGCCTCCCCCGAGGCAACGAGAATAATACGCAGTCCACCTCACAATCGTGCCATCAGACCGTCTAACTGGAGTCTCGCCACCCCAGAGACGCAGAGCCAAGGCCTGGGTTAGCATCGATAGAGATAAGTCACAATGCTTCGAATTCCCAGATTGCTGTGTTGTGTTCTTCTCTCCGGCGCCTCTCTGCTTTTGGGACAGACGCCTGCCGCGAAGTCCACGGGCGAGGGCGAAGCGGCTGCCACCGTCAAGACGACGTCACGAGCTGTAGTACTGTCGGTGGTGGTCACCGATGGGGCTGGAAAGCCGGTGCACGGATTGAAGGCGCAAGATTTCACGGTGCTCGAGGACGGCAAGGCGGAGCAAATCCGGGGATTCGAGGAAGGAGGCGCGGACGTCGGCGTTTCCCGTCGTCCGGTTAAGGTGAACCTTCTGCCCAACACTTATACTAACTATGCCTCCTCGCCGGAGCCGGGAGCGATCAACATCCTTCTGTTTGATCGCTTGAACACCGACGGGCAGAATCTTGCCAACGCCCGCCAGCAGTTGTTGCTGTACCTGAGCAAGCTCCCCCCCAACTCCAGAATTGCCTTATTCACGCTGGACTGGGAGCTGCACCTGGTGCATGGGTTTACGGAGGATGCACACGAGCTGATTGAGGTCGCACAGCAGATCTCGACGTCGCCTCATCCGATGTTCCATAATGCGCGCGACGTTTCGGAAGCGATTGGCATGGCGAAGGAAGCAGGCGTCATGTCGAATCCCAGGATGTTCGCGTCCGTGGTTACATTTCTTTGGGCGGAGAACCAAAGCAAAGCGGAGTCGCGTACCTTCGTCACCATGCAGGCCTTGAACCAGCTGGCGCGCACTATGGCGGTGTATCCGGGACGGAAGAACCTGATCTGGATCTCCGGCGGCCTTCCCTTCGATCCCATCAGCACCGATCCCCAACTGCGGAGGACCGCGACGTTGCTTGCGGCAACCCAGATGGCGGTGTATCCCATCGATGTGGGAGGCGTGAAATACCTGGGAGCAACCGGCGCGACCCATGGTTCGGAGGCGTTCAGCCTCATCGAAGACTATGAGACGTCCTCGGGCCAGGGTGACGAAAACCTCAGGCTGCGAGACACCATGTTGAATGTGGCCGCGCTGACCGGCGGGCACGCCTATTTCAACAGGAACGATTTGCAGGCAGCCATCAGCGATGGTGTTGCCTCGGGTTCGCATTTCTACACGCTCGCCTATCGCCCGGAGAACAATAACTGGAACGGCAAGTTTCGCAAGGTTACGGTGAAAGCTTCCCGTCCGGGTGTCAAGATACAGTGCCGGCCCGGCTACTATGCCGTTCCTGATCCGCTGCGTTCGCCGGATATCGACCGTAGCTTCGCGCTCGCAATGCAGCCTGCGACGCCAGTCTCGACCACGTTGATCATGAAGGCGCAGGTTCTGCCTCCGGAAGAGGCGGCTAAAACCACGCAGATCGATTACCTGGTTGACATGCACGACCTGACGCTCACGGATTCTACGGCAGGACAGTCTCCCGATGTGATGTTCGTTGCGGCGGCATGGGATGCGAAAGGAAAGCCCGCAGGCAGTGTCTCCGCGACCTTTCGTCAGGCGCTGAAGCCCTCGGAATTGCAGTCTCTAATGCGCACGGGGTTGCGCCTCCACCAGGACCTTCAGCTGAGCCCCGGCACCTACCAACTTCGTCTCGGAGTTGTGGACCGGGTATCCGGAAAGATGGGTACGCTGGATATTCCGCTGACGGTGGAAGCAAAGACGGTCGAGTTGAAGGTGGAGAAGCAGTAGGGGCCGGTGGAACGTCTTCTTGCCAAGGGCATCTCACAGGAATGGCTCTTGATCCATAAAGTGGACCCCTTCCCTTACATATTCCAGGTGGCCCGCTCAATCTCACGCGTAATTTTTTCTGCTGACATTTCGGACGGGAAGTGTATGGGCTTGCCGATGGTGACCTTCAGCTCGCCGGGGCGCGCGATCTTGCGGCCTGACTGCTTCATCTCCCACAGGCCGTCAATCCTCATGGGGACAACAGGGATGCCGAGCCGCGCGGCCAACAGGCCTATGCCCGATTGGAACGATGACGGCTTGCCGTCAGGCGTGCGCACGCCCTCGGGGAAGACCATGACGCTGTAGCCGCGGTCCACCGACTCGCCCGCGTAGGCGAAGCTCTCGCGCACGCCCGCCTGCTGCGGCAGCGGGAAGACGTTGAACAGCGCCACCACCAGCCAATAGCCGGCCTGCCAGGCCCAGCGGTGCAGCGGGTTCCAGTCCTGCGGTGGACGCCACATCTTCCACAGCAGCTCGCCCCACATGCCGGTGGCCAGCTTGTGGCGCAGGTGGGGTGTGAGCGCGATGAGAACGAAGCCGGTGTCAACGTAGGTGATATGGTTGCAGGTGATCAGCACCGGACCTTCGACGCCGCGCAGGTTGTCGCGGCCGACGATTTTAGGGTGGGCCATGATCATGGTCGCCGGCCAGGTGAGCAGGTAATAAATAAAGGTGCGAATCCACGTGATGGGCCAGCGCTGCGTCCAACGGGGATAGCGGTATCGCTCACGCGATGACTGTGGCTGTCCATGTAACAATCGCTCCAGGTCGGCAACCGTCGTGACGTGGCTGAAATCGGCATCGTTCACCTCAACCTGGTAGCGGTCTTCCAGCGCGCTCATCAACTCGACGCGGTCCATGGAATTCAGGTTGAGGTCGTCTTCGAGCTTGGCGTCGGGGATGAGGGAGCCAACATTACGTCCGGTGATACGCGTAATCAGCTCTGCCAGATCGCCCTGCGCGGTGGGAGCGCCGCCATCAACTTCGGCAAAGTGCTGCTGCACCGCCTGCTGGATGACCGCAAGCCTCGGCTTCTGCGTTGGCGTGCGCGGAAAGTCTTGCTCCTGCCACACGAGCCAGCGACGCATCTGCTGATAGTCGGCCAGTCCATGGTTGGCACGCTTGACCACGGCTTCCGGATCCGCGGAATCGCGCAGAATCAGTACGGCGCACGGCTCGGCGTTGCCGCCCTGCTCCAGGCCGACGACGACGCAGTCGCGCACTTCGGGCTGATGGCGCAGCGCGGCTTCCAGGTCGTCGGGATAGACGTTCATCCCCTCGCGGGTAACGATAACGTTCTTCTTGCGGCCCTTGAAGTAGAGATTGCCCTCGGCGTCGAGCTCGCCGAGATCGCCGGTGCGAAACCAGCCGTCATCGTTCAGCACCGGTTTTAGCTCGCGGCCCTGCCAGTAGCCGGCGGCGACGTTGGCGCCGCGCACCAGGATCTCGCCGTTCTCGTCAAGCGTCATCTCGCGGCCTTCCAGCACCTTGCCGATGGAGCGCTTGCTGGTGCTGAAAGGATGATTGAGAGAGATCAGCGAGGTGGTTTCGGTCAGCCCGTAGCCCTGTATAACGACAAAACTCAGCCGCCGCCAGAATTCCTCCGTCTCAACATCGAGCGCCGCGCCGCCGGAGATGAACGCCCAGAACTTCCATCCGAACTGATTGTGGATGCGGCGGAAGCGCCACCAGCGGCGCGCGAAGTGCTGGTCTTTAGCGGCTTCGAATTGGCGCTGGAAGCGCTTCAGATGGCCCGCCGCTTCCAGGTCGCGAACAATCTTGTCCTTCAGCGACTCCATCAGCCGCGGCACGGCCACTACCACCGATACCCGTTCGCGTTTGATGGCGCGCATCACCTCGGCCGGGTTCAGCGTGTCCTGAAAGATGACGGTTGCCGCGATCAGTTGCGGCAGAAAGATGCCGAGGAATTGCCCGAAGACGTGGCTCAGTGGCAGCAGGTTCAGGAATCGCAGCGGATGAAAGATGCGCTCATACTTCAGGTAGCCGCCGATCTCGCGCTCCAGGGGCTCGAGGTTGGCCAGAATGTTGCCGTGCGTGATGACCACGCCGCGCGGCTCGGCCGTGGTGCCCGAGGTGAAGACGATCTCCACGATGTTGTCGCGGGTTAGCGGCGGTGGCGTGCAGCGAACGTCGGAGCGCACGGCGATCTGCGCGCGCAGAGTTTCCAGATGAAGCGAGGGAACATCCGCAATGTGGTTGTCGGCTGCGCAGACGCAAAGCTTGGCATCCACCTGCTGCGCCACGCGCTGCGCGAAATCCGACGTTGAGATGTTGTCGATGGGAACGACGATGACGCCGCGCAGCAGGCATCCGAAGAACGCCACCACCCACTCGGCGCAGTTCTCGCCCCAGGTGAGGACCTTGTCGCTCTTGCCGATCCCGCGTGCGTCCAGTTCGCGCGCGAAGCGATGCGCATTGGCCAGAACCTCGCCGTAGCTCCATCGCTGAGTCCGATAGCCGCGATGATGAACGTACGCTATCCCGGCGGCCTGCCGCCGGAAGTTATCGAGGTACTCAAGAATGGTGCTGCGCGCCATCAAACAGCAGTTTAACTGCTGCCAACCTTCACCCGGTGCAAGGCGTCACCCCAGCCGCCGCGTCTCTCGCATCTGCGACCTCATGATGCGCCGCAGAAGCTTGGAGGCCTGCGCGACCTCCGGCCGCGCGAGGCTGCAATACAGTTCCTTGCCGAAGCGACTGGCAGAGACGATTCCGGCGGACTTCAGCAGCGCGAGGTGCTGCGAGAGGTTGGCCTTCGAGATGCCCAACTCGACTTGCAGCTCCGTGCACCAGCGCGCCCGGCGGGTGAGCAGATCGACCAGATGCAGGCGCAGCGGATTGGCCAGCGCTTTGCAGATTTCCGCCTGCCGCCGGTAAGCCGCTTGGTCGGAGCTCGGTTTCTTTCTCATTCGGCAGGAAATCACCTATAGCACCTCCACCGTAGTGGCGAAATCCCCCGAATGGGGTGCTAACTCTTGCGTAAACGCAGAGCAAACATGGGCGTGTGACGTAACGGTAAGTCCCTCACCCGGACGGCAGTCTTCGGCCGCGAGGACATCCGCCCCAAGGCCAATCGCGAACAGCGACCAGCCAATAGCGAACCGCAGCGTCTTTACGTTACGATCATCCTCGACCATGAAACAGGCCGTCTTCCGCGAACGTAACAAGCAGTACTACCGCGTTCTGCATGCTCCCATCTGGTTCTGGGTGTTCTGGGTGCTGCTAGGATACCCGCTGACCTACGACCTGTACGCGCACGGCCCGGACCGCCGGCACTGGATCTGGCTGGCCATCGTCGTGGCCGTCGTCGCCTGGCGCGGCTTCAAGGGCCGCATTCCCGGATGCGAGCAGCGGCCGTACATAACCTACTACGGTGTGCATCAGCCCAATCTGGCGTATCGCGTGGTGTGCTACACGTCTGCATGGATTGACCTTCTCGTCCCCTATGTGCTGAACCTCATCGGACTCGTCGTGGCATCCATCAACGGCCGCTGGCTGCTGTGGGAGCTCTACCGCTACGGCTACTATCCTCTGGCGCTGGCGGTGGTGCTGGCCACGGTCTGCGACTGGACGCCGCGCGCCCGCCGTGACACCTTCGGCGAAGGCGTCGAGCGCGCCTGGTTCTACATCGCCATCTGGACCGTGGTGCCGACGCAGGTCATCAACTGGGGCGCATGGCGCCTGGGACGCTTCATGGACCTAGCGCCCCTGCCGCTGGCCTACGTCAGGTTGGGAACCTGCCTGCTCTCCACCGTGGTCTTCTTTCTGCTGGGCTACACAGCGAAGCTGCCTCGTACACAGCGGTATTACGAGGGCGTGGCAGCGGCGGGAGTCTGAGACGAGCGTCTCATGGATAGACTCACGCGGCCTTAAGCCGCTGCTCATTTAATGGCAATCCGGGATGGCGAGCTATTTTCAATCTGGCGTAGCTACTCGTACGCCAGCGCGTCGATGGGATCCTTCCGCGCTGCTTTGATGGCCGGATAGAACGCCCCCAAAAGTGATCCGATAATGGCAATTACCGCAGCCCGCGCCAGCCACCCTCCAGTGATCAGAATGGGCAGGGTCTGAAACCTCGCTCGCAAGCCGGCTTTGGCTGCATAGCTGGTGGCGATGCCTAGAATGATGCCACCAATGGCGATCAGCACCGTCTCTCGCAGCACGACATTCACAATGTAAAGCTTGCCCGCGCCGAGGGACTTCAGAATGCCGATTTCGCGCGTTCTCTCCAGCACTGCGGTGTACATCGCCTGGAAGATGACGATGAATCCGATAATCATGGCGATGGCAATCACCACGTCGATGAACGTAGAGAACATGGGCACGCTGCTCGAGGTCATCAGGCTGAGATATTCCTTCAGCGAATGCACGCCGTACTGCTGCATGCCGGGAATGTTCTTGATGGCGCGCACCACTTCGTCGGCGTTGTTAGGATTATCAAGCTTGACATAGAAGATGGTCGCCTTGCCCTGTGCCCCGATTAGCTCCTGAATGGTTTTGAGGGGCAAAAACTTTCGCGCGCCCTTGCCATGTTCGACGATTCCACACACCCGGAACTGATGATTGAGTGCCTCAACCGTGTCCCCCACCTTCAAGTGCTTTGAGGACGCGTACAAATCGTCCACGATCATGTCATCCGGCCCCCGGAACGGCCCGCCCGATAGATAGCGGAAGCCACCACTGACCGCATTGAAGGAATCCATGTCAATGCCGTAGATGACCTCAACCACACCTGCCGTCGAGAGCTGGGTCACGACCGGAGCTACCGCAACGACGTGGGGCAGCTTCATGATTTTGTCCGCGACTTTGACGGAAACCGGAGCGCCGCTGACGCCCATCAGCAGCGACGAGCCGGGCGGTTGCACCATGATGTCGGCGCCGATCCCGGCCTGGCGTTTGCGGCCGTCCTCCAACATGCCAACGGACAGGCCGACAATCAGCAGGATGAGGGTGACCTCGACCGCCACAGCAACCACACTAATGATGGTGCGGAACGGGCGATGCACCAGATTGGCGACGATCATCCGGTTCATGGAAGGCCCGCTTTGCGCTGTTCGCTTTGCAACAATCTGAAGCGGGAGTCTCCGAACTCGTGCCTTGGAGTGCTGCGAGCAGCGAACAGCGAATGGCGAATGGCGAAGAACCTAAGGCGAGCCCCGGTCACTGCTTTCTCCGGTGATACACCGCGAACTCATACCCTGGGTTCGGAGGAAAGAGCTCGTTGATCTTGCGCAGGCGCTCGCCGAGGGCATTCGGCGCCAGAAGGGGATAATCGCGCTCCCGCAGGTCCTGGTAATCCAGATCGAGATATAACGACAGTACGTACACGGCGATGGCATCCGCGAACGTTGCCAGCTGGTATTCGTGCCGCGCCCTTTCCGCTTCGGGGCCGTTGGTAGTGGCGACCTTGCGCAACTCGTACGCATCCAGCGACGTCTCTCCGCGCACCTTGTCTTCCACCTGCTTCCACACCAGGTCGGCGAACTCCTGCGAGACGCCCACGCGTTCCACGAAGTTGTGGCCCACGTTGATGAAGAACTCGAACGCTATGGCGAAGCTGTCTTCCATCAGCCGCGTGGAGATGAAGACGCACTGCGAATCGCCCAGGGTATGGTTGCGATGGCAGATGGCGGTGTCGGAGAGCTGCACATCGTAGCGGTCGGCGATCATGGTCTCGTCGCCGAGGTTCAACGTAAGTGGAACGAAGTAGTACGCCTTGCGGTTGAGCGCCGCAGCGATGGTACGAGGCACGGCCGTGACCAAGCGCTCCAGGTCGGTTGGCGCTGCGTTGACTTCTCCCATGATCGAGTAACAAATTCCGTTGGTGGCCTGCGACACGGGCGCCATGCGCACTACTTCGGCGGGGGTTCGAGTTACTGCCTGGGAGGTCGAAGGCATAAACTTTTATTTTAACGCAGCACAAGCGTCCTACTGCTCTTTGAACGGCTCCGAATGGGAGCTACACTGGGCTGTACCCCGCAGGAGAGTGGCCTCATGATCCGTAGAGATATTCTCGCGCGATTTCCTGAGTTGTTCGGAACAAAGAAAATCAATGGTCGGGATATCAATGTCGAAGACACGATTGCGACCCTTACCCGCGAACTGCGTCCAGCCATTGCCCAGACGCTGAATGTTCGTCGCACCTTGCTGGAAAGTCCCGAGCCAGTGCGGACGAAGTACGCCTGGCCGAAGTGGGACGAGTCCTTCGAAGATCCTGTCAGCGGGCGCTCGTGGACATTTCGGCAGATCGTCCAGGGACTCATCGACAATTTCCTTGGCCACGAAAGCCAGTGGCGTTGGCGGCTGAACGAGGAAGTCCCGATTCCTCCCGAGGTGCATCCATTGGACAACCCTGGATTGGAGCTGACCGGTCCGTGGCATCCGCTCGACATGGCGTTCAATGCGCTTAACAGCAATGCGCCCCAGAACATGCCGGATTTCGAAGATGCCTCGCCGGCGCACTTCGAGCCGGTCGGCACGCCCAAGGACCAGCCGGTAGGAACGTTCGCCGCGCTGCAGAATGCCAAGGAAATTCTGGAAGGCCGCTGGACGAAGAAGGCGTATGAAGTAGTGAAGAAGGACAAGAAGCGCGCGTACAAGATCGACAGGCCGCCCGAGAAATGGCCCACGCGGCTGGTTCGTCCGCCCAGCATCCATGTGCTCTACGAGCAGGTGACCGTCGATGGCGAACCTGCTCCCGGCCTGATTGCCGTGATCGTACTCTGGGTACTCAATAACTACGACGCGCTGAAGCACGCGGGCACAGGCGTGTACTTCTACATCCCAAAGATGCAGACGCCGCGTGAAGCGCTCATCGTGGAGAAGCTTCTGGCGCGGATGGAAGGCATCATCGGTGTTCCCGCAGGCACATTCAAGATCAAGATCCTCTACGAGGAAGGCAACGGCGGCCGTTATCTGCCGGCGATTGCCTGGGTATTTCGCCGTCGTCTGCTGGGAACCAATGTCGGCCGTTGGGACTATCTCGGCAGCCTGATCGAGATGTGGAAGGACGATCCGAATGGTGTGTTTCCCGATCCGCAGACTATTGGCATGGCCGCGCCCAATATGGTCGCTTACCAGCGCTACAACGCGCTCACCATGCTCATGGCGGGCATGAAGAACGGGGAACTTACGCAGGGAGCGCCGATCGGCGGAATGGCGGCAGTCATGATCTATCAGCCGAGCGACGCCTATGGACGGGCGAAGTATAACCCTGTTGCGATGAGAGCGATTGTCGTTGACAAGCTCCGCGAGCGGTTGCTGGGACTGATGTTCGTGCCCGATGAGCCAATCGCCGCGGATCGTCAAGTTACGCTGGATGATGTTATCGCCGGGCGCGTGAAGGGTCGTCTCTATGACGCCTATCGCCAAAGCTGGGTGGCCAGTCCGGAGGCTGCGTATGTGGCTGCAGGAAACGGGCCCCTGCAGGTTCCCGCAGAGCAACTGCAGGCCGTGCTGGATGCGCCGCGCGAGACCGTGGACGCCAACGGCAAGGCGGTGCCGACGGTTGCCAGCGGGCTTGTGGACTCGGAGCGAGCGCTGCTGGAATCACGCGGCCTACTGAACGCGCAGGGCAAGATCACTCCCGGCATCATCCGCAAAGAAGAGCTGGACACTCCGGAGAAGTTTCTGAGTCCGGAGCTGTGGGACGCCATTTACAGCGTGCCGAAGGGTGACGTCACTATCGAGCACATCCAGCACGCGTTCTACATGGCCGCGAACTACGGCTTCCAGATCCTCAACGGCAACTTCGCCGCCGCCATCGACGACTACGAACTCAAGCAGCGCTTTATGAACGATCTGGCGACGTACCGCATCGACGTTTCCTGGCTGTGGACACTTGTAGCGCACGAAGCGGTCATCACCGAGGACGGATATTTCCAGCGCTCGGCGCTCACCGAAGACGGCGTTGTGCTGGCGCCGAGTCCAGAGAAGGTCACGGCGGGAACGCGTTTCACGAAAGAGCTGTTCCAGAAGGTATGGGATTACCACAACGAATGGACTGCCGCATTCTTCGCCGAGCTGGACCGTCACGGCGATCCGGGACGCTTTGACCGGTCCAAAGCGCCGGTCATCATGGAACTGCTGAAGCGGCAACTGCTTTCACCGCGATACATCCAGCACAGCGCGCGTGTGTTGTTTGTGGTGGCCGAAGCCGGCGGCGAGGAGCGCGAGCAAATGCTCGATGCCATCTTCGATCTTTCGCGCGAGGAAATTATGAAGCGGGTGCAGGCAGGCACGATGAAATCTGCCATGTTGGCTGCTCATGATTATGTCTACGACGTTTTCCCGGTGGTGAGAGAACAGGTCGCTGCTGTTACATAAACGCGAGAGAGTGCGGTCGCTGCTATTTCATCGCCGGGCTATTAACGATCTGCCGCAGGCGGAGTCAATGCGCGCTGCACGGCAGCCTTTAGAACCGGCAGCTCCTTCTTGACCATGTGCCAGATCATCGTGTCGTCGACTCTGTGATAAGCGTGTCGGATGATGTTTCCCATGTTGCAGTAGCCCTTCCACTCGGGTCCTACAAATCTTGGTCCGTCGACTTCCCCAAGTCGAATCGTAGCCTCTGCCAGAATTTGCAGTTGTCGCTCCACGGCAGATTTTGTCTTGGGTCGTTGCGATACGTGTCGAAGTCCATACCGCCGAGAAAGTCATTGATGTGTTCGATACTCTCCTGGATGTCTCGCAGATGGGTTTGAGCGTTCCTAACAGGCAAGCACGGCCTCGTTTGTGGCTCTCGTGCGGACCGGGACGACGCCTGGCCTCGGGCGACAGAGCCGAACACGCGCAGGTGCAAGATTCCCGCAGCCCGAAGCTCCTGCTCATGCGCCTTCAATTTCGATATGATGTGGTCCTTGTCCAAAGCGCGATTCTGGCACAGCCAGGCCCACAAACTCAATGCCCAAACTTGCGGCCTTGGTTATGCGGTCAGGTGCCCGTCGAAACGCTTTCCACGCCGATTTACACAGTCCCGCACAGCTTTTCCTGCGAAAGCGAGTGTCCAGACCAATCGTCGCCATTGCGTAGCGCCCGTCCCGGCAGTAGATTCAAACTCGTGACCACGACGTCGGAGACATGCCCCATCTGCGCCGGTACGGGATGGCAGACGATTGAGCGCGGCAAGGAGCGTGAGGCCGTGCGCTGCGAATGCCGCGTGAAGGACCGCGGCGAGCGCCTGATGGCGGCGGCGCACATTCCGCCGCGCTATCAGCATTGCGAATTAGGCAACTTTCAGTTTGATCCTGACGATAAAAGCCAGAGGAGCGTTATGGAAGCGCGGACCTTTGCCGGCCGCTTTGTTGAGGAATACCCGATCGAGAAAACCGGCCTGCTGTTCGTCGGTTCGGTCGGCGTCGGTAAGACGCATCTCTCGGTCGGCATCATCAAGGACCTGATTCGCGAGAAGGGCATCCGCTGCCTGTTCTGCGATTACCGCGAGCTGCTGAAATCCATCCAGAACTCCTACAACCCGCAGGTGCAGGCGACGGAGATGGAGATTCTGGCGCCGGTCTTCGATGCCGAGGTGCTGGTGCTCGACGAACTGGGCGCGGTGCGCAGCACCGAGTGGGTCTTCGACACCGTCAACTACGTCCTCAACAGCCGCTATAACGACAACAAGACCACCATCATCACCACCAACTTTCCCGATGGACCGGAAGACACGGGCGCCGACATTGACAACCTGCGCAGCCCATCGGCGGCCGAACGTGCGGCGCGGCGCGAGACGTTGGGCGACCGCATCGGCGAGCGCATGCGCTCGCGCCTGCACGAGATGTGCAAGAAGGTGGAGATGGAAGGCCCCGATTTTCGCCAGCACTCGAAGCGCGCCGAGTTCCGCAGCCTTCAGGCGCCTACGCGGCTCACGCTGCGCAACACAAGAAGGAAGGGTTAGGCTGTTTGGAACTAGACATTACCTCATTACCTTTGTAATGGCCTGATTCCGCCAACCACCTTCAAGCAGCCAAGCTAAGTGTGTGCCCGTCAATTTATTAAGCCGTAATCCGAAATCAAGTTGCTCTCCTCTCCATCAGGAGTTATATTCTTCCGGCGATAAACGACTCGCGAGGGGGGAATTATCATGGCAAAAGACCAAGCAATCACAGCCGCGATTTTCAACGTCAACTTACGAGTGAGGACGGCAGGGCTGGTCTCGTTTGCCGCTTTGGCCGCGATTCTTACGATTGTCCCGGTCGCGCAGGCGCAGACCTTCACGCTGTTGCATACTTTCATGGGTCCGCCCGACGGGGCCAGTCCTGCGTCCGGCTTGGCTGCAGACGCCGCGGGAAATCTCTATGGCACCACGGAATACGGCGGAAACACGATGCATTGCGATTTTTCCTGCGGCACTGTCTACAGGGTCGCGCGCTCCGGCTCCGGTTGGATCACATCAACGATCTATAAGTTCATGGGCGGTGCCGACGGCGCGAACCCGATTGGCCGCGTGATCTTCGGCCCAGACGGCGCTCTCTACGGCACGACCACGATGGGTGGTAGTGGTTCGTGCGAAATAGGCAGCCAAGGTTGCGGGACGGTGTTTAAGCTTCAGCCGCCGGCAACTTATTGCCACAGCTTCGTCTGCCCCTGGCGCGAAACTATCCTCTACTCATTCACCGGCGGCGCCGACGGAGAGTATCCCGCAGCCGAGGTCACCTTCGACCAGGAGGGCAACCTCTATGGCACCACCGGGGCAGGTGGAACCGGACCGTGCAACTACGGCTCGTATGGCGGCTGCGGTACGGTCTTCAGACTTACCCATAATCCTGATGGAACCTGGAGCAAGAGCACGCTCTACTCCTTCCAAGGTGGTTCCAGCGATGGAATATCGCCCGCGGCATTGGTACTGGATCCTGCCGGCAACATCTATGGGACGGCCGGAGGCGGCCTGCCGTGCGTGAATGGCGGCGACTGCGGCGTAGTTTTCGAACTAACGCCTTCTGCTTCCGGATGGACAGAAACGCTCCTTCATATCTTCACCGACGGCGCTGATGGAGCGTATCCCGCAAGCGGCCTGATCCTAGACAACCAAGGCAACCTTTGGGACGCTACCAGTAGCGGCCCGGGCGAGTTCGGCGTTGGAACCATTTTTGAACTGACGCCTGCGCAGGGCGGATGGAACTTCACGACACAGTACACCTTTATCAACGGAACGGTGAACGGGGCCAACGCCGTGACCATGGATAGCGCCGGGAACATCTACGGCAGTTCATTCGGCGGCGGAGCGAACGGAACTGGCGTGGTGTACGAGCTGACGCGCACGAACGGGGGCTGGAGTTACAGCGCGATTTTCAGTTTTCCTGGGGATGGAAGTGATGGCTTCTTTCCTGAGGGCAATGTTCTGCTGGACAGCCAAGGCAACATCTATGGAACAGCATCGCACGGCCCTTATCCAAGTCCTGATGTTGGCACGGTGTGGAAGGTCACCCCCTGAGGCGGTCGCCCATTACAGAAGCGAGCGCATCCGGCGCGCCGAGTTCCGCAGCCTTCAGGCGCCTACGCGGCTCACGCTGCGCAACACAAGAAGGAATGGCCAGGCGGCTTGGACGGGCATTGCTCTTGTAAAGAGAGGTCACAACAGTTATCTCACAAACGCGGCAGATTAGGCCGGTCGCGATGCATCAACCGAGAGTGTATGAATGAAATTGAGCAGAAACGCCGGTCCTTCCTCTTCAGTTTGGCGGGTCTCAGCATCAGCCAAGTGCTGCCGAAAGGCATCGCAGCTCAGACTGCGGCACGGGAAGGATACGTACTCGGCACCGCCGAAGGCGAACATCTTGTTCATTTTCGTGATCAGGGCAAGATTCTCATCAAAGTTGGCTCCGCCACAGGCTCCGACAATCTCGCCTTGGGAACCCAGCAGGTGATGTCCGGTACTGGGATTCCGATCCACCGACATTTCCAAATGGACGAAGCGTTCTACGTTCTGGAAGGTAGTGGAACTTTCATACTGAATGATGTAACTCACGCGTTTGAGAAAGGTGCAACGATATTTATCCCGAAAATGTCTTGGCATGGATTTACGAACCCCGATCACGAACTCCTCCTGCTCTGGATTGTCTCGCCTGCTGGATTGGATGGTTTTTTCCGGGAAACCTGCAATCCGCCCGGGATACCACCAAAGAAACTGACTCGTGGGCAGATTAGTGAGATTGCCCGGAAATATGCGACGGAGTTCAGATAACTAGTTTTCGGCGCTGAGGGGAAAGAAAACCCAAGGGAGATCTGAAGGAAGCGAAACCGAAGGGAAATCCGTGTTCATCCCTGGGAATCCGCGGAGTGCCCCACCCTTTCGCCTGGAGTTGGCGAAGGGTGGGAGAAGGATCAAGCACGCTAATAGTGAGCACTTACCACATGTATGGTAACTCGCTACCGAATGCTCGACTTCCGCTCTCGAGCACGGCCGCTGCTGGCCTACTACTCATGAGGGCTGGGCTACCCTATGTCGCGCCTACAGCGCTCCTGTGTCTCTGAGGTGAACTAGAATCTCCTCGTGGCAGCACAGCGCAACGAGTTCGTTCCCGACCGCGATTCCGAGCTCTTCGCCGCCGTGCCCGTGAGCGCGGCCGTATTTCTCCTGCGCGGAGCAGAAGAAGGCGGCGAGCCGTACGTCAGTAAGACCTCGAACCTACGGCAGCGCCTGCAACGCCTGCTGAGCGCGAGCGAGGGACAGAGCCGGAAGCTGAACCTGCGCGATCGCGTGCGCTGGGTCGAGTGGACAGCGACCGGCTCGGACTTCGAGGCATCGTTCCTGCTCTATAAGACCCTGCGCCGCGAGTTCCCCAAGACCTACGACAAGCGCCTGCGGCTGCGCTTTGCACCACTGGTCAAGCTCATCCTCGACAACCCTCACCCGCGCGCGACCGTCACCACGCGCATCGCCGGCCTGCGCGGCAACGCGCAGTACTTCGGCCCATTTCCCACGCGGGTGGCCGCCGAGAAGTTCGCCAACGACTCGCTCGACCTGTTTAAGATGCGCCGCTGCACCTTCGACCTGAATCCCGATCCCGCATTTCCCGGCTGCATTTATTCCGAGATGAAGATGTGCCTAGCGCCGTGCTTCAAAGGCTGCACCGACGAAGAGTATTCGGCCGAGGTCGAGCGCGTGCAGCAATATTTCCAGAGCAGCGGCCAGTCGCTGGTGCGCGAGATCGAGCGGCAGCGCGACGAGGCTTCGACCTCGCTCGACTTCGAGGCGGCGGCAGGGTTGCACGGGCGCCTGGAGAAGGTGAAGGCCGCGGCTTCGCAGGCGCCGGAGATCGTGCGCCGGCTCGAGGAACTGAACGGAGCGATGGTGCAGCCTTCGGCCGAGCGCGAATCCGTCGCGTTATTCAGGATCGTCGCCGGACGAATCTGTGATCCAGTGCCGCTCAACGTCGGCAAGCAGGCCGAGGCGTCGCATCTCTCTTCGAAGCCGCAGTCGATGGAAGCGCGGATTACCGAAGCGTTGGCAGCGGTCGAGCCCCCGAGGTTGCGTGGTGCTCTGGAGTGGATGGAGCACCTGGCGCTGCTGAAGCGCTGGTACTACCGCAGCGTCAAGAGCGGCGAGCTGTTTTTGACTGACGCTAATGGCGAGCTGCCGATGCGACGCGTGGTGCGCGGCGTCTCGCGCGTCTTCCGCGGCGAGCGGCCGGCCGGCGATCTGAGTGAGACGGCCGGAGATTATTGGCGGTTCCGGGCAGGAGAGGCCGGGCTTGTCTAGTGGCTATGGCCAGTGGCTCGAGGCCAGTTCTAGCGTCTCTGAAGTTGTGCACTTATCACGCAGACTTCATGTCCTCCCGTTCCCGCACTAGCCACTAACCACTGGCCACTGAGCACTGACCACTGTGTTTGCGATGCACCACCCGCACGCCGTGCCGCCAGCGCTCATCCACCTGCACCAGCGTCCAGTCGATCTGGGGAGAGAGGTAGCGCAGCAGCACATCGGTAGCGGGATGTACGCGGAGGGCGGGCGCAACCAGAAACACCAGCGGCGGTTGGTCGGAGAGTTCGCGTCCGGCGAAGTAGCCCTGACGCGTGAATTCGCCGCGCTGCTGGTGCCAGCGCACGCGCGCCCAGTAGTCGAGCCCTTGCAGCGGAAGGTGGATGTCCTCGTGGGCTTTAAGTTCAAGAACGGCGAGGCGGCCGTCGAGAGTACAGGTCAGCACGTCGAGCATGGCGCGGTCGGAGGCGGTGAACGCCGGCACCTGCGAGTAGACAAATCGCGTATCCAGCCGCTCGTCGATGGCGCGCACGTCGCGCGTGATGAGGGTTTCGAGCCAGCGCTCGGGAGCAAGCCGGAAGAACACGTTGGTGTGTGAGCCGCGGGGATGGCGCTGCTCGGTGATGCGTTGTACCCAGCTCCTGGAAGATTCCCTCGTTGCTTTCGTCGAGCACATATTCCGCCGGGCCGATGCCAAACAGGATGGATTCGGCATTGCGGAATGAGCCGGAGACAGGAGTGATGCGGGCGCGGGCAAACTCTAGACCGTAGAGGCGAAAAACGATTTCGGATGCCGATTCGATGGTGATCTCGGCTGCAGACGCGAGCGCGTGAATGCGCGTGATGGAAGCGGCGAAGCGTTCGCGCGCGGCCTGGTCGTCCACGGCACGGGTGAGGCGGGTCATGATGTTGCCCGAATCGGCGGAATCGACCGGCTCGCAGATTTCAGAGCGCTCGTCGAGTTCGAAGATCTGCCATTTCGCTGCCTCGGCGTTCAGATGCGTGACCCGCTGGCGGACGATTTCCGAGCGGCCCGGCGGGAGAAACAGCTTCAGCCCTTCGACGTGGGCGGCGCGTCCGGCGAGGTGCTGACGCTGGTAGTCCATCCAGAGAATCGCGAAGGTCAGCGCTGCGTCTACCGAGGATTGAGTCTCTTCCGAATTGACGCCGAGCACGGCGAACGCCGACGGGCCGGCGCGCAGCACCGCCCGGGTGTAAACCGGGCTGAAGGAGTGTTCGAGGTCGGGGCTGATGCTGAGGTGCTCGACCTTGAAACCGGGATACTCGCGCCGCAGGACACGCTCCAGCAAACGCTGATACTGGGTGCGCAGCAGCCGCTTCAGGGTGCCGGTACGGCGGTCGCGGTCGGCGCAAATCTCCATGAGCTTGGGCTGGGCCTGGCCGAATCGCAACACGCTCAGGCGCAGGGTTCGGCCCTTGACTTCCGCGTCGAGCACGCGGCGTACGGTGTTGCGATCCTCCGACCACAGATGCAGAATGCACTTGCCTTCACCGGAGATGGAGTACCTGGCCGTGCTGAAGTCGAACAGGACCTCACCTTCTTCGATGGCGACGGCTTCCGGGGTGTCGGCCAGGAACTGCTCCAGCATTAGCGTCAGGCGGTCGGCGGCGATCATGGATGGTTGCATGAACGGTTGATGCGCACAGATTACCTGAGGGCCCCATCCGGCGCTGCGTTGTAGCGCACAGGTGTGTGTGATAATCGGAACCGGTGCCGGACTCGGCGGAAGCCATTATCCACGGCATACTTGTATAATCGCCACATGCTGACAGATGAAGACAAGCAGTGGATCCTGGAACGCCTCGGCAAGGTCGAGGAACGGTTTGAGGAACGCCTCGGCAAGGTGGAGATGCGGTTTGAGGAACGCCTCGGGCGGGCGGAGGAACGGTCTGCCGAGCGACTTGAGAGGGTCGAGACCACTCTCCTGACCGAGTTTCACAAGTGGGCCTCGCCAATCGAAATGCGGCTGCGGAGCCATACCGCAGTCATGCGCGCGCTTGACGAGGAAGTTGAAACTATTTCGGATCGCCTCAAGAATCTGGAAAACCGGCAAGCTCCACCTAGCCAATAACTCCTCGTGACGCCTTCCAGTTGCGGTGAGCATCCAATCAGAGTGATCATGGACAAAAAGTTTTTCTTTAACCGCTACGGCCTGGCGCAAGCTGATGTAGAGCGCTATTTGGCTGCGGCGCTTTCGGCCGGCGGCGATTACGCCGACCTCTACTTCGAATATCAGACCTCGACCTCCGTTTCGCTCGACGAGAGCATGGTGAAGTCAGCGACCGAAGGGATTTCCGTCGGCTGCGGCGTTCGCGTGTTGTCGGGCGAGCGTACGGGATACGCTTACACCGACGATCTCTCGCCGGGGCGCATTCTTCATGCAGCGCGCACGGCGGCGCTCATCGCCAGCGGCCCGGCCAAGCAGCCGGTGGTAGGCATGACCGACAAGCCCTCGCACAATCTTTACCCGATTCCGTTGCCTTCGGTGGAAGCCGACGTGCTAACCAAGGTTGACTTGGTCAATCGCGCGGACAAGGCTGCGCGCGCGTACGATTCGCGCATTCACGAAGTGCGCGTCGGTTATGCCGACGAGCTACGCCGCATTCTAGTGATTGGCTCCGACGGAAGCTTCGCTGAGGATAGGCAGCCGATGGCGCGCCTGAATGTCTTCTGCATCGCCAAGTCCGAAAGCGCAGGCTCGGCGCGCGGTACGGCGGGCGGCGGCGGACGCGTTGGTCTGGATTTCTTCCTGAACGAAAAGACGCCGGAGCATTTCGCCATGGAAGCCGCGCGGCAGGCGATCATCCAGCTCGACGCCCGCGAGGCGCCGGCGGGCGAGATGGAAGTCGTGCTCGGTCCGGGCTGGCCGGGAGTCCTGCTGCATGAGGCCATCGGTCACGGACTGGAAGCCGACTTCAACCGCAAGAAGACTTCAGCGTTTTCCGACATGATGGGCCGCCGGGTGGCCAGCGACAAGTGCACCGTGGTTGACAATGGCACCATCCCGGGACGCCGGGGCTCCCTCAACGTGGATGACGAAGGGAATACGACTGCCAACACCGTGCTGATCGAGAAGGGCATCCTCAAGGGCTATCTGTCCGACAAGCTGTCGTCCCGGCTCATGGGAATTCCCAACACCGGCAATGGAAGGCGAGAGAGTTATCAGCACATCCCCATGCCACGCATGACCAATACCTACATGCTGGCAGGACAAGACGCGCCTGAGGACATCATCCGCTCGGTCAAGTACGGCGTGTATGCCGTTAACTTCGGTGGAGGACAGGTGGACATCACCAACGGCAAGTTCGTGTTCTCGGCGTCGGAAGCCTATCTCATCGAGAATGGCACTATCACCTCTCCGCTGAAGAACGCCACGCTCATCGGCAACGGTCCTGACGTGCTGACTAAGGTCTCCATGGTCGGCAATGACCTTCAGCTTGACGAAGGCATCGGAACCTGCGGCAAGGACGGGCAGTCGGTTCCGGTCGGCGTCGGAATTCCCACGCTGAAGGTGGACCGGCTCACGGTCGGGGGAACGGGCGGATAGCTGGCTCCTGCAAATTGAGTGATCTGGTGTGGGATTTCACGCCGAATGTGGCGGAAAACCCATTTCTTTTGCTCGCCGATTCATCCTCCCGGTGTGTTAGAAACAGAGACGGCGCAAACAAGTGCCTTGAATTCTAGCGGTTTAGGGATCGTGCGTCCCTCGGGAGGAGATTTTTCAAGTTCCGGCAAGCAACTTGCACGCTTTGCCTTGTAAGGCATGGTTCGGGTGGAGGTAGCTGTGCGAGCACTACGATCACTTCTTGGGGTGAGTTTGGTTTTCACAGCCGGCTTGATCGCCGCAGCCACTCATCCGGTGCCGCTGGACAAGAACACAGATTCGGCCAAGTGCATCGAGTGCCACGAGGATAAGGCCAAGGGAAAGGCGGTGCACTCGGCCATCGCGACGGGCTGCACAAGCTGTCATGAGATACGCGTGACCAAGGACGTCACGCGTGTCAAGCTCATCACCACAACGCCGTATGCGCTCTGTCTCACGTGCCACTCTGACAAGAACGCTGCTGACATGAAGGGCACGGTGCATCCCCCGGGGGTGCGGGATTGCATCAAGTGCCACGATCCGCACACTTCCGCCAACAAGAACCAGTTACTGAAGCCGACCTCGGGCGGCGCCAATGAGAATCTCTGCCTTACCTGCCACAAGCAGGGTGTTAAGGTGCCAGCTTCCGGAAGCCGCCACGCAGCGCTCGATATGGGGTGTGAAACGTGTCATGTAATCCACAAGACTGGCGAAAAGGGCAAGATCGAGTTTGACTATCATCTGGCGAAGCCGACTCCGGCGCTGTGCCTGGATTGCCACGACGTAAACGACACAGCTCTCATCAAGGCGCACCAGGGTCAGCCGTTTGCCACCGCGAACTGTGTCCAGTGCCACGACCCGCACCAGTCCTCGCAGGCAAAACTGATGCAGGCGTTTACCCATCCGCCATTTGAAAGCAAGAGCTGCGATACCTGCCACGCCCCTGCCAAGGATGGCAAGGTGGTGCTGACGCAGAGTGACACAAAAGCCATCTGCGTGACCTGCCACAGCGAGCAGGCTGAGAAGATCGAGAAGGCAAAGGTACAACACCCCGGCGCGCAGGGTGATTGCGTGAGCTGCCATAATCCCCACGCCGGTCCGACGCCTGGATTCCTGCAGCCAGATCCAGTAAACGCGTGCCTGGCCTGTCATAGCGAGCAGGCTGATCAGTTCAAGAAGGCGCACTTGCACCAGCCAGCCTTCAGGCAGGGCTGCGCCACTTGCCACGAGCCTCACGGCGGAGACAATGCACATCTGCTGCGGACCAAGTCCACGGATGCACTCTGCCTGGAGTGCCACGGCTCCGATTCGGTGCCGAAGAAGGTAGAAGCCGAACACGTCTACACGATTTTCGATGGGCAGGTAAAGCTGCCGGAAGACTACTTCAGCAAGAACAAAGTGGTGGTCCTGCCCATCAAGGGCGGATACGGGCACCCCGTGGCGGGACATCCGGTAAAAGATGTCGTCGACCCTACGGACACAACTAAAACCCTGCAAAAGATCAACTGCATGACCTGTCACCAGCCACACTCATCGGCGCAGCCCGGGTTGCTGGTGAAGGACCAGGCCGACAACATAGCGTTCTGCTCAACCTGCCACAAGAACCTGAGCAGACGATAAGAAGTTGATGAGGAGAGTTGTGATGTTCGAACTGCAAAATAGTAAGGCCCGCGCTGGCCAGCTTACGGCAGCTCTCGTGCTGCTGGTGGCCTTCACGCTGGCTGTTCCAATCTGCGCATCTGGCACCGACAAGAACAAGAAAAACGCTGCCAGCAGCCAGTCCAAAACGCCGAAGGTCATAGACTACTCAAATATCGTCTGGCCCAATCCGCCGGCCATCCCGCGCATTCGCTACGTTAACTGGTACGCCTCGGACAGCCAGAAGCGCAACCAGGAGGGCAACGTCCAGAAGAAGTCGAAATGGATGGATCGGCTGGCGGGCACTCAAACCAAGGAAGAGGTTTTCACGCTGCCCTTCTCCCTGGTGCAGCCTAACGGAATTGCAATTGATTCCAAAGGGCGAATCTACACGGCCGACTCCAAGGTTGGGGCGATCTTCATTTTCGATCCTGAAACCAAGAGCGTGGAGCTCATGAAGCACGGGGTACACGGCAACTTCACCCACATTGTCGGCCTAGCCATGGACGATAACGACCGGCTCTTTGTCTCCGATCCCATACTGAAGCACGTGCTGGTGTTCAACGCTCAGCACAAAGGGGAGGACGTGATCACCGAGGGCCTGGTGCATCCCGCCGATATGGCGATTGATACCAAGAACCGACTGCTGTACGTCTCCGACACGGAGCTGGACCAGGTACTGGTCTATGACGCGGACAGCTTTAAGCTCCTCCGCAAGATCGGAACCACGGGCCACAAACACGAGCTCACCACACCGGGAGACTTTGCCAAGCCGACAGGCGTAGCCGTGGATGAGGACGGTAACCTATACGTCTGCGACACCCTAAACAATCGCATTGAAGTATTCGACGCCGACGGCATCTTCATCCAGGCCTACGGCAAGAACGGGGATGCGCCACCGAACTTTGCCCGACCCAAGGGCATCGCCATTGACAGCGATGGCCACATCTGGGTCGCCGACGGGATCCAGGACAGGGTGCAAGTCTTCAATAAGGAGTGGCAACTGCTGATCTCCTTTGGCGGACACGGCTTGCTTCCCGGCCAGTTTTCCGGTCTGGTGAACGTAGCCAGCGACGCCAAGCGGAACCGCATCATCACTTCGGAAATCTTCCCAGGGCGTTTGCAGGAGTTCCGCTACGTCACCGACGCCGAGGCCGAGCAATTGCGCAAGGAGCGCGAAGCGCAACGGACCGGCAGCACGGCCCAGAAGACAATCGCGGCGCCGGTAACAACCTCAACCGCCAATGCCACGACCGAACCGACCAGCACTCAGCCGCCAAAATGAGCGCCGGGTACAGGCCAAAGAAAAGAGGCGGCTTCACGCCGCAGCCACTTGTTGCCGTTGCGTGTCTTCCGCACCAGCCTACTCTCGCTCGTGCCCAATTTCATTCTTCGTTGTGACCCGCAGGGTCATGTGCGACTCTTACTAAACTCCAGTCGGGAACAAGTCGGTGGAACAAAACACCCGCATTGGTGCTGCAACCAGGCGTCGCAGCCGCGGCTTTGCCTTGAGCACGGGCGCCAAGCCCGCCTCCAAGTGGGAAAATTGAATCGAGCCACTTAGCGGCGAGCGTAGTTTCGTGACAGCCGCTGAAGCGCCGCTCTACCTGTTACCAACGTTCCTTACGCAAATTGCCAAATGTGTTGCGTTTTTCAACAGTAAAGCCGGTTTGAGGAATTTGACCTAGCGCTACTATGCAACTGGCTCTTTTCACCCACATGGTGACGAAACTCGCACCCTCCTCCTGGGAGACAAGACCAAGCTAAGTAGTAGTTTATTGTTATAGTTAGCTCTGTCGCATACGAGCCGAATGGCCGCGTTCGGTTTGGTTGGGTAACTGCACCAACAGCAATCGGAGGCGTGGTGAGCAAGAGACCGCTTGCCGGAGGGGCCTAAGCCTCTGGGATTGAGAAAGAAAGTGTTGCGATACATCTCTGGAGGATTGAATTCTATGAAGAAAGTACTGTTACTCGCACTCTTCGTCCTGGCGGTAACGGGCCTAATGATGGCGCAGAACTGGTCGTCACCGGTTGACGTGCTGGGGGCGCACAACAACTACGGCCGCGGCTGCGCAGGCTGCCACCAGCCGCACAGCGGCGCCTTCGGCTCCGGCTACAAAGGCGCTGCCGATTCCGGCAACTATGCTCTGTGGGGCCAGGACGCTAGCCCACTGTATGGGCAAACGATTGCCTTCGGCGATGGTGGGCAATATGTTGAAGTTCTGCCCGCCACCCTGACGGCCAATTCAGCGGATGTGGGTGGCATCCTGCTCTGCCTGAGCTGCCACGACGGTAGCGTTACCAACACCAACATGATGACCAATCAGCTGTACGAGCAGAAGCTCGGCCTGCTGACCAACCCGGCGTACGGCCCGAACCCGATTCCGACCCTGCTTGGCAAGGACGGGACCTCTGGCGGAACGGGCAGCTCCATCCCCGGGAACTACAACAACGATCACCCGGTGGGCACCCAGGCCACCATCCGTCCCAGCAAAGCGAACGGCTTGACGTTTGACGGCACCTACTTCCAGGTTGCCCCGGGCTCGAACTATGCCAAGTTTGTGGCGAACTACGGCTTCCCGTCCATCCAGGCCGGCAAGTGGGGCCAGCAGTACGGCATCCTCAACGGAAATGCGTATGCGCTGTGCACCACCTGCCACGACCAGCACGTCATGACGGTTTACGCCTCCTATGTAGCACAGGGACAGGGCGGAATCGCGGGTGACGGCGGCGGCAAGTTCTATTACAAGCTGTTCTTCATCAATGGCCCCTACAACCCGAACATCATCAGCAATGACGGAAAGAGCGCGCCGTCTTCGACGCAGTTCTGCCGTCAGTGCCACTTCGGCGAGGCCAATGAGGCGAACAATACCTTTAACATTCCCACGATCTTCCAGTAAAGTCTGGGCTTGGATTAATTCGGGGGAAGGCTTCCTTCCCCCTTTTTGCTGGACAAAAAGCAGTCAGCGAGGAGTTATGAAGCACCAAGTTCTAGTCTGCGGGTTCCTGGCCGCGACCATCATAGGGGCCCAGGGTCAAGTGGCTTCGCATGCCTCGGCAAACGGGACACAGCCGACCACGGCGAACGCAAGTCACGCGACGCCGGGGAAGATGCCCGACCCGCAAGGCACCGTGCCGCAGGTCAGCGATAAGCCGGTGGCCCGGGTCAATGGTGTGGTCCTGACTGACCGCGATTTGCTGCGCGAAATGTACGCCATCTTCCCGTACGCCCGGCAGCACAACGGTTTCCCCAGGTCGCAGGAACCTGCCATCCGGCAGGGCGCGCTGGAGATGATCATCTTCGAAGAGTTGGTCTATCAGGACGCAGTGCGCCGTAACGTAACCATACCGCCGCAGCAGATCAAGCAGGCGGAAATCGAGTTCCAGAAGACCTTCGTTTCCCCCGACCAGTACAAGGATTTTCTGAAAGTCGAAATGCACGGCAACCCGGAGCTGGTACGGCAGAAAATTCGGCGCTCCCTGCTGATCGAAAAAGTCCTGCAGATGGATGTGGGCGACAAGTCTGCGGTTTCGGTGGACGAGGCCAGGCATTACTACGACAAGCATCCCGCCCGCTTTCAGGAGCCGGAGACGTTCAGCATGCAGACGATCTCCATCCTGCCGCCCCGCAGCCAAGACCCGAGCAAATTGAGCGCGCAACAACAGAAGGACATCCGCAAGCGCGCGGACGACGCCCTGCGCCAAGCCAAGGCGACCAAGACCTATGAGGAGTTCGGCTTGCTGGCAGAAAAGATTTCTGAAGACGATTACCGGGTGAACATGGGCATCCACAAAAATGTAAAGGCTGACGACCTGCCGCCCGAGGTAGTGAAGGTGATGCGAGGCATGAAGCCGGGCACCGTCAGCGACCTCATCCAGGTACAAGGGGCGTACACCATCGTCAGGCCGAACGCCCACACCCCGGCACAAAAGCTGAGCTTTGAGAAGGTCAAGGCGCCATTGCAGGAAGAGTTGCAGAAACAGAAGTACGAGAAGCTGCGCTCCAACCTGGCAAAGCAGTTGCGCGCCAAGGCCAAGATCGAAGTGGTGTAGGCGTTTGAAACGGCGCGCCTTCAGGCGCGCCTGTCCTAGCGTCGCTCTGGTTACCCCATGGGCTCTACCCAGGAAGTATCGCCGAACTGCATCCTCTGTAGTCTGAAGTCCCATGCTCATCAACAGTTGCGGGCCTTCACCCCACGTTGGGCGATATGCCGCAGGAACCATGCGGAACGATCTTGCCTGCTGCGCTGTAGCGCTCCAAGTAATTGAAAACACTACATTACAATCGTAATCGATTGAGTAACGTTTGGCACCCCGTGTGCCCTTTACGTCCTCGTTAGTGCAGTGACGGGTTCACTGGTGAGGACCCCGCAGAAGGGCATCTGTGGTAAAACGCTTGATGATATGGTGGGGCTGGCTGCTGGTTCTGGGAGCTGGGTTGTCAGCGACGGCCCAAGTCAAGCTCGGGGAAGACGTTGAGATGACCGGTAACGGTATTGCCTCCGTCGGCTACCAAGGATCCTATGGCAACCAGGTGAAATCAGAGCACGGCCTGCAATTTGGCTTCGATGGTGACTTCTCCGGGTTCTACTACGATCCCAACTTCCTGAACTTTAACATCATCCCGTACTACAACCGCTCGTCATCGAGCTCCTCCTACCAGTCGATAACCGACTCCAGCGGGGTTACAGCCATTGCTAACTTCTTTACTGGCAGTCATTTCCCGGGTTCGGTGAACTATAACTATGCTTACAACAGCGCTGGTACGCTGGGTTTAGCAGGCGCACCGAACTTCACTGCGGTGGGTACAGGACAAGGATTCGGCATTAGTTGGAGCGCGCTGTTTCCCGGTTGGCCCACGCTTTCGGCCAGCTACGCGCAGGGCAGCGGCAGCGGCAACTTGTACGGTACGAACGAAACGACTCAGTCAAGTAACCACAACCTGAGTGTCACCTCCTCGTACTTGTGGAGGGGTTTCAACCTGAACGCACTCTATTATCACCTGGCTCAGCATTGGAACATACCCCTTTTTCTGACTGGGGAAGAGCAGGAAGCGACTTCGGATGGCCACGGCGACAGTTTTGGGTTTGGAGCCTCGCACAGCCTGCCCTGGAACGGGCAGTTTTACTCCAATTACAACCGCTCCTCGTTCAACACCGACTACCAGAACGGAGGGACATCGCCGAACAACAGTTCAAGCTACACTACGGACAACGAGACGGCGGGCCTGAGCTTCCATCCCACAAGAAAGCTCGTGCTGTTCGGCAGCGAAACATACATCAGCAACCTTTCCGGCTACCTGACACAAGGTCTAGCCAATAATGGAGTCTTGCCTCCGCCCGTCTTCCTCGGCTCGAATTCGAACTCCTTCACCGGGGGCGGGGGAGCGAGCTACCAGTTCACGCCCTACCTTGGCGCAACGGCCCAGGCGAATTATTTCCACCAGAATTACTTCGGCGAAGCCCACGACGCGGTGTACGCCACCGGAACGGTGAACTATAGCCGGCCATTGCTGAATACGTTTACTCTTTCCGCCGGCCTTGTGGACAGCGGCAATGGACAGGGCGACAATGCGCTGGGCTTCCTGGGAACGATCAACGCCTTCCGCCGATTGGGGACTTGGGAGCTGACCGGGGGATTCAGCTATTCGCAGAATGTACAGTCGGCCCTGGTTACCTACACGACTTCGAGCTTTTACTACAATGCCAACCTGCACCGCCGCTTCCGCAACCATTTCCAGTGGACGGTGGCTTTCACTGGATCGCACAGCGGGTATACCAATCAGCCGGGCACCGTGAACCATGCCGAGAACTACGGCACGACGCTGGTCTACAAATGGATCAGCGGCAGCGCGATCTACTCAAACGCCAGCGGATCGGCCCTGTATGGGTACGGCGGTTTGGTGCCCTTACCGCCGGTGCCGGGGGCACCTAACGGCAACCTGGTGCTGTTCTCCGGGGAGAGTTACGGCGGAAACGTTGCCATTACCCCGATAAGGAGAATGACGATTTCCGGTACGTTCACCCGCTCGTTTAGCGACACCCTGACGAACGCAGTTCCATCACGCAATAACATGGAACAGTATTATGCGCGATTGCAATATCGTTTGCGGAGGATCGAACTGCAGGCTGGATACACCAGATTTTCCCAGGCGTTCAGCGCATCGGGGTCCCCGCCGGCAACCTTGACCTCGTATTATGCTGGAATATCCAGATGGTTCAATTTCTTCTGAGGGCTTGGAGCGGGCGCCGCATGCGATGGGGAGCAGTAGCTTTCAGCATCCCGCTCCTGCTGTTCTCCACAACCTGGGCGACAAAGAAGCCCAAGGAGACGCTCCCCCAGCCCGCACCTCCGGACCTGCTGATGGACGGGGGGCGCAAGCTCAGCTTCGAGCGCAGCTTTAGTCTGGAGCGCGAGGTCAAGCCGAAGCGCAGCTTCTGGACCCGCTTGATTGACGTGGTCGCGGGCGAGCCCGACTATCACTACCTGGTCAATCCTTACAGCGTTACCACCGATTCGCGGGGGCGGATCATCGTGACCGATCCCGGCGCCGACGGGGTCCACATCTTCGACTTCGCGCAACAGAAGTACAAGTTTCTGACGCGCCGAGGGAAGGACAAGGACCCCATGCTGATGCCGCAATGCGTGGCGGTGGATGCGCACGACAACATCTACGTAACGGATTCAGCGGCAGGAAAGATTTTCGTCTTCGATCCGAGTGGGAAGTTTCAGCGGGCCATCGGGAGCTTGAAGGGGGGCGAGGGATTCTTCAAGCGCCCGACGGGCATTGCGGTGGACTCGGCCGCACAGCGCATTTACGTCACTGATACCCTGCGCGACAAGATCTACATGATGGACATGCAAGGCAGCGTGCTGCGGATGTTCGGGCAGCGCGGGACGGGTGAAGGCGAGTTTAACTTCCCCACGGAATTACGGCTGAAAGGGACGGAGCTGGCAGTGGTGGATGCCATGAACTTCCGGGTGCAGGTCCTGAGCCCTGACGGCGAGTTTCGGTACTCGATCGGGAAGCTTGGCGACGGCGTGGGAGCGATGTTTCGGCCCAAGGGAATCGGGTATGACTCGGAAGGGCACCTTTACGTAGTAGATGGGCTGTGGGGCGTAGTGCAGGTGTTCGACAACCAGGGACGGCTGCTGTATTACTTTGGCCAGAAGGGAACAGGTCTGGGTGAATTTCAACTGCCCGCGGGGCTGCAGATCGATAGCCATGATCGCATCTACGTCGTGGATGCTTACAACCGTCGCGTTCAGGTGTTTCATTACTACGGTTTGGCCGGGCACGCTGAGGGGGTCAAACCGTGAAGTACCGGGTCTGCCTGCTGTGCCTTGTGTTATCAGCGGCGAACCTTGCCCCAGGGCAGAGCGGGGACGTAATGGGTATGCACAATTTGTCGCCGGGCAGCGGTGCGCCGCTTTACAGCCAAGGCAGCCTCGGATGCACGTTTTGTCACGCGCCGCATAGTGGGGTGGGGGGCAACTCACCGCTCTGGAACCAGACGCTGTCGTCAGCGACCTACAATCCGTACACCAGTTCCACCTATCACGAAC
>Ga0335082_10001041_pt1 | contig 29500 bp, 17 predicted proteins | sample Lox_Sample_41_FD_206718 | JGI IMG/M metagenome (GOLD analysis project Ga0335082, IMG submission 206718) | Soil microbial communities from Loxahatchee National Wildlife Refuge, Florida, United States - Lox_Sample_4.1 | ecosystem: Environmental > Terrestrial > Soil > Wetlands | place: USA... | reverse complement strand
ACGGCTGGCGCGGCGGTCTGCACTGCGCCGACCTACCTCGTTCTGCAGTAAGAATTGGCACAGTACCCCGGGGGAGGGTACGAAGCCGGAGCATCGGGTGGCAACACCCGATGCTCTTTTTTTTGCCATGTCGTCGTCTTGTTCACGTCAGCTAGTTTCCCACGCGAAGTTCGGCCTCGCCGGCAACATCCGGAACCATCACGTGAAGCGCGTGCTGGGTTGCGTCATACGAAGTCTGGAGTGCAGCCGCGTCGTTAGACAGGTTTGCAGTGGCCTGGGCCGACGGCCAGTCGTAGATCACAACCTCCACGTTTTTCCACCAGGGCGTATACGTCCCCTGGCGTGCTCCGAATTTTACGGCCACCGAATTCCCCTCGGACTGGCAGGTGAATGTCTGACGGAGAAACTCGCCGTGCTGATAGTGGAGAGTGTGGCCGTCATCCAGGTACAGTGAGCCGCTGCACTGCTCGCCGGGATAGATCCGCAGCTCCAATGGACCATTGGGAGTTTCATCGGTGCTCTGGATGAGCGGCTGCAGCGGCAGAATGCTTCCCCCTCGGACGTACACCGGCAGAGTGTCAAGCGTGGGATGAATGAAAGGGCGGAAGGGGTACGGTGTTCCGGGTCCGTTCTTAGCGATGTCGTTGGAAATCTGCACAATCGAGGGTTCTGGCGGAGGAATCGGCGTCTTGAGGCCAGTCCAGAAGTCATACCATTCGCCGTTCGGGAACGAGACCACGTAGTTGTCGAGAGTTTCCCCGAAAGGCTGCGGCGCAACCAGCAAGCTCGGCCCCAACAGGAACTCCGTATCGAGATTGCCAAACCCGTCTGAGGGTGGCGTGAAAACTTCGGGGAACTCGAGAAAAATGGGGCGGACCATGGGGAGCCCGGTGCGGGAAGACTCCTCGGCGAGACTGTAAATGTAGGGCAGCAGGCGGTAGCGGGTCTCAATGTAGCGGCGGCGAATCGCCTCTTGCTCCGGGCCATGGACCCAGACTTCCTGCATCAGCGACCCCTTCGTGGTGTGGTCGCGGAAGAGCGGATTGAACGCTCCAATCTCAATCCAGCGCGTGAGCAGGTCCGACTCCGGAGAGCCGTTGAAGCCGCCGATGTCGTTACCCACAAAAGAAATTCCGCTGAGACCAAGATTGAGCAGCTGCTGGGTGGCCATGCGAAGACCGTTCCATGTGGCAGGATTGTCGCCGGTCCATGTGAATCCGTAGCGCTGTCCGCCCGCGAAAGTCGCGCGGGTAAGGACAAAGGGACGTTCGTCCGGCCGCAGCTTGAGCAGGCCGTCGTAGGTGGCGCGGGCATTTTCCAGTCCGACGATGTTGTGGATCTCAGCGTGGGTGGCGGTACGGGTGGCGAAACCTGGTTCCTCGATGCGATGAATATTATCGAGGGGCATCGTCTTGCCCGGTCCATCGAAGACCGCGGGTTCGTTCATGTCGTTCCAGAATCCCGCCACACCATCCCCAACAAAATCCTTGTAGAGTCCTCCCCACCAGGTGCGCGTCTGGGCGCGAGTAAAGTCAGGAAAGACCGCCGGGCCCGGCCAGACGATGCCGACGAATTCGCTGCCATCGGCCTTCTTCACAAAGTGATTGCCCGCCTCTCCCGAATCGTATGGAACATAGCCCTGGTTGGCCACGCGAGCGACATGCAGATCGGTAATCAGGACAAGGTGGAAGTGCTGCTTGCGCAGGTCCGAAACCAGTCCGGGGAAATTGGGGAAGGTCTGTGAATTGACCGTGAAGGGTCGATTTCTGTCCTGGTAGTCGATATCAAGGTAGAGCACATCGGAGGGAATTTTGTCGGCGCGCATGCGGTCGGCAATTTCCCTGATCTGGGATTCCGGCGTATAGCTGTAGCGTGACTGCTGAAAACCCAAGGACCAGAGCGGAGGGAGGGGATGTGTCCCGGTAAGATAAGCATAGCCCTCGACCACCTGCTTCGGGGTGGGGCCATAAATCAGGTAATAGTCGAGCGGGCCGCCTTCGGCGCCGAAGGAATAGGCGTCACGCGCCTGTTTGCCGAAGTCGAACCAGGTGCGCCAGGTGTTGTCGAGAAACAATCCATAACTGCGGCCGCCGCCAATTCCGAGAAAAAACGGGATGCTCTTGTAAATGGGATCAATCGCTTCCTGGGGGCCAATGTCCGTGTTCCACAGCGTGTAAGCCTGGTTCTTGCGGTCGAAAGTGCCCGCCTTGTCGCCCAGTCCGAAATAATGTTCGTCCCCCGGCATAGTCTTGTGGACGGAGAAGCCCCCCACCTGAAACGTGGTGGGGCGGCCAACCGCGTCGGCGGAAACGACGTTGCCGGCGAGATCGCGGACCACCAGTCGAAGCGGAGTGCGCTCCACCCGCACATCGAGCGCTGCGGTTCGAAAGCCGACAGATGTCGCATCCTGCGTGGCTTGCACATCGACAGACTTGGTGCGCGGTCCGGGCAGGACTGCCCATGACGCGTCCTCAGGAAACTTGCTCCCCAGGGTTATTCGTACCCGCAGGATGTCGTCGCGCAGTGCAGTGATACGCAAACTTGCCGGGCCCGCCTTGACATCAATGCCGTCGCGTCGGAGCTGGGAACCGGTCACCGCTTCGAGCGTAATGCCGGGCTGGGACGCTACGCGGGTCTGTGCCTCGACAGGATTTACTGCGATGACAAACCACAAACAGAAAGTAAGAAATTTGCAAGATGAGTGCATTATGGCTCTCTCCGCGACGATAGCGTTCGCACAGCGACTCTAGCGTGCCTTGTCGATGAAATGAATGACGATTTTCTCATGAAGATCCGGTTCAGAAGTGCTTGCCGGAATGGTGAATCTGATTTTGGCAGTGTCCGGATCAAGCTTTACCAGTTCAGCGCCCTCAACCGATGCCACCTGGGCCGCACACCACATTCCAATTTCATACTGTCTGCCGGGCGCGCCGGCAACCTCCAGGGTCAGGCTGTCTCGCCTTGCGGCCCAGGATTCCGACAGCACGCGCAAACCCTGACTGGCGCTTCCCAAGGTCGGCAATACTGGAGAGATGCTGAGGCCGAAATCGTTCCGGGTGCGAATTCGTAACGTGCTTGCTCCACTTCCGACCGGAAATTGCACGGTGATGTGCTGGTCCACATCACTCTTATTCACGTGAACCGGCACCCTCCTGCCATTCACCTCCGCTCCGAGAATCTGTGCGCGCAAGCTTAGCGCGGGAGAAAACTCCAAACTACAATCACCGCCGCCGTTCCGGGTCACCACCAGCGTAATCTCGTTGGTGCTCTTGCGGTAAGCCAGTTGCAACGCACACTGGCCCAGGTGAACATTGTCCAGCGTGAACCAGGTCCAGCCCGCCGGGACATGCGGCGCCAGCGCGATCCGGTGTGCGTCCGCATCGATCTGCAAACCAAAGAGTCCGCGCAGCAAGGGGTTGATGACCATGGCCGCGGACCAGATCTGGTGGGGAGAGCTGGTGGACAGCGGCTGATAGTAGTCGCCCGACAGTACCTCGGTGACGTGGCCCAGCGATCCGTCGAGTGACAATTGCGCATTGGCCATGAGGTTGGAAAAGCCCGGCAAGGCGCGATGGTAGCGGTATTCGCCGACCGAGGCCCATCCCGTAAACAGCGGCCAGACCGAGCCGAAGTGGTAGCCGCCGGCGCTGTATTTTGGGGCGCGGGAGGAAATGATCCTCATTCCCCAATCGGCTTGATGCTCGGGGGCTGCGAGTTGCGCAATCATGGCATCGGCTTTGTCCTCGTCCAACAAACCGAACCACATCGGGACCGTGGCCAGTACGCTGGGCTCATCCACCTGCTGGTTCTTTTGATCGAGAGCAAACGCGAAGCGATTTTTCTCCGCCGACCAGAAGGTCGTGTTTACCAGCGCTTGCTGGCGCGAGAAATCTTCCCTCAGTTTCCTGCTGGCCTCCTCCCTTCCTGTCAGGTGCGCCAAACTGGCGAGCGCTCGCAAAGCCTCCGCCCCCAGTGCGCTCTGGTAAAGCTCAGTATGGACCGGCTGCAGCGGGCCGCCTTCGACCCAGCCGTGACCGATACCAAAATTTTGCGGCAGCCCCTGCGCATCGTAAGTGGAAAGCAAAAATTGGTACGCTTTCCACAGGCTGTCCCACTTCTGTTGGGCAAATGCCACATCTCCGCTCGCCACTACGTAGTCGTTCATGGTGATGATGTAGAGCGGCGTCGCATCGGCGGAAGCATAGGGATAAGGATAGTCAGTGAACCAGGGAACGAAGTTTGCGCCCTGGGAAATTTCGTGCGGGACCTTGCCATCGGCGCGCTGATACTTGCTCAGAAAATCCAGCGCCGTGTGGGTCGTGCCAAAATCGCCTTCTGCGTCAAGCGCCAGAGAAGTCCACAGCGCATCGCGGCCAAAAAACCAGGCGAACCCGGGGCGCTGGCTGCCGCCTGAAGTACGGTACCCCGCGATCAACCCGGTGCCCAGATAAGGGTTGTTTACCAGCCCCTGCAGAACGCTGACCCGGGCCCAGTCGTAAGACTGCTCCAACTGATGATCGGGCACCTCGACACTCACCGTGTTATCCAGGTATGCACGATAATAGTCCGCCGACTCTTTCAGCAGCGTCGCATAATTGCTTGCGAGGTGATGGTAGGCCGCTTCCGCTTCTGCCAGCCCATGCACTGAGCCCGCAATCACAACCACCTTGGTTTCTTTACCCTTGCTGACGGCGCCGAGATGAAACGAGTTTTCCTTCGCGCTGGAATAGTTGGTGTCATATTCTTCGTGGATTTCGCTGGCGGTCGGAGAACCCACGAAAGCGGAGAATTTCTTCTGCTCCTCGCCGAAGGAAAAGGCGTTCATCGACGGGTCCCAGTGCGCGTAGGTTCCGCCTAATGCAGCCGGCCATTCCAGCTGGAAATCACGCTCGAAACTAACCTGCACATTCACGGGATCGGCGGCCTCAACCTCGATGATGATCACGGCTCCGGGTTCGTGCACCGGAACGAAGAAGGTTTCCCGGACCGAGAAGGTATTTCCGGCGTAGAGAATCGTGCTGGACTCCGGCCGCACCGTGAGGGTGCGGGCCAGCGCTTCCGCGGGAATCACGTGGCCATCCACCAGAAACCGCAGGTGGAACCCGCGCAGAATTTTCAGGGGATACACCCAGGCTTCAAAGTTTCCCGCTTCGTTGCCCAACAGTCCGGCGCGCTCGCCTACAGACGAAAGAAACTCCCAGGGACGAACCGGGCGCGAGAGTTCAAGCGAAGGCGACGGCCCAACCGCATGGGCAGAAAGCGTCACGCCCATCAGCAGGGCGGCAGCCACCATCAACCGGGAGAACATTTCAGAGGGCCAGAAAAGCGTTGCGCGCATCCTATACAAAAGCGGACAAGCACACTCGCACGAAGCTCGATGCGTAGAATTTGCGTCCATGCCTGAACTTGCAAAGTAGCGATGCACTGAATAGAGTAGGGGCGAATTCTAGCACGAGCCAACTCCGGGAAGGTACCGCCCTTTTGTCTTCTTCGCGCCGTACGTTTCTCCAGTCCCTGAGCAAGTCGGCGCTCGTGCTGTCTCTCGACAGTATTTTGGCACTGGCACGTCCTCTGCGGCCTGGCGGGTTGTTCTCCGCGGCTGAAGAACCGGCAAAACCGGGCACTGGCCTGGGGTTGAGCTTTATCGACGTGGCCCGCGACTCCGGACTCAACGCAAAAACCATCTACGGCGGAGAGCACAAGAACAAATATCTCCTGGAGACCACGGGATGCGGCGTCGCTTTCTATGACTATGACAACGACGGTTGGCTGGATATTTTTCTGGTCAACGGATGGCGGCTGGAGGGCTTCCCTGCCGGACAGAAACCTGCTTCCCATCTGTTCAAGAACAATCGTGACGGCACGTTCACCGACGTTACCGCGAAAGCCGGTGTAGCACACTCCGGCTGGGGACAGGGCGTCTGCATCGGCGATTATGACAACGACGGTTTCGAGGACCTCTTTGTCACCTACTTCGGCAAGAACGTGCTCTACCACAACAATGGCGATGGCACCTTTACCGATGTGAGTGAAAAGGCGGGTGTCGCGGGCACCGGCAAGCGCTGGAACACCGGCTGTGCCTTTGTGGACTACGATCGCGACGGCAAACTCGATCTGTTCGTCGCCAACTACATTGATCTGGATCTGGCGACGGCGCCGGTCCCGGAGTCGGGGCCTTGTCTCTACAAGAGCGTCATGGTGGCCTGCGGGCCGCCTGGCCTCAAAGGCGGAAAAAATATTCTTTACCACAACAACGGCAACGGCACCTTCACCGACGTTTCCGAATCCTCGGGGATTCTGCAGGCCAACGGGACTTTCGGCCTGGGAGTCCTGACCGCTGATTTCGACAATGACGGCTGGCCCGACATCTACGTAGCCAACGACTCCACCGCCAGCGCTCTCTACCAGAACAAGAAGAATGGGAAGTTTGTGGACATCGCCATGGAAGCCGGTTGCGCGCTCAGCCCAGACGGGAAGCCGCAGGCCGGCATGGGAGTCTCGGCGGCCGATTACGATATGGACGGCTACCTGGATCTCGTAAAAACGAACTTCGCCGGCGACACGCCATCGCTCTATCACAACCTGGGCAACGGCAATTTTGAAGACACTACTTTTGCCGCTGGTCTGGGCGCACATACCCAGTATCTGGGATGGGGCTGCGGTTTTTTCGACATGGACAACGACGGCTGGCCCGACATTCTCATCTGCAATGGTCACGTCTATCCGGAGGTCGAACAGCTTAAGACCGAGGCGGGCTATCCGCAACGCAAACTGCTCTATCGCAACCTGCGAAACGGCAGGTTTGAGGATGTATCCATGCAGGCCGGCCCGGGAATCTCGGTGCCAGTGGCGTCGCGGGGGTGCGCCTTTGGAGATTTCGACAACGACGGCGACCTCGATCTCGTAGTAAATCCGGTGAACGATTATCCGCAGCTCCTGCGGTGCGATTTGGCCCCCGGCAACAACTGGATCAAGGTGCGAACCATTGGCACCAAATCAAATCGCACCGGCATTGGCGCGCGCTTGCGCTGCGTGACTCAGGCGGCCGGAGAAGCCAAGCCGCATTCCCAAATCGATGAAGTCCGCAGCGGCGGCGGCTATTTCTCGCAGAACGATCTGCGGGTTCATTTCGGGGTGGGCAAGGCCGACAAAGTCCAGTTGCTCGAAATCCGTTGGCCCAGCGGGCAGATAGATACTTTGAAAGACGTCAAAGTCAATCAACTGGTTTTTGTGAAGGAAGGCGAGGGGATTGTGCGCACCATGCAGTTCCCTGCCCCGGTGCCGGTTAAGCGAGGAGCCTGAGCGTTGGGCCGTGCTCACACTGGCTATCCGGTCGTTACAGGTCTACGCACCACAACCTCGGACACACATGGATGCCCAATGACTCTACGATCCGCCGTCATGACGATTTCGTTGTTCCTCATGCTGTTGGTTAGAACTGTTGTAGCGCAGCCAACAGCGGGTTCGGGCCAGCCAGCGAATCCCCTGCAACAGCTCTCCGCCGATTTTTGGGAATGGCGGGCCGCGGAGCAACCGTTTTCCTTCGACGATATCCCTCGCCTTGATCGCGCTAAGGGATGGGCAGCAGACTGGTCCCCCGCGACTGTCGCAAGGCGCCGCGAGGAATTGACAGCCTTCGAAGATCGCTGGAGACAGTTAGGGAAAGAGGCCCACGACCGATCCCCCGCTGAAACTGTGGACTATCTGCTGGTCGGTTCCGCCATTGCCCGCGCCCGCTGGGAACTCGACTGCGTCCGCGGGTGGCAGCGCAATCCCTGCTTCTATCTGGACCAGACTCTGGCCTCGCTGTTCGTCAGTCTGACCCAACCACCGCCCTTCGACGAGGCGCGAAGCGCCGAGATCGTGGGTCGCGTTCAGTCCATCGCACAGATCATCGCCGATGCAGAAGCGAACCTCACAGATCCGGCCGGCCCGCTGGCCGAGTTATCCATTCATCAACTGCAGGACATTGGTCCGCGCCTGGAGGAGATGGCGCGTGAGCTAAGGCCTCATCTCACGAGCGGAAGCGCCGCCCGGCTTGATCCTGCAGTCCAGGCCGCAACACGGGCCCTGGTGGGCTATCGCGGCTGGCTCCAGCAGCGCCTGCCCGGTATGTCCAACAATGTGGCGGTAGGACGCGACAATTACGTTTTCTTCCTGAAGCATGTCGCTCTGATTCCTTACACGCCCGAGCAGTTGGTTGCCAAGGGGCGTCAGGAATGGGAACGAGCGGTCGCCCTCGAGGCCTACGAGAAAAATCGCAACTCGAAACTACCGCAATTGACCCCGGCCAAGGATCAGGCGACGCAGATTGCCCGCGAGCAGCGGCAGGAACAGGAAATCCGCGGTTTTCTTGAAGAGAAGAACATTCTCACGGTACCTGCCTGGGTACAGCATTATCGCAATCTTCCCTATCCCGATTACCTGGCACCGCTGGCCGCTTTCGGCGTCGCCGACGATCTCACCGGACCGGCCCGGCTGAACGACCCGGCCACCAGCTACATCAAGACGCCTTCGCCGGATCGCGGATACTTCGATCTCTCCACCGCTCGCGATCCGCGAGGCATCATCGTGCATGAAGGTATGCCGGGACACTACTTCCAGAAAGTAATGTCGTGGACCAACGAAGACCCGATCCGGCGTCACTACTACGACTCCAGCGCCAACGAAGGCATCGGCTATTACGCTGAAGAAATGATGCTGCAAGCCGGGTTGTTCGACGACAGCCCGCGCACGCGCGAGATCATTTACAACTTCATGCGCTTTCGCGCGCTGCGGGTGGAGGTGGATGTGAAGCTGTCCACGGGGGAGTTCACAATCGAAGAGGCTGCCGATTACTTCATGAAAACGGTTCCGCTCGACCGCGCCACCGCGATGGAGGACGCCACCTTTTACGCGTCAGTCCCCGGCGTGGGAATTTCCTATCAGACGGGTAAATTGCAGATCATGAAATTGCTGGCGGAAGCACGCCTGGCCCAAGGCGACAAATTCAACCTGCGCGAGTTTCACGACTTCGTATGGAAAAACGGTAACGTGCCCATTGCCTTATTGCGCTACGAATACCTGGGCAAGACGGATGAGATCGAAGCCCTGCAACACTAAACTCATTGTCACCCTGAGCGAAGTAGCTGCTTCGCTTCGCGAAGCAGCTACGAAGTCGAAGGGCCCCTATAGCTCACCCAGCGACTAGGGGTAGAAGAGATCTCTTCCGGCGCCGGAGAAAAGCACGCGGACCACGCGGGCCCACTGCAACAGGGGCCCTTCGGCTCCTCGCTCAGGGTGACATCTCCATCGCGCTAGTCAGAAGTTCTCCACCATCCAGACGTTGGCGTTGCCGCTGGCCTGCCACATCGCCAGGTAGCGTCCATCCGGGGAAGGGATCGCCCAACCTACCGCCATCTTGGTCTGCACCCAAACCGGCCGGGCTCGGCCTTGCAGGTCCACATTCAACAGCGCATTGGTGCCGGTAGTTGTGGAGGCGCTGACCCACAGATCTGTTCCATCCGCGGCCCAATCAAGCGCGTTAATTGACGACCACTCGTTCAGAACGATGCGTCGCTCTTTACCGTCTTTCAAGGTCAACAGACGGATTACCGGCTGCACGATGATGTCGAGCTTGTTGGATTTGGCAATGGCCAGGGTCGAGCCATCCGGCGAAAGGCTCCAGTTATACGCGTACGGCAGGTCGTCATCAATGTGTGCCACCTCCTGCCCCGTACCTTGCATGGGATCGAAGCTCATAAAGGTCAGGCGCTTGTCGCCGGCAACACTGTAAAGGCAGAGAGTGGAGGGCTGGCGCGCGCATTGTTCGTTGGTGAGGCCATGTACTTCCATCACAAGCTGGGGCGGTCCGCCGGTAACCGGGATCCGCATCATGCGAACGGCGTCCGACGAGTCGAAGGCCTGACGGTATTGCAGATAGACAAACTGCCTTCCGTCGGGCGTCAGGCGCGGCAGCATTAATTGTTCGCTGCCGCCCACCAGCAACTCGGGTGTGGTTTGATCTGGCGCTTGCCGGAAAATGTGGAACGAGCCATCACGGTCCGAACCAAAGAGTACCTGCTTGCTGTCGGGCGTCCAGGACCAGGGCATGTCCTGCCTCTCGTCCAGGGTCAGCCGCCGCGGCGTACTCAGCCTGGTTCCCTTCCCTTCCAGCCTGGCGACGTAAACATCCGGCTGCCAGCCCTCTTTCAGGTAGGCCATGCGCTTGCCATTGGCGGAACCGCTGAGGTATCGGATGGAGCCGGCACTGGCAGTAATCCGCGTAGCGGTGCCTAGGGCCTTCCCGGTGTGCGAATCGATTTTCTGCGACCACAGATTCGAGTCGTTCTGGCTAGGCGGATCTTCATTCAGCACATAGACCAGGCGGTCTCCCGCCCAGGCCAACGCTGGCCCCAGCCTCGCCTCCGACGAGACCACCAATCGCTGGTTGGTGGCCAAATCGAGAACTTCAATCTGAGGCTGTATGCCGTAAGTTCCGGCCTGATACACGCCCCGCAGAAACGCAATCCGCTTCCCGTCCCGGGACCAAACCGGGGACCTGAAGATATCGCCGATCTGGCCTGCGAGTTTTCGGGGCTGCTCCCCATCCGCCCCTATCAGCCACAGTTCCTGGCTCTCAGGGGTTCCTTTCAGAAATGCGATCTGCGTACCGTCGGGCGAGACCGCCGCTTCCCCGCCCTGGTCGGCCAGTTTGCGCGGGCTGCCTCCCAGGGCGGAGATCTGCCACAAACCCGGCTCCTGTGACGATCCGGCAAGCGAGGTGGCCAGAATGTGCGATCCATCGGGAAACCAACTGACCGGCTTCGCCTTGAATCCTTCGGGCAGAGGCAAGGGATGAGTTTCACCGGTATCGATTTGACGCAGGTACGATCCGGTGTCGTCGGAAAATGCCAGGTACTTGCCATCGTTCGAAAGGGCAGCGCTGCTGATGGGATATTCGCTGGGGTTGGCGGTGAGGCGGCGCTCGACGATGGGAGGGGATGCGGGCGAAGGCCGCGATCCCCGCCGGCCCAGAAACAACCCTACGCCTAGTCCCGCCAAAAGTAAGACAAGCGCCGCGGAGGCGATCCACCACGCGGGCCGGGTGGGATGAACCGGCAGCTCGGCCTCGACGGCGGGCGGCATCCCGCTGACCGGCACCAGAAAGCGGTAACCCCGCCGGGCGACAGTCTCAACAAAACGCGGGTTCTCGGCGCTGTCTCCCAATGCGGCTCGAAGCCGGCGGACGGCGGCGTTAAGGCTGTGATCGAAATCGACAAAGGTGTCCGCAGGCCACAAGCTGGTTCGCAGTTCTTCCCGCGAGACCACCTCTCCGGGTCGTTCCAGCAAGAGAGTAAGAATCTGTAAGGGCTGGTCCTGCAGTTTTACTCGCGATCCGTTGCGTCGCAGTTCTCCTGCGCGCAGGTCGACTTCGAAGACCCCGAACTGGATCATCCGCGTCCCATTGCTGCTCATCACGGTCACTTGCCTTCTCCGAGCCTACGAAGTCTTAGTCGAAGGGTCCACTTCTGTTCGCGTAACCCATACTCCTAAGCATTTGACGCGTAAGCGCTTAACAAGTTACCCACAAATAGGTTGCAGGTGACCGGCAAAGCCTTGAGGCACCCTCCGCAGGCCCCGAAGATCGGCGCCGTGGAGGTGGCTCCCGGTGCTTCAATTTTCGAAAACATGCCTGCTGTTAGTTACGTTCCTCCTGGGCCTTACGTTCCCCGCGTGGCCGCAAGCCCATCCTGACGAACGACCACAGTTGGTTGTCTCTGTCTATGATGACGCGGGAGTCTCAGTGGTCGTGCTGGCCCAAGCGGAACGGAGAGCTGCCAGGATCTACGGCGAAGCCGGAGTGTATGTCGTCTGGAACAACTGCTCATCCCTCCAAAACCACGTAGGCCTGGACGCCCTCGTCCGGGCGGACGAGCGCAGCTCGCCAGGGGTTTGGGGAGTGGACCAGCCAAACGGAGCCGGGCTCCGCGCGGCCAGACGGTTGGGGGCACCCGCCCCTACGTGGTCCGGTCTCGACTGTACAAGGTTCGAGTGGCCGACTCGCCTTGGGGTGCGGATCATGCACCGGTCCGCGCGCTCGACCAGCGAAGTCTTTGGTGTGGCGTTCCTGTCGGCAGAGGGAACAGGCTGCTACAGCGACGTCTTTTTTGATGAGGCAATGAACTTGCACGCCGATTGGAACGTCAGCCTGCCCGAAATCCTGGGCGGTGTAATGGCACACGAACTGGGGCATCTCCTGCTGGGATCAAACTCTCATTCCCGCGCGGGAATCATGCGCGCGCATTGGCAAGGCGAAGAGCTCAACCTTCTGTCGCGGGGCAACCTGCGGTTCACCAGTGAACAGGGCGAACACATGCGCGGGAAACTGAGCCGAGTCCGTTCAGCGGTGGCTCTCGCTGCGCGCTCAAGTTTCTGAGTCCGGAGGCGGAGTTCTCTGCCTGATTTGCGGGTTTCTTTGCGACCTTGGCGGTGAAAACCTTTTGAGCGCAAAGGGCGCAAAGTGGCCGGCTGGGCAGATGTTATTCTAGGGGACCTTCGCTGGCGATGTCACATCTACACCCGACCCTTCTTTCAAAGTATGGATCGAGTCCGCGGAGATATTGTTCTCGAAGCGCTCGATGAGCCCACCCGGCCAGCGAATCTCGATCGAATCAATTTTTGTGGCTGCCCCCAATCCAAAATGAATTCTCATATCGTTATTCGAATCGTAACTCGACCCGCTGCGGACTTCATCAACCAGCGTTCGCGCTCCCACCTTCACCGTGACTCGCGCTCCGATTCCGTCCCGATTGGATTTCGTGCCCACGGTCCTGATTCCGATCCAGTGATTGGGCGAGCGCACCTGGTTCATCAGCAGACTGGGAGATGCATTCATGTTGCTGATCACCGCCGAAATGCGTCCGTCGTTCCACAGATCGCCGATGGCCAACCCACGCCCGGCGTGAATCGCGGTGATGCCCGGTCCGGCCTGAGCTGAGATGTCGCTGAATGTCTTGTCGCCGTTGTTGTGATACAGAATGCGCGGCTCTTCATAGCTGCTGCCCAGGTTCTGTTTATCGACCTCGGGATAGACGTGGCCATTGACCAGCAGCAGATCCGGCCAGCTGTCATTGTCAAAATCCAGAAACATCGTGCCCCAGCCCAGGTAGCGGGTGTAGAGACCGAGACCGGCGGCGAAGGTCACATCGTCGAACGTGCGATTGCCGTTGTTGCGATAGAGGGTCGAAGTATCGTCGGAAAAGTTGGTTTTGAAAATATCCAGCCGCCCATCGCCGTCGTAGTCGCCGATGGTCGATCCCATCCCGGCCTGCTCCCGACCGTCCTCGTTGTAGGCGGCGCCGGCCACCACGGCAACGTCGCTAAACGTTCCATCGCGATTGTTGTGGTAGAGAATGCTTGGCGTGCTGTCGCAGGCCACGTAGATATCGGGCCAGCCATCGTCGTCGAAGTCGAAAGTGGAAACGCTGAAAGCGTAGTGTCCGCTGGTCTGATCGATTTTTGCTTTCGCAGTAACATCCTCAAACTTGCCGTTGCCTTCGTTGCGGTAAAGAATATTCTTGGCGCCAGGCAAGCCGCGCGGCCCACACATTACCGGCACACCTTTCCACACGCACGACGCTCTCTCCCCCGGCGCCGGAGCCGTGGACAGCTCGAAGTCCACGTAGTTCGCCACCATCAGGTCGAGCCGCCCGTCGCGATCGTAATCAACGAAGGCGCAGCCTGTGCCCCAGGCCTTCCCGCTTCCGGCAACGCCGGACTGCTCCCCCACTTCCGTGAATACTCCACTCTGATTGTGATAGAGCCGGTTCTTGCCGTAGTAAGTGACGTAGAGGTCTTCCCATCCGTCGTTATCGTAGTCGCCCACGCAGACGCCCTGGCCCCAGCCGTTCGCGACCAGCCCGGCCTTGGCGGTCACGTCCGTGAAGGTTCCGTCGTGTTGGTTGCGATACAGGTGATTGGTGGGCGCGCTTCCGGCCGGAAATCCTTCGAGCGTGGTTCCGTTCACCAGGAAAATGTCCGGCCAGCCGTCGTTGTCGTAGTCGAAAATGGCCACACCGGTTCCGGTGGTCTCGATGATGTATTTCTTCGTGTCTTTCCCGCCGAAAACCTGGGTCATGGTCAGACCGGCCTGTTCTGCGGTGTCCACGAAGTTGGCGATCGGCGGAGCTTTTCCGCTTTCAGCCGCGGAAGCTGCCGAAAGAAGAAGGACTGCCGCCAGTGCTCCAGCGGCCAGGCGCACACGAGACTGCGGCGAGAAAACTGAATTCATGGCCCAGGTTGAATACTAGGGGCTGAGAATGGGAGGGTCAAGCCGCACCAGGCGCTGCCGGTCGATCCCGGTTCCGGGAAACTTGAGGCCCCGACCCGGCTGGCTTCAGGGATGCTGTTCCTTGGCAATCACGGCCAACTCCCGGACTATTTCCTGAAGCCTTGTCCGGCGCTCCTTATTGGCACGGGATGCCATCGGGGCCGGAATCTCTTGAGCCGCATAGCGGTCGTTCATGTCACGGATGTTGGCGATTTCACTTCGCAGGGCTACAACGTTTCTTAGTACGTCGGCGGTGTACATACTTACTACGATACGCTAATAACTCCTTCCGCGCCGGAACCGACGAACAACGCCTTTGGATCAGGCGATCCAGCACAAATCCTGCTCGCAGCGGCATAGTAGTATTTCTTAGTGACCCTCGAATCATCTCGCCCAACAGTCCGCAACCAGGGGCGCATGCCGAACCTCCCACTGATAATGTTGCGATCGTTGCTGACGTTAGCGGCATGTCTGATCACCTTCGCAGTTCCCGTTCCCGCGCAGAAGCAACCGGCTTCCCGGCAGGCGGATTCGCTTTACCGCCAGGGGTTGGCGGCCGTTCAGGCCGGAGATCTGGTTAAGGCCCGGGCAGCCTTTGAACAGGTGGTCAAACTCAAGCCCGGCAGCGCCGAGGCGCACAACCTGTTGGGCTGGGCGCTCTTTGCCCAGGGACAGATTGCCCAATCCATTTCCCAGTTCAAGACGGCATTGCGTCTGAAGCCTGGTTTTGCAGCGGCGCATATCAACCTCGCCAATGCACTGGTCAAAAACGGATCACTTGCGGAAGCCGAGTCCGAGGCCCGCACCGCTCTGAGTCTGGCTCTCAACGACGCGGAGGCGCACCGAGCCCTGGGACGCATCGCCAGCTTTCGCTCCGACCTGGCGACGGCCGCCATTGAACTGAGAAAAGCTGTGGACCTGCAACCGCAAAGGGCGGACTTGCGCGACGAACTTGGTTCTGTGCTGGCCCAGAGTTCCCAATCCGACGAGGCGGCTAAACAATTTTCCGAGGCTTTGCGCCTCCAGCCGGACTTCCCCCAGGCCGCCTTGCATCTAGGGGTGGTGCGCTGGCAGCAGAAGCAGATGGATGAAGCTCTCAGTCTGCTGCAGCGTGCAGTTCAAAGTTCCCCGCAGAACCCGCAGGCCCATTTCTATCTGGGACGCGTGCTGGAAGAAACCGGCCAGCCGGCCAAGGCCATTGAGGAACTGCAGACTGCGGTCAAGCTAGATCCGGGATTCCTCGAGGCCCAGACCCAACTCGGAAAGATGCTGCAGAGGTCAGGAGATGCTGAAGGAGCGGTGACGGCTTTCCGTCAGCTGGTGCAACTGCGCCCTGACGATCCCGACGCGCACAACGATCTGGGCCTGGCGTTGATCCAGAGCGGCGACGCCACCAGTTCCATTCCCGAGTTCGAGGCGGCGCTTCGCCTTCGTCCCACGGATAGTGGTTACCGCACCAACCTGGGCACGGCCTACTTGCAGAAAACTGATTTTGACGCCGCGATCATACAATTTCAAACCGCCTTGAAAGCCACGCCGCAGGATGCGACCCTGCACTACGATCTCGGGCTGGCCCTGAAATTAAAAGACCAGTTGTCCGACGCGATCGTTGAACTGAAGAAGGCCGCCGAGCTCGATCCCACTCAGCCTGACGTTCACTACACGCTGGGCGTGACTTTCTGGCAGCAGGGCGACTTCGATCAGGCCGCCAACGAGCTGCGCGCCGCCATCCAGTCGAAACCTGATTACGCTGAGGCGCACTATACGCTAGGCACGGTGCTGAAGCAGCAAGGCAACTTGGCGGAAGCCGCCGCGTCCCTGCGCGAGGCGATCCGCCTGCAACCCGATTTTGCTGGGGCGCATACCACTCTCTCGACCATCCTGCGCCAGTTGGGTGACGAGGAGGGCGCCAACCGGGAGCGTCTGTTGGGGGCGCAGATCAGCAAGGATAAAACCAACCTGCAGGCCGCGACTTTCGATACCAATTCCGGCAAGAGACTGCTCGGCCTGGGAGATCTTGAGGGCGCCATCTCCCAGTTCCGCGCTGCCATCAGCTTGCTTCCAACCTACGCCGCAGCCCACTTTCATCTGGCGCAGGCGCTCCAGAGGAAAGGTCAGACCGCGGAGGCGCGGGCGGAATTTCAGCGCGCGTCCGAGCTTGATCCGAAATTGAAGCCGCAACTTCCCTGACCGCCCATATGGATTGGCCCGCGCGGGTTTGCGAAAGGTGAGAGGCCTGTCTGTGCGACTTTGGGAAGGGCACGACCTGGGTGGTGCCAGCGAGCCATCGAAAATCGTCGCGCTTTAGCGCCTGAGGTTCGCTTTTTCCGGCGCCTAGGGCTTCGCGCTGCGTAGCGCTACAATCTCCGACTCTACCGGAACGCCGCGCGTCACTTTGACTCGCAGCACTGCTTCAAAAGGTTTCAATTCCCCCGTGTCCTCAACCGGGAGCCGGCGCAATAATTCCTCGAGGGAATTCTGCTGACACACATATTCGACGGCTGCTTGCGTGCCGATGGTGGTGGTGCCGGCAAGAATCAGGACTGACTTCGCGGGGTTCAAACCATGCACCAGAGCAATCACCGAATAATCCTCGCTCAAGGTGGAGTGGGAAGGGCTGCCCACCCAGTACTCCGCCTCTCCCACTTGCGGATGGACATTAGTGATCGACAAGTCGCCTTTGCGCGGGCCAGACTCGAGCCGCCGAAAAACAAAGTCCTGCGAGTTAGGAATTTCGCGCAGCGTCAGGTTCTCTGCCGGTGAACCGACAAAGATCATGTCGTTGTTCTTCACATCGTCGAGCGAAAGCAAACTTCCGCGCTTGACCCGAAGCTGCCGGTGCAGCAGGCCGAAAGTACGGTCCAGAGCATGCACCCCGAGCACCTCTCCCACTCCGGTGTAGTGGTCCAGGATGGCATCACGAGAATCGCGGGTGGAATCGAAGTAGCGCATGCCGGTTTCCGGCCGCCCCACAAAAGCGCCGTTGCTGAAAATCACCCACGGTTCTTCCGGTCCGAGGACAAATCCCTTCCAGAATGCGGAAAAGGCCGCCGGAGCCGGTTCGCCCGCGTTGACCGCCTGCCGTCTGTTGGCGTACCCATTTACCAGAAGCAACGCAATCGTGGCCATCGCTGCCGCGAGCAGCACTGATAGGATCACCGGCACCATGGGCCATTGGCGTGGCCCCCCTCTCTCGGTTACGTCGGTCTCGAGATCGCTCCCGCTCGAGGAGCGCAACTTGGCCGGCCCGGCGGCCCGCTGGTGGAATGAAACCACGTAAGTACCCTTCGGTACTTCCACCACCAGATTGTCCTCTGCTCCCTCGGTGTTGTAATACTCCGCCAACTTCAGACGAAGTCGTCCGGCCTGAACTCGGATGGTTGAGTCATGCTGGGGATCAAAGTCGCGGGGACGCCCAAAAACCTCGGTTGCGATCTGGTACTCCTTCAACGAAGACCCGGGATGATCGAGCGCGTGCTCGGCCAAATAGCGCAGCAGTCTGCAGAGAGATTCCGAGCCGTGAAGCACCTGGCTGTTGACCAGTTTGTCAATTTGCCCTAGGCACCGCTCTCTTTCGAAACTCTGCGCGCGCGTAACAGACATTTAACGTAGGGTAACAAGCCGCCGCATCAGGCGGCAAGCGGGAGACTTAGCGCTCCGGTCACTGTATCAAACCTCATGAAACTTAAAAGAAAACGGGATTGAGCCCAGATTTATCCGGCTTTCGAGTGGGTTTCGGCATTTGGTGCACTGGTTCTCGGGCACTCTTCAGAGGGACTCCCGACGCCTTTTTATTATTAGAATGAGTTGTTTACAAGTATTTTCGTCAGTTCAAGAAGACCCAGAACGAATTCGAAGAATTATTTTTTTTCATATCACCCGATGCTCGAACTTCCAAATGTCATACCCGATCCGGGAATCATAGTTGCATTTCTCAACACTATCAATGATCTACAGCCGATCATCGTTGGGAAGTCGAACTGCTGGTATCGACCGCAACTAGTGCTTTTGTACTAAACGACTAAGAATACTCAGGGGAGAATAAATCTGTCAGCAACATCGTCAAACGAAGCACGATCATCGCTGCGATTCAGGGATACGGCCCGGTCCATCTCTACTTCCAGGCATTCCAGGTCTAAACCATTCGCCAATATGAGTACTCAGTGTGGGGAGGCAACAATGAAGAAGTTCTCCGTGATTTTAGGCGCCTTAGCTCTGCTCGCGTTGAGCTGCGCAGTGTTCACTCCGCAAGCGGCCGCACAAGCGGTCTACGGCAGTATTTTCGGAACCATCACCGATCCTACGGGCGCGGCGGTAGCAGGTGCCAAGGTAGTGGTCACGTCGGCCACCAAGGGCACGACCTTCGAAACCACTACTAACACCGACGGTAATTACAGCGTCACCCACCTCATCCCGGACCTTTACAACATTCGAGCGGAAGGTTCAGGGTTCAAGGCGTTTGAAAGCAAGAACATTCAAGTCTCTGCCGATGCGGGCGCGCGCGTGGATGGCCAGTTCCAGGTAGGCGGATCTACCGAGACTGTGGAGGTGACCGGAGAGGCTCCCCAATTGAAGACTGACCGGGCCGATGTCTCGACCACCTTCAATGATAAATACGTTCAGGACGTCCCCATCCTGAACCGGAACTTCACTAACTTGCAGTTGATGGCGCCGGGCTCGCAGAAGATGGTGGGCTGGAGCCATGCCGCGACTGAGAACCCGCAGGGCAGCCTGCAGATCTTTACCCAGGGCCAGCACTTCAGCGGCACTGCGTTCGAGTTGGACGGAACCGACAACCAGGATCCGATCCTGGGCATTATCGTTGTGAACCCGAACCTCGACGCAGTTACCGAAGCCAAGGTGGCGTTGCAGAATTACGACGCCGAATTCGGCAAAGCAGTCGCCAGCGTCGTGACGGCGCAAACCAAGTCGGGCACCAACAGCCTTCATGGCAGCGGCTTCCTGTTCCGCCGCTCCGATGCACAGCAGGCGCGCGATCCTTTCACTCAATACGCAAAGGATCCCATCACCGGCCGATTTATTCCGCCGTCTCGCTGGGCGCAGTTCGGGGGCACCATCGGCGGGCCCATTATCAAGGACAAGCTCTTCTTTTTCGGCGACTACCAGGGCACACGTCAAACCAACGGCGTAAGCGGAACCTTCACCCTTCCGACCAATACGGTTCTGAGCACTTGCACACAGACCACCGGGAACTGTGATCTGAGCGAATACCTGGCAGCAGGCGTTGCTGGTGGTGGCCAGGTTTACGATCCCGCCACGGGTGATCCTAATACCGGAGCGGGCCGCACCCCGTTCGCGGGAAACCTGATTCCGAATAGCAGAATCTCGCCAGCCGCCAGGGCCATCCTGGCAGCGTTCCCTGCTCCCCAGACGAACACCGTTCTCAATAACTTCATTGGCTCGGGTTCCGGCCCCTTCACCCAAAACAGCTTTGACACCCGCATTGACTACGCGGCCAGTTCAACCTTGAACGTGTTTGGGCGGTTTAGCCTCGACTACTTCAGTTTGTCTGGCAAGGGACTGCTGGGCGCGGTAGGAGGGCCGGGCAACGGTTTGCTTGGCCTGGCCGGTAGCTCGATCACCCACAACTACAGCCTGGCCACCGGCTTTACCAAAACTCTCAGCTCAACGTTGCTGACCGACTTCCGCTTTGGCTGGTTTAAGTACAACCCCCAGACCCAAAAGCCGGATGGCGGCTCTCCGATGAGTGATTTTGGAATTCCCAACGCAAATACCAGCGACCCCAAAACCGCAGGTCTGGGGGCGTTCCTGCTGGGCTCGGACCCCATCAGTGGCCAAGGCTGCACGACCAATAATGGAGGCCAGGGCTGCGTTATTTCGAGCTTCGGTGACGGTCTGGGAGTAGCACGCTGCAATTGCCCGCTGACCGAGAGCGAGCAGCAATTCCAGTTCGTCAACAACTGGACCAAGATCATGGGCAACCACCAGATCAAGTTTGGCGGCGACATCCGCTACGCCATGAACTTGCGCATCCCCAGCGACAATAACCGCACCGGAGAATACAACTTCAGTCCGCAGGCTACCTCGGACGGTGGCACTGGCGGTCTGGACCTGGCCTCATTCCTCCTGGGCCAAGTCACCTCCTTCGCGCGCTACGTCAACAATCCTGACATCGCTTCGGCAAACAACGCAGCCGAACGCCAGAAGCGCTGGTTCTTTTACGGTCAGGACACCTGGCGGGCAACCACCAAACTGACGATCAACTATGGACTTCGCTGGGAGATTTACTTCCCTGAAACCGTCAATGCCAAAGGCAACGGCGGATTCGCCAACATCATTGACCTCAACGGAACCGGCGCCATTCGCGTGGGCGGGATCGGCAAGTACGGCTTGAACGGGAACGTTGAAAACACCTACAAGGCGTTCGCTCCGCGGCTGGGCATTGCGTACCAACTGACGCCGAAGACGGTCATCCGGCTCGGGTACGGACGAAGCTACGATATCGGCGTGTTCGGCTCGAACTTCGGGCACACCGTAACCCAGAATCTGCCGGTGCTGTTGAAGCAGAACGTGGATGCGACTGCCTTCAATCCCAGTGCTTCCGGGAGCAAGGTCCCCGTCTTCCTTCTGGACGACGGACCGGTCGCAGCAACGTTCCCGGCCGTGCCTTCCGATGGCCTGATTCCGTTCAGCGCTCTCGGCGGCCAAGTCTCCGGCGTACACATCCGTCCCACCACCCAAGTGCTGCCCACCGTGGATTCCTGGAATGCCACGGTGCAGCACCAACTCACCAATTCCATCACCGTGGAAGCCGCTTACGTGGCCAGCAAAGGGTCGCACGGGTTCGCTGGCGACGGGCCGAATTACGATGTGAATCCCGTTTCCATCTCGGGTTTTGGGACCGCACTAACCCAGAACGAGCGTCGCCCGCTCTTCCCCAAGATTCCCTTCGATTTGGGGAACTTCTACGGCAACGATGCCTCGAGCTCGTATAACGCGTTCGAAGCCAAGGTGGAAAAGCGATTCACCAACGGCCTACAGTTCGTTACGCACTACACCTTCTCCCACGCCAACGGCTACGACAGCAACTACTATGCGATTAGCCATCCCATCGCTTACGGACCGGTTGATTTCAACCGGAACCACGTGTTCGTATTCAGCACGGTGTACGAATTGCCCTTCGGAAAAGGCAAGAAGTACATGGGTGGCGTAAGCAGGGGAATGGACTACGTCGTGGGTGGATGGCAGGTGAGCAATACCACGAACTGGAGCAGCGGTTTGCCCTGGACTCCCAGCTTCGCCGAATGCGGTGCGGAAGAAGACGTAGGCGTCTGCCGCCCGAACAAGGGTTCGGGCACACTCAGCACGGGAGTGGGTTCGCTCGACAAGGTCGCCCATACCATTACCTACTTCACCCCGGTTCCTAATATCGTCACCAGCCCCGGAGTCTTTGCCGATCCGGGTAGCGGAAACCTGGGCAACCTGGGTCGCAACACCTACCATGGCCCATCGGGCTTCTATTCTGACATGTCGGCGGTGAAGAAGTTCCAGATCACGGAGAAGCTCAACGCACAGTTCCGCGTAGATGCTTTCAACGTCTTCAATCACCCCGTCTATGCGTTCAGCGCCAACAACGGGGCTAACAACTGCATTGATTGCCAGGGCGGCAACAATGGAAAGATCACCGGCCTTGAAGGTGGTACAACCATGCGTCAACTGCAGTTTGCCATCCGCTTCGACTTCTAGAAAGAAGCGAGGCTTGATTTGGAGGAGGGAGTCATCGACTCCCTCCTTTTTTTGTCCGTAGTAGCTAATTCCTGGCGGGGCGGCTCCCAGGGCCTTCACGGATGCCGCGGACCAGATGGCTTGCTGCCCTCCTCGCCGTCAGTTTGACTTGAGGTTTTGTATCCTCCGGATGACCATGTCACAACATCGCACCCTGTCGTTCGGTCTGATCCTGCTTGCTTCGGGGTTGCTGTTCTCCACGACTTTGCCATGGTCGCAGGCCCCCTGGAGCCGCCTGTCGCCTGACCCCATCGTGTCCCCCCAGGGCGACGGCTGGGAGGCAGCGGGCACGTTTAACCCGGCCGTCATTCTCCACCGCGGCAAGTTCGTCATGCTCTATCGCGCCCAGGACAAGGAGGGCACTTCCCGCTTGGGCTATGCGGACAGCGAAGATGGCATCCACTTCAGCCAGCGCAACCAGCCTGTGCTCTCTCCCGAGGGTGAATATGAAGAAAATGGCGGCGTCGAAGACCCGCGCCTGGTGAAATTCGGAGACACCTACTACCTGACGTACACCGGCTATAACAAGAAGGACGCGCAGCTCTGCCTGGCAACTTCTAAAGACCTGCTGCACTGGCAGCGCCAGGGAGTGCTTCTGCCGGCCTACAAAGGCCGCTGGAACGTGGGTTGGACAAAGTCCGGGGCCATCGTCCCGCAAAAGATCAATGGCCGCTACTGGATGTATTTCCTGGGCACCAGCGCCGACAAGACCGACCAGATGGGGCTGGCATACTCGACCGACCTTATACATTGGACGGAAGCCACAGATCTGCCCGTGCTCCCTCGGCGCCCGGGTCAGTTCGATTCCCGGGTAGTTGAACCTCGCCCGTCGCCGATTGTGACCAAGGACGGCATCGTTATGGTTTACAACGCGGCCGACGACAAACTCGTTTATCGCACCGCCATCGCCGTATTTGACCGTGGCGATCCCCGCCGTCTGCTCTGGCGATCCGAGCAGCCGGCCTTCTTTCCCGAGAAGGATTGGGAAAAGGTTGGCCAGGTCCCCAATGTGGTCTTCGTCGAGGGCATGGCCAGGGTGGGTAAACATTATTACTTCTATTACGGCGCTGCCGATAAGTACATCGGCGTGGCGAAAGTTCCGATGGCTAAATGATTTTACAAATGAGAATGCGCAATCGTGCATCTAACTCCGACGAGGCGGCTCTCGGAGTCCTGATTGATGCGGCATGTTGGACTCGTTGCTGCCCTGGTCTGGCTTAGTTTGGTCTTCGTCTGGCCCCAGCCTGGCCCCCGTCCTGCGGCTGGCGCAGCGCTCACAGCAACCAGATCAAGCTCATCTGCCCTCACCCCCCGCCGTCCGGAGGCCAACCCGCCCGCAGCGATGGTTCCGGGTACGCCGGAAGTGAGGCCTGCGCCGTCTGTCATGCGTCCATCTATCAGTCGTATGCGCGCACCCCGATGGCACACGCCAGCGGTCCGGCGACGGCCAATCTGATTTCGGCCGATTTCTTCCACTCCCCGTCAGGTGTGCACTACCGTATTTGCTCCGAGAACGCTCGCGTCTGGCTTAGCTTCGAGCGCCCGGGCGACTCCGCAGTGAATGGCAAGCGGGAACTGCTCTACTACATCGGTTCCGGACACCGCGGATTAACTTACCTGTTCGCCAGGGACGGCTTCCTCTTCGAGTCGCCAATTAACTGGTATGGCCGGGAGCAACGCTGGGACATGGCGCCTGCATATCAGAAGGCGGACGAAATTCCTCTCAACCTGCCCGTAGTCACCAGCTGTCTGCGCTGCCACGTCAGCGAAATGCAGGCGCCGGTCAAGGGAACAGAGAATCTCTATCCCAGGCCTGCATTCCTGCAACCTGGCGTCAGCTGTGAGCGCTGCCACGGACCTGGGGCTGCGCACATCGCGGCTGCGCATGCCGCTCCGGCGCAGATCGCTGGAGATCAGAGCAGGATCGTCAATCCAGCCAAGCTCTCGCCGGAGCTTCGCGATGCGGTGTGTATGCAGTGCCATATGGAGGGCAAGGTCGCGATCGAGCGCGCGGGCCGCCACGCGTATGACTTCCGGCCGGGCGAATCTCTTTCTGACTACATTCGTTACTACGTCCCGACCTGGCCCGGTCCTTCTGCGCACTCGGAAGGTTTGACGACGCGCGGTCTTACACCCTTCGTGTTTTGGAGCTCAATCCCGACATGGGTGTTGCCAAAAACATGTTGCGGTCCCTCAACCGCACGCCTCCAGGTTGTGCTAATTGATCCGTCTGGGTTCAGGCGGCGCCGTGTTTTGAACCGCTGACACCGCCGGTTCGGCATGAGCATCAAATGCTCTTTGTGTTCTAATTCCAAGTGTTCCAAATCTTAGGTGCCGTCAATTTGCACATGAATTCTTCTCACCGCAAGACTTCGACAAGATGGTCAACTTGTGCGATTGTGCTCGTGCTGGCCGGTGGCGTCCCGGTCTGGCCACAGAACACGCCTGCTTCCCCGCCCCATCCCGCTGGTGAAGCGGCAGAATCCGTCTCCACCGAGCCTGCAAATCCCGACTTTGCTGCAGCGCGGACGCTGCTGCAACAGGGCAAGTACGAGGAAGCGGTGGCGCAACTTTCGGATTTGGCGGCGAAGAATCCGGGGCTAAGAGGCTTGTCGCACGAACTCGGCACCGCCTATTACAAAAAAGGCGATTACATCAAGGCGATCGAATCATTCAAGCAGGCCATTGCCGAAGATCCGCAGGATAAGGAAGCGATCCAGTTGCTTGGGCTCTCCTACTACCTTTCCGGACGACCCGCTGAAGCCATTTCGCTGCTGGAAAAGGTCCAGGGCTGGTATCCGCGCGCCAATGTGGATGCCACCTATATTTTGGGATTGTGCTATATCCAGGCGAAAGACTACCCGCAGGCGCGAACCGCCTTCGCCAGAATGTTCGCGGTCCCGCCGGACTCTGCCGCCAGCTACCTGTTCACGGCACGCATGCTGCTGCGCCAGGAATTTGATCCGATCGCCGAGGAGTATGCCCAGAAGGCCATCGCTCTCGACCCCAAGCTGCCGTTGGCCCACTTCTTCCTGGGAGAGCTTCACCTGTACAAGTCGCGGATTCCGGAGGCCATCATCGATTTCCAGCAGGAACTCGCCCTTAACCCCGGCCATGCTCCTACCTACTACAAGCTGGCCGACGCCTACTCCCGCATCCAGAAGTTCGACGAGGCGGAGCGCCTGCTGCAGCGCTCGATCTGGCTGGATGCAACTTCAACTGGTCCTTACATTCTCATGGGTAAAGTGCTGCAGAAGAAGGGGGAAACTGAGCTCTCGGTAAGGGCACTGCAACACGCGTTGGGCATGGATCCCAATAATTCCGTCACCCATCATCTGCTGGGTCAGGCCTATCGCGACATGGGGCGTAACGAAGATGCGGAGCGGGAGTTGAAGATCGCCGAGCAGTTGCAGGAGAGTGCAGCGAGCAAGCCCTAGGCACGTGTGTGGGTCGGACACTCCTGTCTGACGCCTTTGATTTTGACTTTAGTAACAGCTTACGAACAAGACCAAAACAACGTCAAAGGCGTCGGACAGGAGTGTCCGACCCACACTTTCATTGTGTCTTTGCTGACGCCGGCTGCTCTTTGGCCAGGCGCTCCGTCATGTCTTTTGGCAATTCGTGCAGGAACACCAGGAAGGCGGCGTTGGTCCAGCCAAAACCGATCACGTTCTGCTGATATCCCGCGTGCACTCCTGACTCCGAAGAACGAGTCACCACGTTGTACTTCTCACGAATGGTTCCATCGCGGCGAAAGTTCTCCGCGATGGTAGCCAGGAAATTGTAGGAAATCCGATTGGCATCATCATTGAAGCCATAACGCCGCAAACCTTCGATGGCGACAATCTGGGTGGGCGCCCAACCGTACGGATAATCCCACTGCACATCAGCGAAGTTGCTGCTCATGGCCAGTCCGCCAGGCTGCTCGAAAATGCCCAGGTTGCGGACCAGTTCCTGCGCCTGTTCCGGCGTGGCCAGTCCAGCCCACAGGGGATAGAAAGTGGTGACGTATTCGTAGGAGGAGCGCACTCCGGTCTCGAAGTCGTAGTCGAAGAACAACCGGCGGCCCGGGTCCCATAGATATTTCTGGATCCTTCCCTTTCTCACCTCCGCCCGTTGCAGCCATTTTTCCGCCTCGTCCTTGCGCCCGAGAATCTCTGCCATCGCCTGCAGATCCTTTTCAGTTTTGTAGAGCAGGCTGTTCAGGCAGATGGGGGCGTAATGATGGGTCGCGGCGCCATATGGGCCAAAGCGAAAGGAGATGTCGAATCCCGATTCCCGCATGGACCGGTCACCTTTGTAATAGTCAGGCGTGAGAGAAATCTTCGACGCAGGTTCGCACTCGGGCTTTGCCATGGTGGTCGCAGCATCACAGACCTGCACCGAGAAGCGAAAGTCTACCGCCGTGTCAGCGTCGCCTGCATTCTCAGCCAGGTAGTTCCGCCCCGCCTGCGGATGCAGCAGGAAGTACCCCGCAACTTTGCGATAGCTTCCCGCCTCGTCCTTCAAGCTCTCGGGAGCCGGACCGTTTCCGAAGTCGTAATAGCGCGAAAGGCCGGTGGACCCGGCGAGGTGCGGATCCCGGTTCCAGGTTTCATAATCTTTGCTGGCATAGCCGTACGCCTTCTCCAGCCAGCTGCGGTTTTCGTGACCGGCAGCCTTGTCGGCCTCGTACACTTCCATGATCATCGAGGTGAGAAACGGCGGTTGCGAGCGAGTGAGATAGTAAGCACGATTTGCGTTCAGAATGGTGCCGTAGTGCTCGATCTCGAAAAAGAAGTTGTCCACCATGCCCCGGGCCAGGTCGAGGCGCCCGGCGCGAACCAGCCCTAGAATAATGAAATAACTGTCCCAGCCATACATTTCGTTGAACCGGCCGCCGGGAACCACGTACTTATTCTCGAGGTACAACAAGCCGGGAGTGAGTTTGCTGGGATCCATCTGTCCGGGAGCGGTGATGACGGCGGGCAGCGGCCGCACCTGCACCTTGCAGCGCTTCTGCAAGTCCTGCACTGCCGGGGACGCGGGAAAATCAGCCGGCAGGTACAGCACCGAAGCCTCGGTCAGTTTGGGATCGACCACGGTTTGGCAGTCCGTCATCGAGCGGGTCAGCGTGTCCCAACCTGAGGATATGTACGTGAGGACTGGGGCGAGACCCGCCTCCGGCGCCGCTTTGGTGGGTTCGGCGGCATAAGTCCTGACACTTGCCGTGCCCAACCCCAGGACTAAAAGAACAATGACAAGGACACGATTGAATCGCTCGATAGTCAACGCTGCGATTGAGTCAGTCATGAGGTTTGCAAATCAGTGTTTTGACTCGGCCTGAAAAACGTGTGGGTCGGACACTCCTGTCCGACGCCTTTGCAGTTGATTTTGATTGCTGTTTGGCAATGGTTATTAAGGTAAAAGTCAAAAGTGTCGGACAGGAGTGTCCGACCCACAAATATCTGCGTCATACCGCCATGCGCCCCTGCTCGGCCTCTTTCTGGGCAATGTAACGCAGCAGAATGTCGCGGGAAGAGACCAGCCCTTTCAGTTCCTTGCCATCTACGATGGGCAAATGGCGAAAACCAAATTCCCTCATAAGGTACAAACAGTTTTCTATCGTTTCTTCGACACTGACCGCCTTGGGATTGGACGTCATGACCTCGGAGATTCGCGTAGTTCCGGGCAGGCGTCCAGCGGCCACGACACGGTTCATGATGTCGCGCTCGGAAAAGATGCCTACCAGTTCGCCGTTGCGCAGGACAGGCAGCGCCCCGATGCGATGCTCCATCATGAACCGCGCGCCCTCTAGAACGCTACGGTCAGCTTCGATCGAATAGACCCGGCGGTCTTTTACGAGATCATAGATCGGCGACATGGACGACTCCTCTCGGAATCAGCTTGGGGCGGCCCTCTCCGGGCAGCAAAGGGCACCACTCTACCACGTATGCGGTTTGGTATCTATCCTTTGTGAGAGTTTTGGGGAGAATAAAACGGCAGCCTGGGAAGGCTGCCGTTGGCGCCGGTTTGACTCGATCCTAGAAGCGGATAGCCGGGCCAAAAGTTACTTTCAGATTATTATGAGTACCGTTATCAAAGTAAATTTCGTCGCCTGCTTCCAGCCGCAATCCGAAGGGTCCCCAGAAACCCTCAACCCCGCCGCCGGGATACATGGCGAACCGCGTGTCCCCGGTCTGAACCGCACCTAGGGCGCCTACAAATCCCGAGGGAGCGTTCTGGTCGGTGACCGTGAAGTTGATGAAGCCAAGTTTGCCGGTTACATAAGCCCGGAAGGGTCCCGAACTGGTCTGGAATTTGGGCCCGAACAGGGCGGTCAGCGGACGCAGGCGCGTAGTCACAAACTGGGTAGTGACCCCGTCTGAGAATGCGCTGGTGAAGTTGCGGTTGAAGTCATAGGACATCTCGGCTTCCAGTTGCACATTGGGATGTACGTTGAACGCGGCACGCCCCCCGACGCCGACGAAATTGATATGAGGATCGGTTGTACTAAGGTTCAAATAGTCCGCGAAGACTCCCACTTCGCCATGGTCGGAGTCCTGCGCCATTACCACCGACGGCAGGGCCAGGCCGCTCAGCACGAGCAGAAAAATAAAGCGTCTCATCCGTTGTATTTCCTCCTGATTCTGTCTTCTGTCGCTCACACACTCCCCTGAGAGCAATAGCCAGGGAAAGAACTGCTGCAGGAGCGGTGCAGGCGGGTAAGCAAGGCCTATGATGCCGGCAGGACGTGCTTAGGTTGGGCACGAAGGTCTGATCTAGGGAATTCCCTGTATACCGTGAATTGCGCGGCTCCTTCGATCAAAAAATATGACGCGGAGTCCTGATGGACCCGCGCCAGAACAACGGACGAAAGATCGATAGATACGCCGCTTATTTCGGGGAGGTGCGGTTTTCCGCGGATTCCGCTTTTGGCGCGGCGTCATCGAAACCACGCTGTATTCTCTTTCCTTGTCATCAAGATCTTCCACTTGCAGCAGCATCTTGTCTTTGTGGATGCGAAACTGGGCGTCTTGCCCGACGGGCAGCAGCACAGGATGCTTTTCGTCCCCGGGGACGGATTCGATATATCACGGTGTCGCTCTGTAACAGGTACTCCTGGCAGAGCAAAGGCGCGGGTCTTCTTATTTATGGGCGGAATTTATGGGCGGAATCGGTGCCTACCATTTCCCCGACAAAGCTCTTGCCACTGTTTTCATCCACGCCGCACTCTAGTGAATCCATTTGCAGTAGAGTACCCGTCTGATGCGCCTTTGGTTCCTTGGCCTGGGCCAGAGAGTAAGTATCCCCCGGCAGTGGGACGCCAGACTAGGGTCTGGACAATAAGGTAAGGAACAGGTGTAGAGCACAGTGGTTTAGGCTGAGTGATGTCCCGTGCGTTGGCAGTTAAGACCGCTGGCTCACTGATGCCTTTCGGAG